>Ga0190316_1000297_pt1 | contig 14240 bp, 11 predicted proteins | sample 48701112_MG_FD_161663 | JGI IMG/M metagenome (GOLD analysis project Ga0190316, IMG submission 161663) | Hydrothermal vent sediment bacterial communities from Southern Trench, Guaymas Basin, Mexico - 4870-11-1-2_MG | ecosystem: Environmental > Aquatic > Marine > Hydrothermal vents > Sediment ... | reverse complement strand
CAGTGAACGGTTGCCGTCCGCGCCCTGCCGCAGGAGCGGTTTGCCTTTTGCAGGGTTTCGATCGCGGGCCGGATTGCACTGCCTCTCCGGTCTGCGATGGGTGAGCTTTGAAACCCGGAAAAAGGTAACCGCTCCAAGGCAGGATATAACGGGTTCATCGAATATTTACTTCATCCCTAAGATGTTGCTATTGCGAGCGTTAGCAAAGCAATCTCGTGGCATAAGTTTGTGAGCCTTGTTGAGATTGCTTCGTCGCTTTGCTTTTCGCAATGACAATGTAAAGGTTTTTATAAAACATAGAGGCATGAACTTCGGTTATATAATTTTTTATGCTATAATATTTTATAAAGTTCGCAAAATGAACGTGGGTTGCGACTCGGTTCAACATAACTGTTTTATCCATTTTATCCATCATGTTTCGCACTGTTGTAATAAGATTCTTTTTTCCGGACTTTCGATATAGATTCTGATCAAAGGAGGAAGATGAGAATGAAAAAACTGTTTGTCATCATGACCACCGTACTTTTTGCTTTCTGTCTCTTTGCCTTGAACACCCCGTATCTCCGGGCTGAGAAAGAGAAGGCTACCTATGTTGGAATGGACAAGTGCAAAGAATGCCATCCAGGGCATGTGGCCAGCTATCTCACCTGGAAATACTCAAGAAATTTCCGGGTCATACAGATGAGAAAAAAAGATCATGACCCAAAATGTCTGCCTTGCCATACGACCGGCTTTGGGAAACCGGGAGGATTTGTGAGTGTGGAAAAGACCCCGCGGATGATCAATAAACAGTGTGAGACCTGCCACGGTCCGGCCAGCTTGCATCTTAAGGCCCCGACCAGGCTGGAACATCAAAAGACATTGAGCATTCCAAAGAATATCTGTACAGGCTGTCACAGCGGGCACAAACATCCGGGATATTGATCTGCTGCACTACATGCCGTCATCATGAAAGCATAGAGAATTGAGGGACAGATAAAATGACGCCTTTTTTGGACAGATTATGGTCAAAATTACGCATAACCAGCATAAGAGACAAGGTGATAGTAGGTATGAGCGTGATTTTGATCGTAGTAATAGGCCTTCTTACTTACTATGACATGGTGACGCGAATTAAGTATCACTTTGGAAAGCAGGAGGAGCGGGCATATGAGATCAGCGACACGGTGATGAGAAGTATTGAGTACCCTATGCTCAACGGAGACATGGAGGCCGTGCAGGCCATCCTGGAAAGCCTGTATAAACTGCAGGATGTGGAAGTTGTAAACCTTTGCGATCTTACCGGCACCATCAAATACAGCGGTTTACCAGGTAATGTAAAAAGGCTTGACGATTCTCATGCCACCAAAGAGGCGCTGGAGACCGGTTCCCTGGCGAAGGACCTGGAGGTGCGGGGAGAAGAAAAGATATTTCTCCACGCCATGCCCATCCCGAATGAGGAAACCTGTCATAAATGCCATGGAAGCGAAAATGAAATATTGGGGGTCCTGAGCGTAGGAATTAGCTGGGGCCCCGTTGAGAAGCGGGTAACAGAAGTCAGGAACAGGGAGATCGTCTGGGGCCTGGCTACCCTTATGATTGTCGGTGTTTTCTTATTCATTTTCTTATCCAAATTTGTTACTCAACCCCTTGCCCGACTCGCACAAATAGCCGATGAAATCAGCCGCGGGAAGACAGACATTGAATTTGGCAGACAGGTCAAATGCTGGGAGATAGAAAAATGCACAAAAACCGACTGTCCTGCATATGGAAACACTGAGACAATGTGCTGGTATGTGGACGGAACACTCTGTTTCGGCCAGCCATCAGGGAGCTTCCCGGAAAAACTGGACGAGTGTCGTGAATGCAAAGTATATAAAACCCATGTAGGTGACGAGATGGTCCAGTTGGCGGATTCCTTCAAGCATATGGTCTCCAAACTGGATATTTCAGAGAAAGAGATAAAGAAATTGGAAAAGAGGACCCAGTTGATCCAGGCCAGCAAGATGTCCACCTTGGGTGAGATGGCATCAGGCGTAGCCCACGAGTTAAATCAGCCGTTAAATGTTATCAGGATGGGCGCCACGTTTTTGTCAAAGATGATCAACAAGGGCCAAAAGATTAAGGATGAAGAATTAAAGACCGTGACTGAAGAAATCGTTGGCCAGGTAGATAGGGCATCGGCAATCATTAATCATATGCGGGACTTTTCAAGGATCAGTGTCAAGACGGCAGAGATTGACGTGAATGTGCCTATCAGAAATATCCTTGGGATATTGGGGCAACAGTTCAAGGTGCGCAATATTGAGATAGAGTTGGACCTGGAAGATAACCTGCCCCATATAATGGCAGATAGCAACAAGTTGGAGCAGGTCCTTTTGAACCTGATCGTCAATGCCCGGCAAGCCATTGAGGAAAAGGGCGAGCCCGGGGGCAAGGTGACAATTAAATCATTTTCAGACAGGGGACGGGTTGCAATTTCTGTATCCGATACGGGAACCGGTATTCCTGAAGATATACTGGACAAGATATTTGAACCGTTCTTCACCACTAAAAAAGTGGGGGTGGGAACGGGATTGGGTTTGTCCATCAGCTATGGAATTATCAAGGATTACGGCGGAACCGTAGATGTAAAGAGCGAGTTGGGGGTTGGCACAACATTTCTGTTGAGGTTTCCTCCATGTTCAGGTGCTTGAATAATGGATAGCCGTTCATGGCCTGAAACTTAAATAATGTTCCGGCAAATGGGGTAATCTATTGAAGCTTTTACTTATTGATGATGAAGAGCCGACAAGAAGGATTGTCGGAATGTCACTGAGAAGTGATGGCTACGAGGTGCTGACGGCAGAGGACGGCAAAAGCGGCCTTGAGCTATTTGCGAAAGAATCCCCCCCGATTGTCTTAACCGATATAAAGATGCCCGGCATGGACGGCATCGAGGTATTGAAAAGGATTAAGGAAATAAGCCCTGAAACCGAGGTGATAGTTGTTACGGGGCACGGCGATATGGACCTGGCTATCCAGTCTCTGCAACTCGAGGCATCCGATTTTGTCACCAAACCTATTGTGGACGAAGCCCTGGCAGTTGCCCTGAAACGGGCCAAGGAAAGGCTCCGTTTAAGGAGAATGCTCAAGGAATATACCGACGATCTTGAGAACAAGGTAAAAAAGGCCACGGAAGAGATAAGGCAGAGGTACGAGTTTGAAGACAACCTGATCCAGCATTCCATCGACGGTATAATCGGCACTGATAGGCAGGGAAAAATAATGATCTTTAATCAAGGGGATGAGAGAATATTTGGATATTCCAGGGATGAAGTAATAGGGAAGATTGATATAAGGAGCCTCTATCCACCGGAGACAGCCGAAGAAATCATGCGAGGCCTGCATGGCAAAGCAAGCGAAAGACAGGACATGAATGGCTGGCGAGAGATCTTTGTCTTGGGAAAGAATGGTGACAAGATACCGGTTAAGTTTTCAGGAACTATACTGTATCAAGATGGTGAAGTAATCGGCAGCGTAAGCTTCCTCCACGACCTGAGGGACATCAAGCGATTACAGCAGGAATTGATCAAGGCCGAGAGGTTGGCTGCCACCGGACAAACTGTGGCCGGACTTGCCCACGGTATCAAAAACATCTTAGGTGGTCTTAAGGGAGGAGTCTATATAGTGGACAAGGCTCTTGAGAAAAGAGATATGCACAGCCTCAGTACCGGCTGGGACATGGTGAAAAGGAATATCGGCAGGATCTCCGACCTGGTTATGGATCTCCTCAACTACTCAAAGGAGCGCAAGCCTGAATATGAAGTATGCTCCCCGAACGAAATTGCGGAAGAAGTATGCAAGCTAATGGACCTCAGGGCAAAGGAATCCGGAGTGGAGATCGTCAGAGATCTTGATCCTCGCATAGGCGACGCATCTTTGGATCCCAAGGGAATTCATCACTGCCTGCTCAATCTGGTTTCCAATGCTATTGATGCTTCAATATTTGATGAAGACGAGACCAAGAAACATATTGTACGGGTGGCTACAAGGCGTGAAAGTGACGGGACGCTTATTTTTCAGGTATCTGACAATGGCTGCGGCATGGATGAGGCCGTAAAAAAGCATATCTTCAGCTCTCTGTTCAGCACCAAGGGGTCACAAGGTACGGGCCTCGGCCTGCTGGTTACCCAAAAAACAGTCCATGAGCATGGAGGAACTATAAAAGTAGACTCTGAACCCGGGAAGGGGTCAACTTTTGTCATCAGGCTGCCTTCTGAACCGCGCCTTCTTGGAGGCTAAGCAGAAAAATATTCCAGCCTTTGATGGTGAGCAGTAACATCAGCGAGCAGTTCAGGCTGCGGGGCATAAAGGTCAATCTGAAGCTGGACAGGGCCATCCCCAAGATTATGGCCGGCAGGAACCGGCTGGAGCAGATAATTATTAACCTGGCGACCAATGCCAGGGCCGCGATACAAGAAAGGAGGCCGGAAGAGGCCAGGGAGATCACAATTACCAGTTATCCGGAAGGAGATTGGGTCGTGGCTGAGGTCTCTGACACGGGTAAGGGCATTCCGGAACAAATCCGTAAGAAGATCTTTGAGCGACAAAAGCCACAGGAAATGGGACCGGCCTGGGGCTGTCCATTACCTGTGGTCTCGTAAGAGATTTCAAGGGCCGTATTGACGTGGAATCGACCCAGGATGTAGGTACGACATTCAAGGTCCGTTTTCCGGCCTATAAAGAAGAGACGGGCTCGTAAAGAGCAAGAAGAGGAGACATCAGAATGACGAAAGTGTTGGTTATTGACGACGAACGGTCCATTCTGAAGATGCTGGATCTCTATCTATCCAGTGAAGGGTATGAAGTGCTGACCGCCGATAACGGCGAAAAGGCCCTGGAAATTTTTGAGAAACAACACCCAAAGCTTGTCCTGACCGACATCAAGATGCCCGGAATGGATGGAATAGAGGTGCTGAGAAAGATCAAGGAAATGGACAGCCAGGTGGAAGTCATCGTGATCACAGGCCACGGTGATATGGACACAGCCATCAATGCACTCAAGTATGGGGCCTCGGATTTCATCGCAAAACCGCTCCGGGATGAAGTCCTCATGGTTTCGCTGGAAAGGGCCAAGAAAAAGGTGGCTATGAGCGAACAACTGCAGGATTATACCGAAAACCTGGAGCTGAAAGCGGAACAGTATAAGCAGGAACTCGAAAAGGCCCAGGACGAGATGATAAAAGCTGAGCGCCTTGCCTCCATCGGGGAAACCGTAGCCAGCCTGGCCCATTATATAAAGAATATCTCGACCGGTATGGGAGGCGGCATGTATATGGTCCACTCAGGCATAGCCAAGGAAAAACCCGATCTGATAGAGGAGGGCTGGGCCATGTTCCAGCGCAACCTGGAGAGGGTCTCGGATCTCGTCCTGGATCTATTGAGATATGCGAGACAGAAGAAACCTCAACTAGCGCCGTATGGGATCAATGAGATCGTCTCCGAGGTAGTGAGGATCTTCGAGAGACATGCCGGTGATCACCGGGTCAAGCTGAATAAAATCCTGGCCCCAGACCTCCCCGAGGCCCTGGTTGAGCGGGACGGTATACATCGGATGCTGGCGCACCTGGTCTCAAACGCCATTGACGCATGCATCTATGATGCAGATACCTCAAAGAAATGGGAAGTCACGCTTATGACCAGGATGGAAAAGACGGCCGACTCCGGCAAGACCACACTTATTGAAGTCACTGACAACGGATGCGGGATGACAGACGAGATAAAGGCGCATCTCTTTGAAAGATTTTTTACTACAAAAGCAGGGCATGGCATAGGCCTCGGCCTTCTGGTCGCACAAAAAATCATTCGCGAACATGACGGCAGGATCTCCATCAAGTCAGAGGCCGGAAAAGGAACGACGGTATCTGTTCACCTGCCGGTATAGGTGCCTGAAGATCTTTTCATGCCCTTTCCGGTGCAGGAAAAATCCCGACTGCCGATATATGGATGGGATTTGCAGATGGAACGGTTAAGGCATGAAGCTAAATGCAAAAAGCGGGTAAAAGGAAATTTGAAGCAATACGGCAGATGGGGTATTCAGCGGAATCAGACCTGAGAGAGCGGAAGTCGCACGGTAAGGTTGGTACCGACTCCGGGCTTGCTGTCAAGGCTGATAGTCCCGCCCAATTTTTTGATGATATTCTGACTGATCGGGAGACCAAGGCCTGTCCCTTTCCCCGGGGCCTTGGTGGAAAAAAACAGCTGAAAAATTTTTTTCTGGTTTTCCTCTGTGATGCCTACTCCATTGTCTTCAAAGCTTATTTCCACATCCGAGTCGGTTGTAAGGGTTTTTATCCGGATGCATCCTTTGTCGTCCCCCTTACTACGGATGGCATGAATGGCGTTGGTAATGAAGTTTACAAAAACCTGCTCCAACAACTTTGGATCAGACTTGATGGGTAAGGGACCCGGTATAAACTGGGTGTCGACTTCTATGGACGTGTGTTTGAGTTCGGGCCTGAGAAAATTAATGCTTTCCCTGAGGATGTCGTGGATATCAAATTCGGTTAATTCCGGGGCTGAACCGCGGGCGAAGTCCAATAATTCATGAGTTATGCTGCGACATCGCCCGGTCTGGTGACTGATCTCCTTGATGGCCTTTTCCAGTTCTTTCCGGTCCTCTGGATTCAGGCCCTTAGCATCGCTGATTACCATGCCGGCCCATCCAGAAGCCTCAGCAATAATCGCTAAAGGATTGTTGATCTCGTGGGCGACCCCGGATGCTATCCTCCCTATCTCTGCTAACCTGTCTACCTGCACCAGGTCTTCCTGTATCTTCTTCCACATGGTGATGTCCCTGCAGACTCCGACCGTGCCCACCCTTTGGCCTTCCCTGTTCATCAGGTTTATCAGAGAAACATTGCAAAGGACTGTGTCTCCTTTCTTGTGACGGAAGGGAATGTCGAATTGCACTGTAGGGCCCTCATCCTGGGAAGAGATAAAGAACCGCTCAAATGATTCAGGGTCTTCGGCCAGATCCTTGATGTAGGTACCTATCAGTTCTGCCGGGGAGTAACCCAGCAACTTTTCACCACCTCTGCTAAAAGAAACCAGCATTCCGCCTGTTTCTGTGGCAAAGATCATGTCTTGGGAGTTTTGCAAGATACACTGGAGGTAGCCCCTGGTTTGATGTAGCTCTATTTTATAGCTGGCCAGATCCTGCTTGACCCTTTTAAGTTCAGCCTCCAGCGACTTATTAGAATCCATAGATTTTTCGCAACTCAGCAATGGCCTTTTTCATCCCGCGCGGTCCCATCCCACGGTGGCGAAGCTCATCCAGTTGTTCCTGGAATTTCTCTTCCTGTAACCTGACTTTCTTCTCGTACGCCTCTTTAATGACGGTCACAAGGTTGTCGTAGTCAACAGGCTTGAGCAGATACTGAAAGGCTTCCTCGTGACCACTTTCCAAAGCGCTCTCTATGGAGCCATGGCCGGTCAATACGATGCATTGCAGGAATGGCTGGATCTCTCTAAGCCTCCTTTGCGTCTCCACTCCGTCTATCCCGGGCATTTTTAAATCGACAACCGCTACATCAAAATGCTCTTGTTTTGCCGCCTCTATAGCTTCCTCTCCGGAAAAAGAAACCTTCACCGCATAGCCCTGCCTGAGAAGACGCTTGGACAGGTATTCGAGCAAAGTCGCTTCATCGTCCACCAGCAGAACTCGAATAATTCGATTGGTTGATTGCTCATTCATAGATCGCTCCTTAAAATAAGTTGCAAGTCCCTAAATACATTCATGTCAAAACATATATCTATTCGAAGACCTTTATTATTTTCTCAGGATAATGTCAAGAAAATTGCCAATCCAAGATTAATATCTGCCGGCATCACAGGGCTGAGAGGGCATAATGCAGGTATAGTTATAATATCGTATTTTTATAAACGTTCGCTCATTGTGCCGATGCGTTTTTCGTGTTCGATCTTTCTGCCATAGGCATCGTTGATTTTTGCGATCAGGTCTTCAGTATTACAGGGTTTGCTCAGATAATCATGGGCGCCGAGCTTTATTCCTTCTATGCCTGATTCCCTGGACGCATGGCCGGTTAGCATGATTACCTCGATAAGCGGTTTTATCTTCTTGATTTCCCGCAGGGTCTCGATCCCATCCATACCAGGCATAAGTACATCCAGTATGACCACATCAAAATCGTAATCCCTGGTCATTTCAAGGGCTTTTTCACCGCTCAAGCAAGTTGTCACATCGTACTGGTAGTTTATCAGGCGCCTGGAGAGAAATTCCAAGAACATTTCTTCATCATCAACCAGCAAAAGCTTGGGTTTTATCTCTGGCCTTTTGATCAAAAATTGCTCCTATTTGCCGGACTTATAATTTTGCCCGGCCTCCTTTTCCGGTCTTCCGGAATTTAATGCTGTAGTCGCTCATCTTTTGGCGAAGTGTGCGGGGTTTAATCTCAAGAAGTTCAGCCGCCCTGGCCCTCTGTCCGCTCGTCATCTCTAATGCCCTCATAATGATGGTTTTTTCCAGCCTTTGGCGTGCCTTTCGTAATGGTTCAACAGGGCCATGGGCTGCAAAATCGAAAGATGACGCTATTGGATCATGAGTTTCTTGCCCGGAGCCCTCCTCTCCGGAGTCAAAGGCGACTACGTCCATAATATCCTCTGGAAAATCATTAACAGTGATTAGCGGTCCCTGGGCCATCAGAAACATTCTTTCCACTACATTTTTAAGGTGTCTGATATTTCCCGGCCAATCGAAAGACATCAAGCATTCCATGGCATCGGGAGAAACGGATGCCTTGGGTTTTTTATATAGCTTGGCAAATCTTTCCAGGAAATTATTCACCAGATGAGGAATCGCTACCTTCCGTTTCCTTAAGGGAAGAAGGTTGATAGGGATCACTTTTAGGCGATAGTAGAGATCCCTTCTAAAGTGCCCCGCCTTGACTTCGGTTGCCAGATCCTTGTTGGTCGCCGCAATGATACGGACATCCACCCTGATGGGGATCTCCCCTCCGATTCGACAAAAACAACCATCTTCCAGCACACGCAGAAAGTTCACCTGATTAGGCGACGAAATCTCCGAGACTTCATCTAGAAAGAGGGTTCCGTTGTGGGCCTGCTCAAATCTCCCCCTGGTTTGCCTAACAGCACCTGTGAAGGCCCCCTTTTCATGGCCGAAGAGCTTACTTTCAAACAAACCTCCTGAAAGAATACCGCAGTTTACCGGCACAAAAGGTCTATTCCTCCGGCTGCTTTTTTGATGAATAATACGTGCCACAAGCTCCTTGCCGGTTCCGGACTCACCGGAAATCAAAACATTGGCGTCAAACCGGGCAATCTTTTGCACGGTTCTGATCACCGAATACATGTGCTCGCTCACCACGACAAACTCTGGAAACAGGTCCGGCTCGATTTGGCCGTGCAGTGCGATCTTATGTGGCCTCATCCCTTCTTCACCTTTTTGTCATCCATCCAGCTGCCGATTACCCAGATCCCATACAAGGCCCTTACAGGTGATTACCTGGTTTTTTAGATTAGTAGCAGACAGGCAGAAAAATGTCAAAAACTATTTAGCCTCAAAACTCTACGGCATAAATATGCCGATTCGGCACCCTTCATATGTAAGTATTCTTATGAACCCGTTATATCCCGCCTTGAAGCGGTTACCTTTTTCCGGGTTTCAAAGCTCACTCATCGCAGACCGGAGAGGCAGTGCAATCCGGCCCGCGATCGAAACCCTGCAAAAGGCAAACCGCTCCTGCGGCAGGGCGCGGATGGCAACCGTTCACGGAAAGGGGATATTTCTTTGAACAGTTCCGGCTGTCCTGGAGATGCCGGTACCGGAGTTTCGTTTTTCCAATCAACTGCTTTGGGGGCTCATCCATGCATACAGCAGGATGTTGTGGGTCGAAAGGACGCTTATAGATATCCAGCACCATTTCCATGTTCGCAACAAAGTTGCCATTTTGTTCCGGCGGTATTACCCGGCCTTTGCGCTGCCAAGGCTTAAGTTCATTTTTTTTAAAATGCGGCGGACCGTTTCATGGGATATGCTGTCGATGTAATCAAGTTCAACCACTTTATCAGCCAGTAACCGCAAGGTCCACCTGGAGAAACCTTCCGGCGGCTCACCGCAGCTCAAGGCGACCAGATGGGCTTCAAAATCACCATCCGCCTTTTTGGTATATACACGACTTCCTTTTTTGCCATTAAGGGCTATGTCAAGCCCATCTACAACAAAACGCTTTTTGACGCGGTCAATTTTCCTCATGCTTATTTTTAGCACCCTGGATATTTCTTCATTGGTTGATCGCTTTTCTTGGTGCCTTCCTTCATCACAGCCAAGCAAAATCAAGGCGTTGATAACCTTTTGTGACTTATGCTTACCTTTGGAAGCTATCCTTTCCAACTCATCCCGTTCATCCTTGGTCAATGTCACTGTGAATTTCTTCATACTCAAGCCTCCCTGGTTGACTATAAAGAATTATATCACACCATATTACGACATTTCAAGGTTGACGTGACAATAGTCTATTGGCTCCTTCGCTTTTCAAGAACTTCGATGATCTCTAAGGAGGCTGTCACGTAATGCAGGCTATGGCACAGCATCAGGCAGTGGTTGGTTGCCCTTAACAAGAATGCTTGATGTCGAAAAGTACAGGCATTATATAATATAAATAGATAGTAGAAACAGATGGAAAAGTTGTCCTGCCTTGAAGGACACAGAAGGTGATTCCCACTGTAATCCTTTTCTATTCAGCTCCAGGTCAGGAACAGGATTTCCTGGAAATTAAGGGCAAGTTCCTGCAGCTCACTTGGCATGGTCAGGAATATTTGATCTTTGCCCACTTTGAGCTCCACGGTTACCACAACCAGATCCTTGCCCACTTTCTTGAGGATCATGCGATCCCCCACTGCTGGGCCACAAAAGAGACGCTCGAGGTGTATGAGCCCGAGTTGATCGTGATCGGTGGAGGCCGTTTTCGTGTAGACACGGAGCATGGGACCCTGGTCCTGTGGGACGACTCCCAGGCATACGGACGCTTCGACGAGCGGGGACTACCCGATAAAATCGCTACAGCGAGCCATGAGTGGAGTGGATTTCAGGTCAATATACAGTAATGAACGAGCAGGTGATTATCTTGAGTTTCTCGAGATTCTTTCCGCGCCTCTCCCAAATGACGCGATTATGATCCAGGAAAGCAAGCTGTGCCAGGGAAAGGGATGTGCCGTGTTTCTCTTGATTCAGCCTGACAGCCTGTGCATTTTTTCACAAAAGGGTCCTCAGTCTCTCCCAGGCATCAGAGAGACGTTTCGGGGAGACGGATATCGCCGTGCCGAGTTCAGGGGCAAATACAGACACCCTGTATTCATCAATGAGAGTCTCAAATTGCTCTATTTCTTCTGTGAGTTCTTTTGTTCTCTTTGCATCAAGAGGGTTTTTGGCCTCATTGAGGCAAAGCAGGAACGGCTCTAATCTGGATGCCTTTTTCCTGTCTTTCATGGGGTCAACGTATGCCCTCCGGGTCCTGACAGCCAGGGCATTCAGGTATCGCGGCAGGTCAGAAAGCCGGTCCAGCCTTGCATTTTCAGGAAAGTGTGGCGGAGTGAGCCTTATTAACTCTGCCTCCAGGTCTTTAAGGATCTGGGAGCAGCTCTTTCTATTTATTGCTGTATTTTGAAGACGCCTTATCTCTTGTTTCGCGGTGATGTGGGCCTCAAACACTTCTTTCAGCAACTGTATGATCGGGCCGGCCTGCTGAAAGACCTTTCCCTCTAATTCCCTGGCCCTATTCAGCAGATCGGATCTGCTCGGGATCTGTTTCCATGTTCCCAGCAGCTCTCTGCAGAGAAAGGCATATATGGATTGACCTAATTTCCGTTTGCCTCCAAAGGACATATAGACCTCTTGTGATAAGCCGCATGGTGTGCAGTTTCTCTTGAGATATCCAAGCTCTTTACCCAGGTAGTCGGCGAGGAGCCTGCTTGCCCCTTGCCGGGTTTCTGAAACGGCCTCATCCTGATTGAGAAAAAGCCTTATACATACGCTGTTATCTTCTGCAACAAGTCCTGGAAAAGCCTGTACGGGGCTCTTCCTGTCTCCTGAAGAGCCCGTGACTGAACTCGGGATATCCGGAAGATCTTTCAGATTGAGCCCGGATACTTCCCACCTGGCCTTGATCTTTAACCATTCGGGGTCATTTTGATTAAAGATGGAAGCGGTCCTTTTCCAGGTCTCCTGTAAGCGGTTGAGGTCACAGCCTGAATCAATGACTTTCCCATTTTGGTCTAATACATCGAATCTCATCAAGAGGTGAGGGGGGATGTCCTCAGGACTTGGCCACATTTTCCTTTCTACACGTATGCCGTATTGCCTGAATAGTTCTTCCTGTAATGAGCGGAGCAGGCCCTTTTCTGTTTTCTTGAGTCCTTTTCCCATATTTTCAGCGACCCTGGATATTGGTATCAGGTTTTTGCGAATTTGCCTGGGCAATGATTTCAGGAGATAGGTGATCTTTTCCTGCAGCAGACCAGGAACCAGCCACTCAAAGGGCTCAGGCGATAAAGTAGCGAGTATGCCCGAAGGGATCTTTACGGTGACTCCATCCGTCTCATCACCCGGACAAAAACGATAACTCAGAGAAAGCCTGTGTCCTGAGACCTCTATATGCCCTGGAAACTGGACGAGCACGTCGGTATCGGGGATTGACCTGAGCAGATCTTCTCTTGCAAGGCATAGAGGAGCATCGCTGCCGGAAATACGCAGGGCCCTGGCAAGAGAACGCTCATTACATATCACTTCAGGCCCCCTGGCGCCTCTTTCCCTTTGGGGTCTGTCTTTGAACAGCATTTTTTCAAGCTCTCTTAATCTACTGTCATAAAGGGAATAGAGGGTCTCCTCATCCACCATGATATCCCTCCGCCTGGTCCTGTCCTCCAGGTCCTGAGCCTCTGATATCAGTTCCATATTGTGAACGAGAAAGGGATATTTCTTTTTTAGCTCACCTAGGACCAGGGCCTGCCGTATAAAGATCTCCCTGGATTCGGCCGGATCGACTCCTCCGTATCTGACTATTCGTCTTTCCACTATGGGGAGGCCGAAAAGCGTGACCCTTTCCCATGCCATCACCTCTCCACGGCGTTTTTCCCAATGCGGTTCGGAGTAGGTGTGCCTGCAGAGATCACCGGCCAGCTTCTCTATCCATTCGGGCTCAATGGCAGCCGCTGTCCTGGCAAAAAGCCTGGATGTCCGTACGAGCTCTGTTGCCACTATCCATTTAGGACATTTTTTATAGAGTGAAGAGCCCGGAAAGAGGAAAATCTCTCTGCCACGGGCCGCTATGTAACGGGATCCCTCCTGCTTAAGGGCGATTTGTCCTAAAAAGCCCGAGAGGACAGAACAATGGATGGACCTGTTGATCGGGTGATCGGATGTCTTGATTGCCAGAGGAAAATCTTTAGACTCTTGGATGATATCCATTATCTGATCGTGGATGTCCTTCCATTCCTGCATCCTGTTATAGGAAAGGAAGTTCTCCCTGCAGTATTTTCTCATCCGGTTCCTGCTGCGGCTGGCCTTCAACTCTCTGTGGTAGGCGTTCCATATCTTGATAAATGTCAGCAAATCAGAAGATGGATCCTTAAAGGAGTTATGGGCCTGATCCGCCTGGCTTTCTTTTTCCGCCGGGCGTTCTCTGGGATCCTGGATGCTCATGGCCGACGCAATAATAACCACCTCTTTCAGTGCGCTCTCATGCCTGGCCTGCAAGATCATCCTCGAAATTCGCGGATCCAGAGGCAGCCCGGCCATAATTCGCCCTGTCCTGGTCAGCCTGCCTGCCGCATCCAGCGCCCCCAATTCTCTCAGGGTGGTAAATCCCTCTTTTACGGCCTGGGGAGACGGGGCGTCCACAAACGGGAAGCCTTCAACAGGCCCGAGATTCATTGCATAGAGACGCAGTATGACCTCGGCCAGATTTGATCTGCGGATTTCAGGCAGGGTGTACTGGGGGCGATTTAGGTAGTCCTCTTCGCTGTAGAGCCGGACACAGACTCCGGCCTGAACCCTCCCGGCGCGTCCTGCCCTTTGGTCCGCACTGGCTCTTGATATAGGGGTGATTGGAAGCGCCTTTGTGCGGGACCTGACGCTATAACGGGCAATTCGGGCCAGGCCCGAATCAATGACATACTTGATTCCAGGGACTGTAATGGAAGTCTCGGCTATGTTTGTAGCCACTATGATCTTCTGAACAGGG
>Ga0190316_1000296_pt1 | contig 14247 bp, 7 predicted proteins | sample 48701112_MG_FD_161663 | JGI IMG/M metagenome (GOLD analysis project Ga0190316, IMG submission 161663) | Hydrothermal vent sediment bacterial communities from Southern Trench, Guaymas Basin, Mexico - 4870-11-1-2_MG | ecosystem: Environmental > Aquatic > Marine > Hydrothermal vents > Sediment ... | reverse complement strand
TCTCTTCATCCTGCTATCACCCTGCTATACATTCTCTTCATCCTGCTATTCATTCTCATTGGCCGGCGGGTTGAAACGGAGTGTCACCTTCGTCGCGTGCAGTGCTTTCCCCAGCTCGGCCGTGATCCCACGCGCCACCGAGGTCAACAACACAGAAGCCCGCACTTGAGCCATCAAGTCATTGATCGTCCGTTCGCGTTCGGCGCGGCGCTGGGTCTCCTCAAGAAGATGCATGTTTGCCAACATCATCGCCACCTGACCGGCCAGGTTACGAGCCAGCGAGCGCGTCTCGGGATCAAGTAATGCGTCGTCCTGGCGTTGGAGCAGGACTAAGAAACCCTCATGGGTCGCCGCCGTCCTGATGGCGACGTACAAAACCTGCTTCAGATTATATACTTCTCCCAGCGGACTCTCCCCCAAAACGGGAAGCATTTTACCCAATTCCGGCTTTTCCAGGCCCCGGAAGAAAATTTGTAGATCAGGGGGGAGAGGATAGAGTTCGCCTTCAGGCAAAAGCGATTCACCGTCAGGCAAGATAAACGCTTGCAGCTGTACCTCTGTAGCGTCGGGACGCGGGAAGGTAAAAATACCCACCGCCATACCCAGCCCCCGCGCCAGGATACCGGTGATCTCGCGCAATGCGCGGGCCGGATCCCTAACCCTCGCCGTCGTCTGCAGTACCTCGCTCATCAATGCCTGTTGCCGGGCTGTATTTTGGGCCTCCTCAAAGAGACGCGCGTTCTCCAATGCGATCCCGATCTGTTCGGCCACGCTCTGCACCAACCCCTCTTCCTCCTCGGTCCAGACACGCTGCGGATCGGAGAGTGCCACCAGGCCAATTGTCTGGTCACGGTAGCGCATCGGCTCAACCAACGCCACGGCGCCGTCCGCCATCACCATCTGCCGGGGGAACGCGCCGTCCGACAAAATTCGCGGAGCCGGCAAGGGCAACACAGGCTGCACGGAAACGGAGTCGTATTCGTAAGCACTCGGACGCCCCTGGTTCATGATCCGTGCCCAACCCTCGCGGCTGTAACTCCATTGCAAATCTTCCAATTGGCTCAACGCACTCTGGGTGCTCTCGAAAAGCCGGGCATTTCGCAACACAATGGAGAGCTGATCGGCCAGTAACTGCAGCGTCTCAATGTCCTCAGGACTAAAAGCCTGCGTTTCCGCGCTCTGCACGTCGAGGATACCGATTACCTGTCCCTCCAGGTCCTTCAGCGGCAGGCCAATCTCCGAGTGCGTGTCCGGCAAATCGGGATTATCAAACCACACCGCGTCTACCCCCACGTCTAAGGCAATGTGCGCCTTGCCGGTACGGGCGACGGTACCCACGATGCCCTGTTGCCCCACCCGCATGCGATGCCGGCGAGATAACATGCGCTGTCCGCCCTCAGAAGAAGCAGCCTGCAATACTGCCCATTCCCGTTTATCGTCAATCAAAAAGATACCGGTGTGATAGTAGCCAAACTGCCGGGAGATTGCCGCCACCGTCGCCTCCAGTAACAGAGGTACACTGCGAATATTCGCCACTTCCCGGCTGACGAAGGCCACCGCCTCCAGTTGGCGACTCTTCTTCTCCAGGTCACGGGTACGCTCCGACACCTGTTGCTCCAACGAAGTCACCAGCCCTTGCAAACGCCGGGCCATAGCGTTGAAGGAACGCGCCAAAAAGCCGAACTCGTCAGAGCTCTGCACAGGGATTTCATAGGCAAGGTCCCCGGCCCCGACGATAGCTGCCCCCTCCGCCAGTTGGCTCAACGGCGTGAGAATCCAACGGCGAATGAAGAGCTGTATCATGACTACCAGGAGCAGAGCCACACTCATGCCTATCAAAACCGGCAACAATGATATCAAAGAAGGCTCCACCATCTCCACCGACTCGGCCACGACGGCATACAGAAAACGTTCCTCGTTGCCGGGCAGCGGGAATTTCTGCACCACCAGGTAGACTTCGTCATAGGGCCAAACAACCCGCTTGATAGGCCCCTCCTGGTCCAAATGAGTCAGATCAGATACGTAAGTGCCGCCAAGCCCCGGCAAAGAATGGTAAACCACAAACCCGGTATCCAGCACCAACGCGGAGAACACCATCTCAGGTTGATCCGCGATGCTCTCTCGGAGGTAAGATTCCAGGTCTGGGACATCGTAAATAGAGGAGATGTAGGGCGCTACCGAATTCACCGCCTGCCCCAGCTGTCTGGTGATCATCTCGCCTTTGCCCAGCCGGGCGTCCCGGTAAGCTGTGCGGAGCCCTTGACCAAGGAAAAGGAATACCGGCATCAAGAACAGCAAAGGCAAAAGCACCGCAAGTAAAGTCATGCGCCAACGCAAGCTCAAGGACTTCAAAGACATCACCGACCTCCCTCTTCAGGAGCTGGAAACCGGCGGTAAATACGCGCCGTGGTCAAAAATGCCAGTGGGATATGCAATTCCCAATGTTCGACTGCTGCAAAATTCAGGGTCAGGATATTACGAGCAGGTTGCGTAGCCAAGAGCGACGAGGGAGATGCGCCCTGCGCAATATGCAGCGACATCTCGGCCGCAGTTACCCCCTGTTCATATTGGGTAAGTGCCAGCCCGCCCACCGCCCCCTCGTGCGTAGCCTCCGCCCACAAGCCAAAGACAGGCACAGGAGCATTTTGCAGAGTCCACTGCAATGCCTCCCGGTCAGAGATGGTATTCCCTTCGCGATCCTGCAGACCGCTATACCCCACCAAGAGGATGAAATCCGAGGCAGCTGCTTCTTTGAGTACCAGCTGCTGCCATTCCTCCCACCGCGAGGTAATACGCAGTTCAGGCCGGCTTTCCAACGTCGTATCGGCTATGAGCTGACGGTAAACCTCCGAGATAATCGTCTTACCCACCGGGGAGTCATCACCTAGTACCATAAAATTATCCTGCTTCTGGGTGATCTCCATAGCCATCCTGGCCGTCTGGAGCGGATAAGGGTGTTCCAGAACGCCGGTCACGTTGGGCCGGTTAAGACCATAATCCTGCGGGTTGCCCTTGAGGCCGCAAAACACAAAGGGCCGATTGAGATCTGGGTAAACAGGGATCACCGCGCGGGCCGCCTCATCATTTAAGACGATCACCACGTCTGGGGAATAGTTCTGGATGGCCTGGACAGCCTCCTGCGCCAGAGATGCCAGCTCTTCAGGGGCAGTCTCCGCAGTAATGTTCAATGAAAACTCTCCCAATTCGAGCGTGTTCTCAAAGAAATTGTATCCCTGACGGGCAAGTGTCTCCAGAATTCCGAGGCGGATTTCGCCGGACCGGGGCGCGGCAGGGGAATAACTATAAACCAAGAACAGACGCAAAGGTTTGGAGAGCAAAGGAAGCGGCGTCACAGATTCAGAAGGTTCCGGCATCTCCGTCGCCGGGACGCTAGAACAGGCCGTACCCAAGGAGCAGAGCAGCCCCACAATCAACACGAGATGCCACCAGTGACTATTCATCCAGATTCCTCCGAGGAAGCTGGTGAAGCGGGCGACTCTTCCGAATCTACCGGCCGACCAGGCGGCAACAGCTGGATGCGCACGCGCTCAACCCCCAACGCTCGCCCCAGCTCTTCAGTCGCGCTACGCAGCACGGTATCCACCTGCATTGAGGAGCGCAATCGTCCCACGATCTCGCTCCGCGCCTTCTCCTGCTGCGCGCTCAAACGGGTGTCCTCCAACAGCCGCGCGTTCTCCAGGGCCAATCCTAATTGTGCCACTACACTCTCTACCAGGTGTTGCTCCTCTTCCGTCCAGGGACGTGCAGCCTTGAAGGATAATGCCCCCAGTGTCCGCTGTTGTACGCGCAGGGGAGCCAGCAACAGGTATTGCCCTTCCGACTCCAGCACCTGTAACCCGGTTAAATTTTGGAGATCCACAGGCATCAAAGCGGTGTCAGGCAGCTCCGGACGCACCGCGATCCGATCATAAGAATAGCCCAGCCACCGGTTACGACGTGCTAGCGCCCGATACCAGCCTTGCACCACCTCTTCTTCCTGGTAATGCTCCAGTCGTCCCAGTGCCTGCTGCGTTTCCTGAAGCAATCGAGTATTCGCAATCATCGCGGCCAAGCTGCCAGCCAAGACGTCCAAAATCTGGATATCCTCCCTAGCGAAGCGGACGCTCTGATCACACCGGATGTCCAATACCCCAAGCAGTTTTCCGGCGGACAGCAACGGGAGCGCGAGCTCCGACTGAGCTGCGGGGAGCTCGGGTAATTGGAAGTTGCGCGCAGCGTCTCCCTCGTTCACGGCGACCTGCGGGCGAGCCGTGGCGGCTGCCTGACCGATGCTCTCCGGGGAACCTACACGCAATCGGTACCCCCTTTCCACTATACGCTTGCCCCCGGCGGAGGAGGCCGCTTTCAAGATCACCCATTCTTCTGAATCGTCAAGCAGGAAGATAGCAACATCATAATAACGCAAACGTTCGGCCATCAGTGTGACCGCAGAATCCAACAACTGGCCTAAGTCCTGCAAGGCGGCCAGAGAACGGGCGAATTCCGCGATGGCATGAGATTGCTCCGAACGTCGCTGCAGCTGCTCCGTGCGTTCCGTCACGCGGGCTTCCAAAAGACGCCGGCTCTTCTCCAGCTCATCCGTAGTGCCACGCAGGTTCGCCAGCGCATTGCGCAGGCTTCTCATGTTCAGGTAGGTTGTCAAGCCCGCCACGAAGACCAGTATGAGGAACGTAAAAGATTGATTCATGAAGCTATATGCCGCTTCATCCGTCGGCAGGAGAGGGGCATAGAATCCCTGTCGCTCCGCAAGCCAAAGCGCGCCATAATATAACAATACCACGCCGCTCATCAGCAACGCATAGTAGGGTGCGAGCAGCACGCCGGCCATCGCGACGGCCCATAAAAAGAGTATAAAAGCGGGCGAGGCGGAGCCATTAAAAAGCGCGCAGGCCAACGCGATAAAACCAAAGATGCCCCAGACGTACAATTTGGACATCGCCCGGACGCGCCCACGGTGCGCCTGGATCAGGCAAAAAATGGCAAAGGGAATCACAACCAGAGAAAAGGCCGCTCTTCGCAAAGTCCCAGAGGCAGGGAGCAATCCCAATGGTCCCATCGCGGTGAGAATCGCGGACAAAGTGAGCATAAATCCGATGGTGACCACCATCAACGTGTTAAAGAGTCGTCCCAGGCGTGCCTCTTCCGCATCGGCAGCCTCCACGCCGACGAGACGCTCCCATTGCGTGCTCCACCAGGCCCGCCACCCCTTCCTCTGCACCGGTATTTGCGTCGTCATTTCTGCCCCCGCTCCGCCGGGGACATTTCATCCGCCGTCCCCAGATACGCCGCTGCCTGATCCGCGTCCAATGCCTTTCCTAACTCCGTCAGCGCTCGCTCCAGGACGGCTTCGACCTCCAGCTGCGAGCGAATGTTGGCGTTGATCTCGCCCACCAGCTGCTCGCGGGCAGCGCGGCGCTGGGTGGCTTCAACGAGACGCAGGTTATCCGCCGCCAGAGCAAATTGCTCGGCGATGGCCTCAACCAAAGTGATCTCCTCTTCGCTCCACGATTGCCGGCCCTCGGCTATCCTAACTCCCAATGCCCCCAAGGGCTGGTCGCGCAACATGATAGGCGCTACTAGGGCAGGTATTTTCTCACCGGCTCCCTCCTCTACCGTCTCGCCATTCCCTCCCCGTACCAATGTCCTGCGTTCCGCCATCGCCTGTCGCGCCTCGGGCAACACCGTCTCTCCCAGGGGAGCGACATCCGGCCCGGAGGTCTCGTAGCGGCCCGCGGTGGTCGTTTGCAGGTATTCGGCCCAGGCCTGCACCAGGTAATGCCGCTGAGTGGCCCGCGCCTCCGCCAGAGCGGTCTGCGCGGCAGTGTAGAGCTCGGCATTGGCGATGGCGTTTGCCAACTGGTCAGCCATCGTCTGCAACACGGCGATATCCGTCTCATCAAAGGCTGCGGCCGCGGTGCTCTGCACAGTCATCGCGCCGATGACTTTCCCGCGCGAGCGCAGGGGCAGTGCCATCTCCGAACGGGTCTCCGGCAACAACGGGTTATCGAAGCGCACGGCGGCTTCTCCCACATCCAGCTGGATATCAGCCTTATCCGTAGCCACGCACTGGCCGATCATTGAGTTCCCTCCCACTTCCAGCTGGTGCCCACGGGACAACATCTGCCGTCCGGCCTCGCCTGTGCCCGCTCGCAAGACGGCGAATTGCTCTTCCTCATCGAGCAGGAACAAACCCACGTAGTACAGATCAAAACGCTCACGAACCAGCTCCACCACCTGGGGAAGCAATTGATCGGGATCAAGAATGGAAGTGATAGCTTGGGAAACCTCGGCTGCCGCCCGCAAATTGCGGGTGCGCTCGTCCATACGTTGCTCCAGACCTTCCAACAACTCCCGCAGTTGCGTCCTCATGGTGGCAAAAGCTTGTGTCAGCACGCCAATCTCGTCCTCGCCTACCGGAGGAAGCGGGATATCCCATTCCCCGCCCCCCAGTTGTTGCGCTGCCATTGCCAGTTCCTGCAATGGGGTGACGAGACGGTTAGTAAGCATGATCCCTATCACCGCCATGAGCACGACAAGCCCCACACCCAGCGGCAAAAGACGTTTCAGCATCAGGGATTGAGTTGAGGTTTCCAATTCTTCTTGCAAGCCCTCCACGGCCCCCATGACTTTTCCCGCTTCCACCACACTGGCTAAGCTCCAACCGGTACTCTCCACAGGGGCGTAGGCGATGAACAATTCCTTTCCATTCACCTCTAAAGAGTCAAAACCCGCTGCGCCGGCCACCATTTTAGCCAATACAGGCGCAAATTCCTCCGGCGCCTCGGCCAGATCCGTCCCGAATTCGTCGGATTCAACGGCACGCCCCAAAATATCCCAATAACCTTGCTGTGGCAGAACAATGGTGTGTCCTGTCTCATCTACGAGAAAAGCGTAGCCTCCCCCGAGCAGCCGGGTGGCCTTGACGCTATCACTGATGTCCCTCAATGTCACGTCCACGCCAATGACCCCGACAAACTCATCCTGGTCAGTATAAACGGGGACCGCCGCCGTGACCAATAAGCCCTGACCGGTGGCATCCTCGTACACCGAGGTCCATACTGTTTCTTGCTGCGGGTTGTCCTCCACGGCAGCAACATACCACGGTCGCTGGGTAACATCCCAATCTGGTGGAAGGATGGCTCCCAGACCCACATTGGGATAGTACCAGGTGATCCCTTCTTTCGTCGCCAGGTAAAGGGCTAGCGTATGGGGGTCGCTTTCGTAGGTCTGGGGGAGAATCGAATCCAGATGTGCGCTTATCTGTAAATCCCTGCGCAAAGCGGCGTCAATCTCTACAAAGTTAGGAACAAAGACGGCGGAAACTTCATCTGGGTTGTTGATATACTGTCCCTCGGCCCCTGTGAACATGTGATCCTCGACTCGCCAGTAAGATGCGCTCCCGAAGACCTCGGGTTTCTCAAAGATGCGTGCCGCATACTGAGCCACGCTCTCCGCATCGTACTGTGCGCTCTGCAAAATAAGGTCGTTTTCCTGAGCGTTAGTGGTAGTGAGCTGCCGGAGGTAATCCTCAATCTGCAAACGCAACGTGGCACTGCTGGTCTGTTGGGCTTCTCGTCCCGTCTCCAACAGCGACAAGACGGACACGTAGGAGATGATAGCCGCCACCGTTATCACCATGCCCAACAGCAAAACCAGCACCCTGGTTCTGATGCTTCCTCGTACTCGTAAAGCAGCGTATTTTTCCATACTTATCTGCTCCTCAGCACCACAAGGTACGTTTTGCGGCTTCGCTATAATTCCGCATCGCCACCCACGACATCCCCGGCGTCCAGGAGCACGTAGGTCTGTGCTGCTCCCAACGCGCTGTTCAACTGCTCCGCCGTGATACGCAACAGGGACTCCATATCGATAGCCTGTCGCATCTTATCCGTGATCTCGCGCGTCACCAGCTCGCGTGTAGCACGACGCTGGGTGTCCTGAAACAAACGTGCGCTTTCCAGTGCCGCGCCCAGCTGCTCGGTGAACATTTCCAACAACTCCTGAGATTCTTCCGTCCAGGGGGCGCCACCTGCAGGCCGGCGGGCATCCAGTACACCGATGGTATGGCCCCGTACCTTGATCGGCAAAACCAGCCCCCCTTCCTCCATGCTCTCCGCTGCCTTTCCTTCTCTCCGTAGATAAAGACCCTGCCGGTTACGCCGGACCTCCAGACCGGGGTGGGCCTGCAACAGCGCGCGCCAGGCCTGAACGCTCAGCTCACCGGAAAGACGCCGCTCCGTCTCCAGGCTCTCCTGTACCCGCCGGAAAAGCCGCGCGTTGCTGATAGCCACGGTTATCTGGTCAGCCAGCGTCTGCAACACCGCTATGTCTTCCTCAGTAAAGGCCTCCGGCTCCATAGATTGCACGTCCAGCACACCGATAACCCCTTCCTGTGACTTCAACGGCAAAGCCATCTCCGAACGGGTATCCGGCAAATTCGGGTTTTCAAAGAATACTGCATCCCCACCCACGTCTAGCGCGATGCGCGGCTCACCGGCCCCGGCAGCGTATCCCACGATGCCGACCTCACCCACCTTCAACTTGTGTTCCCGCGCCAGCATACGCCGCCCACCGGCCGACGAGGCCGCCTGCAGAACAGCATATTCCCCCGTTTCATCTACCAAGAAAATGCCGGCGTGGTAGAAACCAAAACGCTCGGAGATAAGCCGGACGGTTTGGTCGAGAAGTTGGTCCACGTCACGGATCGCGGCGGCATCTCGCGCTACCTGCGCCGCCGTTTCCAGGTAGATACTCCGATGGGCCAGGTCGGCGGTACGATCGGCCACACGTTGTTCCAGGCTACCGATCAGATCGCGCAATTGGACAGTCATTTGGTTAAAGGTTCGCGCCAGGACGCCGATCTCGTCTTGAGATTCAACCTTGATCGTATATTGCAAATCTCCTGCGCCGATGGCCGTTGCGCCAGCCACCAGATCTTGCAGTGGACGGGTGATTCTAGCCATAAACACCCAACCGATACCAAAGGTAACGATCACGAACAAGATGATCAAAATGACCGATTGTTGTGTCATCTGGGTTGCCGTAGCATACACTTCAGCAAGCGGCTGCTGGACAACTACGTTCCAACCGGTGACTTCGACTGAGGAGTATCCTCCCCACATCTCGACGCCATTTTCGTCTTGGTAGGTACTGGCGCGCTGACCCGCGACAAAGAGAGTCTGAATATCAGTCACTCTGTCCGCCGCGGGACGCAGCCCCCAATCTGGGTGCGCGACCCATTGACCCTCATGCGTCACGATAAAGACGATGCCTTCCTCGCCGGCCTTCGTTTGCACGGCTATCTCTTGCAGGTGTTGTACACTCACGTCCGCGCCCAGGACACCGATGATCTCACCGTAATACTGGATCGGAAGCGCGATAGTGATGAGCGTTTCTCTATCTCGGCTGAACGGTGGAGAAATATACAGCTTGCCCTGCCGTGCTTGTTGAAACCAGGTCTTCTCAGTCCAGAGGCCGCTCGATATCCCGGTCGTGTTAGCTATCTCATTGCCTTCAGTACTTATCGTGTACAGGGCGCGAAACACGCCAGATTGATCGCCGGCAATGACATTCTGTAGAATCAAAGAGTGTTGCCAGGGATCCATTTGCGCGATGCCCGGCATCTGAGTAGTCAAAGACAGGATGCTGACCACATTATTGATAAATTGCTGAACTTCGGCAGCCGTCCGGTCTGCTAGCTGCAAGTTACTGGTAACGCTGGCTTGTTCCATCGCCTGCCGACTGGTATTGATCAACCACACGCCGGTCACGGCCGTGGAGCCAACGACCAGAAATAGCAGCAGGGCGATCAAGCGCGTGACTAGACGATGTCTAGTTGGAACCCGTCGCACCTCGACCGGCAAGCGCGAATCTGGTTCCCGTCTAACTTGATCGTTCGCCCGCTCTTGATTCACCACCATCATCACCTCCGCAGCCACTTGGAACAGTACACCTTGTGCCAGGTGCGTCATTTCTGCCGTATTGCGTTAAAGTCTAGCTAAGGATAAATGTTACCAATCTTCCAAGACTACCACAGAACCATCCGGCTCAAACTCCAAAACCGTCTGAGAGCCATTAGCTACCGAAAACTGGCTGTAGTCCGTCACGGGAAGTCCATTGACCTGCGTCAAAGCGATTTTGATGATGCCCCCGTGAGTAGCAACCACAATGTTCTTCCCGCAATGTTGCTGGGCCAAGTCACGTATACCCTGCCAACTGCGCTCCGCAGCCATATTCAAAGACTCACCTTCAAACTGGATACCCTCGACAAACTGAGGTTCTACTAGATCAGTTGTGTCTGGGATTCCGGAAGGAAAAGAAATGTCTGGGTCAGAGGCCCAAGAAACCCGCATTTCCTCTGGAATCTGCCCACCTTGATAACCCGTGTAGATTCCCAAGCCAATTTCCCGTAAATTATCGTTGATGTGAACGTCAAGCCCATGCAGAGCAGCAATGGCAAGCGCCGTATCATGTGCTCGCGACAACCGGCTGGAAAAGATCGCGTCTATGTCTTTATCCGCGAGTTCCTGCGCGAGCGTTTCTGCTTCCGCTATGCCAACCTCGTCAAGAGGGATATCGGCATTACCTTGTAAAATATGCTGCTCATTCCAGCTCGTTTGTCCATGCCGGACAAGAATGATCCTTGTCGGCTTAGAGCATGACCGGTCGACTACTGTCTGGTAACCCACCCAAGCCAGACCCAGAAGGATCAAGCCTAGAACGACTGTGATAAATGTATTTTTCTTGTTCACTATTACCTCCACAAAGTTAAGAAATTAGCACATGCACGTTATAGAATGGAAATATATCGCGTACAACCGGGCACCACTAACCTAAGCAATACGGCAGAAATGGCGCACCTGACGAGCAGGTGTAAAAGGCTGGGTCTAACCCAGGCACCTAGGCAAGCGGCCCAGCCTCGTAGCCCACAATGACTTACTCACTCCGTGAGATACACTCCTCCCAACTTCAGCAAGCTCGTGGCGTGAAGTTTGAAGCCCTGTACTCGGGAAGATGTCACGACCATGTACATCATGTGATTCATGAACGCCCACGGCGCATCATCAATGATGATGCGTTGCGCCTCCACGTAGAGTCGCCTCCGCACGCTACGATCCATTGTCTCTGCAGCTGCGGTCAATAGCTCGTCCACCTGCGGATTGGAGTAGTTAGCGTCATTGAGATTGGCTGCGACCATCGGTGTGGAAAGCAACGGGTTCAAGTAAAAATAGGGATCGGGCGGGCCGCCCGACCAACCTAGTAAAAACATGGGGGCTTCGTCGGCGTCAATCGCCGTATTATACTCCGGCCACGTGTCAAATGCCTTGATCTCGACCTCAATGCCCACCTCTGCTAGATCTCTTTGCACAGCCTCCGCCAGTCCCAATGGGTTCGGGTCATAGGGTCTGGATATGGTAGAGAGAAACAAAGTGGTTTCAAAACCATCCGGGTAGCCAGCTTCTGCCAGCAATGTTTCCGCCTTAGCGGGATCATAATCGTACTGTCGCAAGCTGGCATCGTACCCCCACGAGCCGGGGGGCAAAGGACCGATAGATTCAAGTGCAGCATCGCTAAAAACCTCGTGGATGATGCGTGGTTTATTGAGCGCAAAATTGATCGCCTGTCGCACCTGTGGGTTCGAGAAAGGCTCCATTTGGGTGTTGAGGCCCATGTAGCCCACGCTCATGCCGGGTTTTTTGTACAATACCAGACTTTCGTCAGCCATCACCGTGCTAATATCTGCCGGCTCCAACCCATCCATCATATCCAGGTCGCCCTGTTCCAGGACTGCCAGCCGTTCCCGGTTATCTGGAACGACCACAAACACGAGCCGGTCTATTGCAGGGCGTCCGCCCCAGTAGTCCTCATTAGCTTCCAGGACGATCTCCTCGTCCGGCGTCCAGCTCACAAGTTTGAACGGCCCGCTACCTACCGGGTGTTGGGCAAAGTCCTCACCGTATTTCTGAATAGCCGCCGGGGACGCGATGCTACCGGCAAAAACCGGCAAGGCATACTGGAGAGGGGCGTATTTTTTCGAGAGCACTATCTGAACCGTGTAGCTGTCAATGACTTTGACTTCCTCGATCGCGCCAAACAAAAACTTACCGAAGGAAGACTTACCAAAGTAACCAGGATGCTCTTTGTCTAACATACGGTCAAAATTGAACTTGATCGCCTCCGCATTCACATCCGTTCCATCGTGGAACTTGACGTTTTCACGCAAATAGAACGTCCAGGTCAATTCGTCTGCGGAAACATCCCAGCGCTCGGCCAGTCCCGGCTTGACCTCGGGAGTCTCTGGGTCAAATTGCAACAAACAGTCGTAAAGAACGTTTATCACCTTGATGGATTCCTCATTAGTAGCATAAGCCGGGTCCAGAGTAGGGGAATCCGCGCTCCGCCCAAAGCGCAATGTGCCGCCAATGTGTGTTTCTTCCGTCGCCATCTCCGCCGGCAGAGTTGGCGTCGGTGTACCGTTTCCAGAGGTGCAACCAACGATCAGTGAAATCACTAATGCAGCTATGCCAATCGTGACCCGGCCAGTCTTACACGCAAAGCTTTTGCCGCTCATGTCTAGCCTCCTTACTTGTGAGAATGGTTTACAGATAGGACTTTCGCTAACGACATTTTCAACTTCTCGCTCATTGAATCCCTCCGTCGGTGAGCGTGTAGTTTACAGATAGGACTTTCGCTAACGACATTTTCAACCGCTAATCCACGCGAATTAACGCAAAAAAACTACTAGAATTAGCGTAAATTGGCGTTCATTCGCGGTTTAGCTCCCTAACAAGCGAAACTCCTAACAGAGTCAAACAACCTCTACCGAATGTGTTCAGTATATTTCCTCGTCACTCATCGTTCGCCATTGCCAGACGGATCACAATCTCATCCAACCCCAGCGCCGCGTACATTTCATTCGCCGCCGTCTTGAGCACGGTTTCCATATCCAAAGATTCGTGCATGTGCGCCGTGGCCGCGCGCAGGAGCTGTTCCTGCTGCGCCCGGCGGCGGGTGTCTTCTAACAAACGCGCATTCTCCATAGCCAACGCCAAACGACCGGCCACTTCCTTGACCAGCGAGACTGTCTCCGGGGAAAAGGCCTCGCCTTCAGCGCGCAGGTTGAGCAATCCTATCTCCTGGTCCCGCAGCGTGATGGGCACAGACAGGGCACCGCTGGCAGCTGACCCGCTGTCCTGACGCAGCCCGGCGACCGGCTCAATGCCCGCACGACTGTAACGATACCCCAATGGCCGCTCACTCCTCTGGGCAACCGCGGCCCACGATTCCTGAGTGTAACGACCGGAGGCCACTTCCAGGTCGCGCATGGTCTGTTTCATCTCCTGGAGCAGACGGGCGTTTTCAATAAACACTGCCAATTGGTCGGCCACGGCCTGCGACGCCACCATGTCGTCCTCGTCAAAGGCAGCCGGCTCCCGACTCTGCACATCCAAAGCGCCGATGACCCGCCCGCCCACCTGCAGCGGCAGCGTCATCTCCGAACGGGTCTCCGGCAATAGGGAATTCTCGAAGTGTACGGCGTCAGCGCCCACGTCGAGGACAATACGGGGTTGACCGGTACGGGTGACGCGGCCCACAGTGCTGATTTCGTCCATTTCCAACTGATATCCGCGCTCCAGCATCGTGCGGCCGGCCTCGCCGGTGGCGGCCTTCAAGACAGCATACTCGCCCCGCTCATCTACCAAAAAGATGCCGGCGTGATAAAGACCCGAACGATCCCGGATCAGATTGACGGCGCGGTCCAGCAGCTCATCCAGCTCATGTGTGACGGCTGCACTGCGGGCCACATCGGCGGCCAGCTGCAGTCGCATAGTCCCGCGCCGCAATGCTCCCTCGGCCCGCTTGCGCTCAGTGATGTCACGCAAGACCACCAGCCGTCCGGTGACGCGCTCCTGATAATCACGCAGGAATGAGATGCGCAGGTCAAAGGTGCGCTGCGTTCCCCCCTCGCCCAGGACGATTTCTGTCTGTATCTCTGTCACATCGTGGCAGTGTGCGACCAAGTCGGGCCAGCCGGCTAGCGCCTGGGCCGCCGGTTGCCCGATCACCTCTGTGGCCGGGCGGTCAATGATCCGTTGAATGGCCGGATTGAGCTCCACGACGCGGCCCTGCGCGTCCAACACAAGCAAGCCATCGTGCAAACCTTCGATAATAGCCTCGCGCGCCACCGGCACGATGTCCAACAGCTGCGGGCGAAAGATGGCCCAG
>Ga0190316_1000293_pt1 | contig 14376 bp, 13 predicted proteins | sample 48701112_MG_FD_161663 | JGI IMG/M metagenome (GOLD analysis project Ga0190316, IMG submission 161663) | Hydrothermal vent sediment bacterial communities from Southern Trench, Guaymas Basin, Mexico - 4870-11-1-2_MG | ecosystem: Environmental > Aquatic > Marine > Hydrothermal vents > Sediment ... | reverse complement strand
TTTTCTCGGTGAAATAGGGTTTGATGATGAGATAGATGAGCGTATAGGAGATGTGAATATGCTGAAGGGGAGTTATTTCTTTGCGAGAATGAAAGAGATTTCCAAAAGAATCGTGGAGGTGTGCGTGCAGAATGAAAGAAATAAGAATGGAACACGGAGCGGGCGGTGAGAAGATGCGAGAGCTGTTGAATCTCATCCTTAATTATTTTGTGCGATCAGCGGAAGTGCGGTCGACAGAGGAGGAGAAAGAGAGAAGTGAGAAGTCAGAAGCAGGCGTGAAAGTGGGAGATAAGGATGGTATGCGAAGTGCGGTGGAAGTATCATTAGAGGATATGGATGATGCTGCGGTCGTTGAAGGAGTTGTTTTCACAACAGATTCATACACGGTGAAGCCCCTATTTTTCCCCGGAGGAGACATCGGCTTGCTCGCAATTGCAGGCACGGTGAATGATATTTCAGTGATGGGTGCGTTGCCTTTGTGCATTTCTGTCGCATTTGTGATAGAAGAGGGATTTCCAATGAGAGATTTTGAGCGGATTTTGGAAAGTATGAAGAAGACATGCGAAGAAGCGGGCGTGGAAATAGTCACAGGAGACACGAAAGTTGTTGAGAAAGGAGCGGTTGACCGCATGATTGTGACGACATCTGCGGTAGGCAAGCGTTCTGAAGCGTTGAAGAGGAATTTTGATGAAGTGCGGAAGTTCAGAGAAGTGAGGCGTGAGTGGCTTCTGGACTCGAACATTCGTGAGGGGGACGTAATCATCGTTTCTGGCTACATAGGCGACCACGGCGTTGCGCTGCTCGCTGCGAGAGAGGGCATCTCATTCCATGCGGATGTGAAATCTGATGTCGCACCGCTGAATAGGATGATTGAAGGTGCGTTGGAAGAAGGAGGCATAGTTGCGATGAAGGACCCGACGAGAGGCGGACTTTCAAATGCTTTGAACGAGTTCGCTGCGAAGTCGGGCGTCGGCATCATAATTGAGGAAGAGAAGATTCCTGTGAGGGCGTCTGTGAGAAATGCATGTGAGATGCTCGGAATAGACCCTTTGGAGATAGGGAATGAAGGCAAAGTTGTGCTTGCTGTCGTCAAGGAGAAAGCGGAAGCAGTCCTTGATGCGCTCAAGCAGGATAAGAGAGGGCGAAATGCTGAAATCATCGGATACGCAACAAAAGATGTGAAGGGCGTCGTGATGAAAACTTGCGTCGGCAGCCACAGGATTGTAGAGTCTCCTGTAGGAGACCCTGTTCCGAGGATATGCTGAATTCATGAGAGATTTATCCGCAGCGTATAATCTGAGACTAAGTAACATCCACCTTGATAACTTCACCTACTTTGTACTCTTGACTGTGCGATTCTACTATTACTGCCCCTATTCTTGGGTCAAATGTTGCAATAAACTTTGTTGGATGATAGTGATGTACAAGGAAGCAATAAAGCCATATTGGGCCGCGACCACTCAGTATTACTCCCTTTGTAGAATTAACTTTTGGTGGTTCAAGCTTTTTCAAAATCTCTGGAGTTATGTTACTTTCTAATTCAAAATGCACAATTGTATAATTTTCTTTTTCTACCACTTTAAAGTTCATTTTTAATCATCCCCTTTATTCATTTAATTTCTCTAAATTTCCATCTAAGCTACATTTCCAAAGAATATCTTTCTTTTTGCACCATTTTAACCAATCAGATACATTTTTTACATTTTGTTCTTTTATTTTAATAATCATATTTTTAATTTTTTCAAATAATGGTTCTTTGGACACAGTATTACCATCAACATTTATTATTCTTCCACGAAGTTTTGCAAGATGTTGCTTAGAGTATCCAAGCTCTCGTAGAATATTTTCCACTTCTCCTAATGCAATTTTCTCTCTTCTTTCAAATAATTCATCAATTTTAACAATGAGTTCTCCTAATCCCAACTGAAATACCGGAATTTCATGCCACTTTTTATCAAGAATTTCCATAATATTCTTTGGGTCATTTAAATTTGGCTTATTAATTTCAGGATGAAGTAAAGTGATTTGTGATTGAAATATGTAATAATATCTGGAAGGCACTGCGAAGTAACTTCCTGAAATAAGTAAAGAAAGATTTATTTGATTTGAACCACCAATCATATTCACCCAAACTTCTTTATCTCTTAAAGCGTGCATTGCTACGCCAATTTTGAGATAACAATCATCAAAATCCTCATGGCTTACCTCTACAAAATATAAGTCTTTTATCCATCCTTCTTTATAAAATTCTGAAAAGGATTCGTCTTTTAATTCTTTAAACAAATTAGAAAGATACTTTGTTATGGTTTTTGGAGCATTTTCTTGTTTCTGAGTGTTAAACCAATTATCTCTAATGCTTAAATTGTTCCATTTTTCCCATTTCTTACCATCTTCTTTCCCTGTGATAACCTCTTTAGATGTAAAGATTACAATACTTTCGGGTGCTCCTTTAAGCTTTTGTCCTTTTTCCCCCGATGTCTCAAAAAATTTTTTTGCCTGTTCATCGCCCTTTGACGCCTGTTTGAGTGCTAAATAAATATAAGTGAGAGGCATTGTAACAGCTCCGGGATAAAGCCCCATTCCAGATAAATGCCATACACCCATGATTATTTCACCTCAAAATATCCATATCCAGCAGATGTTTTTGCACCTATACCTATGTTCTTTAACGCCTCTTTGAGCAATTCTTTTGCTTTTTTAACTAAATCTTTATTCTTAGAATCTTCATTTTTATTTTTAGAAGCTAAAGCAAATCTAAATTTCGTTCCCTTTTCTACTGCTAAGAAAAATATTGGAGTAGGGCTGTGCCAATCACCAGGCGTTTTCTCTTTATTTTCTTTTAATTCTCTTTCTGAAGCTTCGTAGTAGGGTTTGTAATGCACATTCATAATATCAAGGACAATAAAATCCTTTTCCTGCTCAATAATAGGTAAAGCATCGAAAAATATCACTTCTCCTTTTTTGTTCTGTGTTCCGAATATTTCTATCAGCTCGCTGAATTTAACTCCATTTACTTTTATTCCCAAATCTTTTCCGTTTTCAAGAGCTTTATCAATCTCCTTGATAGCATCTTCAAATGAAAAACTTTTCGCTTCTTGAAGTTTTTCAGCAAACTTCAAAATTGCCCAATGCCTCGTAACTCCTTTTACAGCACTTCCAGGAATATATGGAGTTGAATAGTTTCTGTGGAAAAGCAATGAGGTTTCATAAACGCTTGCGGCACCAAGATTTATAACAAGACGCCAGTTTAATCTAAGTGTAAATTCTTCAACAAAGTAGCCTTGCATTTCTAAATTAGCTTGAACTGTTTTCATGCGATTGTAAAAACTCTGATATAAATTCATATCAACGAGATTTGCTGATAGGCGTAAGTTTGCATGGAGAAAAGTTTTCAAATTTTTTTCCAGCTCTTTTCTAATATCTTTATTTTGAATATTCCTGATAACTTTAAATGTTTCATCTGCGTCACATCTTTCTATAATTTCATCTATAATTTCATAAAGGTATTTTTGCACTGTTCTTCTCTCTTCCCTCACATTCACCTTGATTTTTCCTTTTTTATCTTTTAAATCTTTTAAATTCCTAAAGCTTTTTGCTCTCTCTTCCTTAAGCAGATAAATCTGGCGTTTTATGCTCGACTGCTCCCCTTTAATCCAATTACCATTCTTAAAATATCCTGTAACAAATTTATTAACATATTTATTAAAAAGAAGTCCCAAATTTATTGGCAACCCTCTCAAAACTTGATTATCAATCAATGCATAAGCATTGAGACTTAAATCCTTTGGCAAAATAAATATTCCTTTCATGTTTCCTCACCTTTTAGCTCTGCTTCAGCAAATCTTTTCATCCAGTTAAGTAAGGCGATGACTTCTTTAGTAACTTGAAAAACTTCCGTTGAAGACGTGTTTTCGGAGATTATCCATCTAAGAATATCTTCATTTCTAAAACGCTTTTTAAACCACTCGTTGATGTGATCATAAATCAATTTATACGCTCTTTTGTCAGCACTTAACTCCTCCTCTCTTTCCAATCCAAATTTTGATTTGTAAAATGCTAAAGTGCTCCCTAATCCATTTGTTTGTATAAGTGTTGGTGTTTTCTTTATATAAGAACTATAACGTTTCTCCAGATTTTCATAATAATTCTTTTTATCCTCTTCAGTTACTTCTCTTTTTCTCTTCTCTTTCATAACTTTAACTATTTTTGAAAGCAAACCACTTTTGTCGTCCTCAGCCATTCTTTTATCAGACCTCAATGAATCTATACACTCCCAAGCATACTTTGCCCTTTCTTGCTCAAGACTTCTCAACATTTTTACCCCCTCCTTCAACCAGCTTTATCAGTGCAAATCCTTTCCCGACAGTCTCATCTCCCCCTATCTGCAGGATTTTTCCATCATATATCATGAGTTTTTCAGTAATTTCTTCGGGTTTTAGATTATTCGATCTGCTTGGAATTAAAATCAAAGAATACATTATTGTGTCAGTTGGTAAGTATTCTTCAGACCACAACCCACCAGTTTGAACAGTTCCTGTCTTTGGATCTATTTTAATCCTCGTAACAACTTCTGTTGTTAGGGAAACTAAATCCCTGAAAACATCATCTGAAACTATAACCAAATCTTTTGCAAGTTTTTCTCTAATATCTTTGTATGCATTATTAGCGGGTAGTGCCTCTATGATCTCTCTTGTGATACTTTGTAGTAAATCGTTCCTCTCTTCAGCTTCTAATTGTAGATCCTCAATGTATATATATTTCTTTCCTTCAAGCTCCACTTTAAGACTTGAATTACTATGAATTATCGCTTTTTTATCTTCAATGTTTAATTGTTCCAGACCCCAGTTAGGAGATGTCTTTATAAAGCTCAAATCTCTTTTATACCTGCTTAAAACCAATGGGCAAGTTACCCATCCGAACACGCCTTTCAATGTTCTAACTGGGAATGCAAGAATTCTCGCATCTGTTACGGATATACCGCCAATGCCTTCCTGTGTGCCAAATATTTGCTTGCAGATATTGCAAATTTCTTCTCCCTCTTTATCTGGACAATTTTCACATTTATCGTTTAATGCAATACTACTATCTCTTTTTGCACCTTTAGGGGCGTTTCTTAACACACCTTTAAGAGAGGAGCCCTGTATAATCGGAAATTCTGTGTGCCTCTCCCTCTGGATTGGCAAATCAACTACTCCTAATGTTGTCCCGCTTCCCGGATGTATCGGTGTTTCAGCATATATATACATCACCAAGGTCTTAGCCTTTTCGAACATCTTCACTCCACCTCCCTATAAATGCACATCTCATATCAATATTTTCTTTAATAATTTTTATAAGTAAGCTATCCCTTTTAATTTCCCCATCAAACTCGTAATAATAGACAGCTCCAGCATTCACCCATCTCCTTAAGGGTTTTTCCATATTCATAGCAAAATCATACCCTCCAATATAGATTGGTTTTCCAGGTAACGCTGCTCTTAACCATAGTTTTTCTACCTTAAGTTTCTCTTTAAGCTTCTCTATTGGGGGTTCATATCCATTAAAGTAAGAAGGGGTAGCAAGATAGAGTTTGAATCTCTTTTCCTTGTTTATCTTTTCAATCAAATCCGAAAATCCAAGCTTATCAGCAAGATTTATTTCGTCTATCTTCGTGCATATTGCTCCTTTCCCCTCTCCGCCAAGTCTTATAATTTCGTTTTCGATTTTGCTTAAATATTTCTCAAGAAGCCTATGCTCGTCCTCAATCCAAACTACGAATTCCCAATGCTCCTTCCAATCTTTTAATCTCAAAAATTCCGCAGTATATAGGTGTCCAGTAACTGTTGTTTTTGTTCCTTTTTTCAGTTGAATGCCCGTTCTTAATTCTGTTTTGTAAGGGTTCTCTATAATTTGTGATTTATCTGGTTTTCTTCCCCAGAGATAGTCTTTTAATGCACTAAAGGACATCAAACCCTTCTTTTCCTTAATTTTTGAATAAATGGAAAAACATGCATAGTTATCTGTGTTAGGTATCTTGAGTTCCTCTTTCAAAATGGGGGTTAGTTTTAAGATTTCATCATTTTTATCATCTTTTCTCACTATATCGTTAGGAATAGGAAAATATTCCTCTTTTTTATCTTTTTTAGAAAAGAAAACTCCTAAGACATTTATTTTTGAAGGGTAATTAAGTGGAGAAGTCTCTAAAATTTCTAACAATTTATTAATATTGTATCCAACAACTGCTGGAGGATATCCTATAACTTCCAAAATTTCAGGAAGTTCAGTATCTTTGCTTGTTTTTTCCTTGACAAAATTTACTAATTTCTCCAAGCTTTTTTTGACATCATTTTCAGTTTCATCCCTTTTCTTCTTTCTTTGAAAGTCAGATGGCAAATAGTTCTTTCTTTTGCAAAACTCTAAAAAGATTTTAGATTTTATTGCGCCTTCGAAAGTCAAGGAAGAGATTACACCAAGTTTTGCTACATGCGATTCCCTTGCGATAAATGGTCTCTCACCTCTAAACATAAGAACATCTAAAGGCTCAATGAACAATCTTTTCATCTTTCCTCACCTCTATAGGCATCATATAGGACTTTCAATGCACTTCCAAGCTCTTTGATTGAAAAGTCTTGAGCCTTATATTTCTCAATAAGACACATAATTTTTCCTTGGATTTCTTTTATTTCTTCATCGCTTGCTCCCTCCTTTCTTCTTTTTAATAGCCTCCTAACCTCCGCCTTAAGCATATCACCTTCCAAGATTTCACTAACATCCATAAAATCGTAGATAAAGCGATGCGAGATTTTTCTGTTAACGATAGCCTCAGCAATATCAGTAAGGTCTGTAACAAATTCCCACTTTCCACCAGCTGTTAAAATCTTGCCAGAACGTTTTATGAAAGTCATGCAGAATGCATTTCTTCCGTAACCCTCTTCTTTTATCTCCTCCTTCGCCTTCTTTTCAGCTTCTCTAACCTTTTCTATTGCATCATACAATGGCCATTTATAGTGAGCAAAAACAATACCAGCACTCATACTCGCTTTATTCCCCAGACCCATAACTTTTCTTTTCTTACCGTTAACTTCAATCTCATAGAAATCTTCCTTGAAGAACTTCTGAATTTCATAAGCAGCATCTAAAACTCTATTCGCTGGAAATAAAGCTAAAACATCGTCTCCTCCAGCATATACAAGAAATCCCTTGTGCTCTTTAACTATTTTTAGAACTACATATAATGAAAAATCCTTCATTGCTCTACTTATCGCTATGTGATGAGAGGGTGTAAGAATTCTTTGCATACTAATAAGCTCCCTATCTTTCTCTTCACCATTTTCTCTCCACTCTTGAATCTTGCTTCTAAATGCAGGATGCATAAACTCTCCAAAATTAGGTAAAGTTTCTCCAGAAAGCATTTTTCCAATTCTGTCTCCATCCATCATCAAAATAGCGTAGTATTTATTTGGTTTCTCATTCAATTGCTCGTAAGATTTTTTAACTTCATCCTTTAGCTCTTTCCAACTTTTTTTAAGTTCTTTCTTTAGTTCTTCAATCACATTTCTTTTTTCTTTAGGTATTTTCTCTTCAGATTCTCCCCATTCGTGCTCATAGATTAACTCTATGTCTCTTTCAATAATCTTTCCCAAGATCGGATGAGTGCTGAAACTCCCAATAAAATCTCTTGCAGCAATATGAACCACCGACTCTTGTTCTGGCGGTTTAAATCCTTCATCAAAGATTTCTTCGGTTAAACTTTTTATTTTAGCCTTTTCTGGTGGTTTCCAGCCATACAGTCTTTTAGTCAAACATACTGCACACAACCTTTCACCTTCTTTCAAGAGGTATCTGAATTCTCCCAATTCCTTAATAGGTTTGTTTTCCCACTTATTGTTAAGCCAATATTGATAAAATTCCTTATCGCTTTTTTCATCCCTAAACCTCTTGACCAAAGCATTCCTTCTTCCACACATCAGACACTTTTTGCCAGTTACTGACTCTTCTTTCCAAGCGTTCCAGAACCTCGATTTTTGCATCAAAATTGTTCCAAGAAGTTCGTAAGTTGTGTAATAAAAATGTGAAGGATCTCTACGAAGCCATTCATACAAGGATTTGAGAACTTTTACCTTTTCATTATCAAATACTTTAACGCATTCTTTTACAAACTCTTCTTCGTTATCTGCAATGACATCTAATTTTTTTACATTTCCCTCAAATATTTTGTATCGGTTTAATCCATGCCTCTCAACTTTTAAACCTTTATAGCTTTTTGAATCTTCTGTAAACTTCAACCAATTCACTTGCCTTTTCTTTAAATCATTTGGTATCTCGTTTTTTACATTATTAAACTTATCAAAATTAAAAAATTCGAGCCATGCAGAAGTTATTTCTATTGCATTGTCAATTTGCTTATTCCATAATTCTTCATCAATTGGCATTTTTGCTCCATCTTCAAGCAACCTTTTGGCTTCTCTTGCTATTTCTTTCCACTTGCTCTTTATCTCCTTTTCTACTTCCTTAGCTATCTCTTTCGCTTCTGAAGATGGAACAAAACACAAGAAAGTATTTGGAAAATTGGCGATATGTAGTCTTTCTTTAGGATTTTCTCTTAAAATATTTAATTTTTTACCTTCGTTATACAGGATAAAGTTACTATTTTCCCCTTTAAACTCCTCCAAATCGACCATTGGATTTCCTCTTAACTGAGGATAAATAATGACATCTGGACCAAATTTATTAGCAACTACTTTTATTCCCTCAAAAATTATAGTTGAAAATATGTGACTTGAAGCCCATAAATCGGCTAATTTTCTTGAATGTGCAATGAACTCTTGAACTGCTGGAATTTTCACTGCAAACAAGCATAAACCTCTTTCTAAGCCGGAGAAAATTGCAGAAGTGACATCTAAATGGTCCCAAATGCTGTGATCTGGAATTCTTGTTTCCGCTGGTAAAAGATATCCAAGATCGTATATCTCTGGTAAAAATCTCCAGAGCAAGAAATATATTTTCTTCCAATTATCTCCCTTCAACTTTTGCAAAAAGCTTCCATTCCCATCGCTCCGCTTTTCCATTCTCAATTGCTTATAACCGTAAATTACTATCAATTCGCTTATCGTTTTTTCCTCCCTTCCAGAAACAGTATGTTTAATCATTGCTTGTCCGGGTTCTTTTGTAAAACATACTGCGAATCCTCTTAATTTTTTGGGTAGGTCAAGCCTCTGCATTGTAGATGCTACTATATCTGCTGTATGAATATTCTGGAAAACTTTCAATCCCCGAGTTTCTAACGTCTCCGCATCCTGTTCTAAACCTAAATATTTCCATAATTTAGCAGCGAATTTCTCATGCTTCTCGCCTGTACAAAGGATAAGTGCTTTGTCTGGAGGATCGTGCAGAAATGCTTTGATTTTGTTTTGCCAGAATTCGTTCATATCCTTATCCACCTCCCTGGCAATTTGTTAAGGAAATTCTCAAGATAAGTATATGGTGGAGGATCCACATCAGCTTTTATATTAGGATTTGTTAGATCCGAAATTCTTAATTTATCTTCCGGGATAAATAATGACTTAAATAACTGCAATCCGATAGCATATTGATTATCATTCAATTTCCATATCTTTATGTACAAAGGCGAAGCTCTTCTATCGTGTTCTATGCCTTTTACTATTGCTTTTTTGTGTATTTGGGAGAAGCGTTGCCACTCAGGTGCGATGTGTTCTATGCCTTTTACTATTGCTTTTTTGTTGATGGATTGAAATTGGAATTGATGAGGCAAGCCAAAAATTGACCCCTGGGGGGTTGAAGGAGAACTCTTGTTATAGATGCTTTTTACAGAGCTATAATCCCTTGTAACCCAGTATGAAAATGTCCCTCTTCTAGTAGGGCGTGTATGTCTTGCAGAAGGATTGCCTCTGTCTTCTCTGTACTCCCTTATTTTCTCACCAATATAATTTATTGCATCAATTGCAGAATCATGTGTGGTTCCCAGAATTTTCATTTTCCAGTGAAGAGGGGCTATAATCGAGTATGGGGGTAAAGGTGTGCTTCTTGGTTTAGTTCCATCCCATCCAAAAATACTAAGACACTTTTTAAGATTATTTTTAAGATAGTCTTTTAACTCCTCTAAACTATTTGGATTTTTAAACTCTATTCCACTTATTGTTACGTCTCTTGTCACCTTTAAACTCCCGAATCCTTTTCTGCTTTTGCTCCCCACATTCCCTAAATTTAATAGTAACCATAAAGTAGCTGTTACTTTCTTCTTATCTTCATCAGATATTGAGCCTCTAAAGAAGATGTGCATTTCAAATCGGCTTCCTATGTCTATATACGGTCTGCCAAATGAACCGTAGGAAAGATATCTTATTCCTCTTCCTCTAATATTTTGAAAAGTTGATACTCTTGAATCTATTGGAAAAATATTTAGTAATACTTTACTTTGCCTCTCGGTGGTACCCCAAAGCTTTCCTTCCTCTTCTTTTATACTTTTTAAATTTAAATTTCCACAATAGAATTTTACACCCCCCATTATCGCCCTAAACCACCACCTCAACAACCCTCTTAAACTTGGTGCTCTCAATCCCTCGTTTTCTATGTTTCCCTGATCTGCACCAGCAATGAAAAGGGGAGTTACAGTTTCCAATTCAAGAGTTATTTCTTCCATATTTCTGGAACTCTCCTTTCATATTTAAGCCCGTCGCCCGCAATTTCGGACAACGTTCTGCGGATATATGAAGTTGCGAAGGCAATTTGAGTGAGCGAAGCGACGAAGCGTTCCCCCCTCCTCAAATTCACGATACATTCACGAGAGAAACTCAGCGCCATGCATGCCTTCCACCTTGTCTCTCCCTTTTGTCTCTCTATTCTTCCCCATATAAATATTTCCATGCCTCTCCCAAGCATGATGTATCCTCATAAAACGCTACTCCTCACCTCTACCACTTTCACTTGAAATATACCGATAGACCTCCTCCAAGACGACATTCACCGCTTTTTTCACCGCATTCTCAACCTCTTCACTCATTTCTTCGCCTAATTTCACTTCCTTTACCTCGCAACCGATGAAAATGACCTTCTCAGGCAGCGTTCCTATTGCTTTTGCGAACCGCAGAATCTCTTCTAATCTCGTCTCATGAATGCTAATGGGCGATAAAATTGCTTCCTCATCCGCATTTTCGTTCCAAATGCTCACATCTTCCGCCTTTATTTCAGCACAGTAGAGCGTTCCTGGCGAGCCTCCTCGCTGAACCGCATCCAAGAATATTACGAGAGAGTAGTCTGCGAGGTCTGGTGCAAGCGTTACGCCGCAAAGCCCGACATCCCTCACATCCACATCGGCATCCACATCCGCATCCAAATCCGCAGAAGAAAGATGATTAAGAAGGGCATCAACGACCCTCGGACCGAAGCCGTCATCGCCCATATACTTGTTTCCGATACCTGCAACGAGTATTTTCGGCATTTTTTGACATTTTTTGGCGTTTTATTCAAATTTTTCAAGCATTTCTCGCCACAATTCCATCGTTTTCAACGCTTCTTCCTCATCTATCACGCTTATTGCGAATCCCGCATGCACAATAACATAGTCTCCAGCGCTCACTTCAACGAGAGAGATGTCTATCTCACGGGTAACGCCACCGAAGTCCGCAATCGCCTTTCTACCCCGCTTCTCCACTATACGAGCAGGAATTCCCAAACACATTTTTTCACTTCACCTTCTTGCGAGCAATAAGATGCGCAGCAATCGCATTCTGACCTGCGGAGATGCCACCGTCGCCGTTAGGTATGGTGTTATGCGTGAGCAGGCGAAGACCTTTGCGTTGAGTTGCGTTTTCAACGATGCTCACAATCGGAACATCGTAAGAGACGCCGCCTGTGATGCCTATGTGCTGAGATGCATGCTCAGATGCGATTTCAACTATCTCTTCCAAAATCGCTTTCACGAATGAAAAAGAGATTGCTGCCTTTTCTCGCTCACTCCGCAGGCGTCCTCGCTCGCAGAGCTCTGCGAGTTGCTCAAAGAGGGGAAGCGTCCTCACGACCTTGCGCCCCTGCGACTGACGCACTTCCGTGTTGAACTCGTATTCTTTGCCTGACTTCGCCAACTCCAAACCCCGCTCAAGATATTTTTCAAGCTTCATCGCAGGCTCGCCATCATAAGTCATCCGCTCGCAAATCCCGAGAAAGCATGAGAGAGCGTCAAGAACCCTCCCGAAACTGCTCGTCTTCGGCGATTTATTCAACATCGCAGCAAGAATCTCTTTCTCACGCTCAAAATACGGGGCGTCTCTGCCGAGCAGTGTGAAAATTGCGAAAACGAACCTTCTCGGGTCTTTAATGGCTGCGTCTCCTCCCAAAAGAGGAAGCGCTTCAAGCGAGCATACACGCTCAAAATCGTAAAATGAAGATTTCAGCACCTCTCCTCCCCATGCTGTCCCGTCTGTGCCATAACCAGTGCCATCAAGCGTCAAAACAACCGCCTCTTCAACACAATTATCAAGCATTAGCGCAGCAGAATGCGCCCAGTGGTGCTGAATTTCAATTAATTCAATATCAAACTGCGACGAAATCTCCTTCCCATACATTCTTGTGGGGTAGCGAGGGTGCAAATCCACCGCAATAGCATCAATTTCCTCCATTCTCATGCCTAAAAATGACATCAGTCTGTTAATGCTGTCCTCAAGAAACCGCATCGTCCCGTAGTAGAAAGAATTTCCGATGTATTGGCTATGATACAAATTCCCGCCCTTTGATATGCAAACAGAGACATTCTCACCTGCTCCCAAGCTCAAAATATTGCTTTTATATCCCACTTTAATCGCATTAGGCACGAAACCTCTTGATTTTCTCAGGAAAAATCGCCTTCCTTTATACAATCTAACGACAGAGTCGTCCACTCTATTCACTATTTCCAAATTATGAAGCAGAAAGCAGTCTGCTTTTAGCGAGAAGGCATCCTCGTTGCGAATTACCATCGGCTCACCAGGAATATTCGCAGATGTCATCACAACCGCATCCTCCTGTGAGAAGTGAAAGAAGACATGATGAAATCCAGAATAGGGCAGATAAACGCCTATGTTACCGAGACCAGGCGAAATATCTTCAAGAATGGGGTCAAGATGCCGAAGATGCCGTTTAGATAGTAAAACAATAGGTCTTTGAGGCGAAGTAAGCATTTTCTCCTCCTCTTCATCCATAATTGCATACTCTTGCACCGCTTTTAGGTCTCTAAACATCACCGCAAATGGCTTATACGGTCGCTTATACATTTCTCTTAACCTTTTAATGCTCTCTAAATTGCAAATCACATGCATTCCACCCCAACTCTTCGCAATCCCAACGCAACCTTCATCTATGAGCGAGGCGAATGCCTTTATCGGCTCCCTTTCCTCTAAAATCTCCCCTTTTTCATCGTATAGTGTGTATTTTGGTCCGCATTTGGGGCAAGATGTCGTTTCTGCATGGAATCTTCTGTCCGCTGGATTCTCATATTCATGGCGACATTCATCGCACATTTCAAAATATCGCATCGCTGTCCGCTCTCTATCGTAAGGGACATTCTCAATAAGCGAGAATCTTGCTCCGCAAACAGCACAATTGATGAACGGATACAAGTATCTGCGGTCAGAAGGGTCAAAAAGCTCCCTCAAACAATCTTCGCAAATCGCAGTGTCTGGAGGCGTGAAAGAAGTCCTTTCGCCCTCACCGCTACTCACAATTTTGAAATCTTTGTAGTGTCGCTCTGCGACTTCGCTCGCCACGATTTCATCCACACGAGCAATCTGCGGAAGGGCGTCAAGCAACGCATCTATGAATTCTGATGCCTTCTCGCCTTCCACCCATATCTCTACATTTGAGCCTTTGTTCAGGACATACCCCCGCAATCCCAAAGAAACAGCAACCCTAAACACAGTCGGGCGGAATCCCACTCCTTGAACCGTCCCACGAACGAGTATTTTAAGAGCGCTCATTTCTCAACAATTTCTCAACACGCTGGGCAGAGTGAGGGAAGAAAGAAAAAAATGAAAAAAATTGAAAGAGTTCCGCAGACAGTAGGCGCTCACGGTGGAACTGCAACGGGTAGAATTTCATGCTTTAATATGCGATTTCCGACATGGACATGCACAGCACAGCCCAAGCATGGGTCGAAACTGCGTATTGTGCGGACGATATCTATGCCTTTCCATGCATCAGACTCGCCCGCCTCTGTGATTGGCGTCTGAATGAGTGCTTCCTCGTAAGGTCCCGGATTGCCTTCGGGGTCTCTGCAAGATGCGTTCCATGTTGTAGGTGCATGATACTGGTAATTGTATATTTTTCCGTCTTTCATCACGCACCAGTGCAAGCAGGCACCTCGCATTGCCTCTATCGCACCGAATCCTATGCCCTCTTTCGGTTTCT
>Ga0190316_1000292_pt1 | contig 14406 bp, 12 predicted proteins | sample 48701112_MG_FD_161663 | JGI IMG/M metagenome (GOLD analysis project Ga0190316, IMG submission 161663) | Hydrothermal vent sediment bacterial communities from Southern Trench, Guaymas Basin, Mexico - 4870-11-1-2_MG | ecosystem: Environmental > Aquatic > Marine > Hydrothermal vents > Sediment ... | reverse complement strand
CCCTTTTAACACCTCCATATACCCTGGTCTCCTTCACCCCTTTCACCCTTGAGAGTTTTTCACCTATCCTCTCTGCTACCTCACTGATTTTATCAATAGAATATGGCCCTGAAACAGAGATAACGAAAGGAACCCCCCTTTTGAACTCTTCTGGCACATTCTCCACGATATTTGGTGATGACGAGCCCTCAGGAAGGTCAATCATTGAGAGCATCCCTGTGAGTAAAACCTTTACATAATCCATATCTGTATTTGTTCCAAATTCTATGTTCACCCTTGAGTATCCTCTCTCTGAAATGGATTCCACATGCCTGATTCCAGGGAGTTTCTCCGCAATCTCCTCAACAGGTATTGTAATGTTCTTCTCCACTGCCTCAGGTGATGCACCCTCCCATGATATGGTTATTGAAATTCCGGGATATTCCACATCCGGGAGAAGTTCAATGGGGATCTTTTTCAGGGATGCAATCCCGAGAACAGCAATGATTGCATATACCGAGAATAATGTTACAGGCCTTTTAAGAAAAAAACCTATCATATATCATGGGTATGAGAAGGAGGGTTATAAACGTTGATAGCAGAAGTCCACCAATTATCCCCCTTCCCATTGGTGCATGAAGTGTATTCCCTGTGGAGAATGGAAGAAGACCAAGGACAGTTGTTATCGTGGTCATCACAATGGGTCTTAATCTTCCTTCTGCCGCCTTTCTTCCAGGATATTCTTCACCCTTCTTTCTGATTGCCTCTGCTCTGTCAAGAAGGACGATTGCATCATTCACAACAATACCTATGAGAACAACAAGACCAAGGAGTGAGATAGCGTTTAAACTGGTTCCAGTGAGAAAAAGGGAGAATATAAATCCACCACCCGCAAATGGGACTGCAATCAAAATGAGGAAGGGAAGAAGGAAGGACTCGTAAAAGGATGCAAGAATAAGGTAAACAAGGAAAACTGCGATGAGTCCGGCAAATATCGTGCTATTCCTTGCCTTCCTGAACTCCTCAATCTCTCCGCCGGGTTCAACGGGGAATGAAAATCCCAAATTTTCCACTTCCATACCAGATATGGATGCCTCAACACACCTCCTTCCGTTGAATCGGACAATACCCTGTTTAACATATGTATTTTTCACCTTGCACAGAAAAGAGATAGGGTATCCCTTTATTCTCAGGTCCTTTATCTTTTTCCTTTCACCCTTAAGCAGAATAGAGATCTTTTCCTCCCCCCTGTGGACATCGGTAATTTTTATCCCATCTGTGTTCATCTCAATGGATTTAAGAATGTCCTCCGGTGTTAAAGAAAGAGCAGAGAGGAGCACCGGTTCTGGTTCAATCTGGATAACAGGGATCTCTTCTTCAAGTGTAAATCTCGCATTCTTCAGTTTATTTTTCATCTCATTATAAATCATCTTTCTTTCTGATTCATCCTGATAGTATGCTCTCAAATATACTTTCCCAATGTTTGTGAAATCGGCAAGAACAGGATTGTAATCCTCGATCAGGAATTCAATGTCTCTGTAATACTTGAAGACTTCATTGAATATTTCTTTTCTCACCCGCCCTTTTATCCTCAAAATCCCGCTTTCCTCACCTGTCATACCGAACGGGTCTGTTTCTCCTGCAATGAACAAAACACTGCATCCATTCTCTGTCAGAAAAGAAGATAACCTCTCTCCGACAGAGATTGTTTGTTCAATGGGTGTGCCTGGTGGAAGTGTGAATCGCACAACAGTCTCTGTGGAAATCTCAGGGATTGCTTCCCTCTTTAAAACAAAAGCAATCAGAGCTGATACAATAAGAAACAATAAAGATACAAAATAAACATTTTCCTTTTTTCTATATGCGACCCTTATAAATCTCCTGTATCCTTCCCTGAACCTTCTATAAATATTTGTTTCCCTTTCTTCTGCTCCCTTTGAAAGCAATGGAAGTAAGGTGAATGCAACAAAGAGTGATAGGAGAAGGGTGATAATTACTGCATATGCAAGGGGTTTAAGCATATCACCGGCAAGCCCCTTTATATAGAAAAGAGGAAAGAAAACAGCAATTGTTGTAAGGATAGAGGTTAGAACCGCTATACCCACCTCTGATGCACCTTTTACTGGGTCACCCCTCTTTATAATGTTTTCAAGGACAACTATGGAAGAATCAACAAGCATCCCGATACCAAGTGCAAGTCCTCCAAGAGTCATTGTGTTTATTGAAACACCGGATATAAACATAAAAAAGAAGGACGGTATTATTGAGAGGGGCATTGAAAGCGAAAGTATGAAAGGGATTCTTTTGTTTCCTGTGAAGAGGAAAAGAGCAAGGAATGCGAGAATACCACCAAGAACAAGGGAGACAATTATACCCATGATAGAGGATATGATAAACTCTGCATCGTCTTCAGCAATGGCAAATTCCAATCCTTTATGTCTTTCTTTCAGTTTATCAATCAATCTCTTAACATTCCTTGATACCTTAATCGTATTTGCATCCCACTCCTTGAAAACCTGTATAATGTAACCCTTCCTGCCGTTATAAAAAGCGGTAGAAGTTTCCCTCTCATATCCCTCCTCAACAACTGCAACATCTCTGATGTGGAACCGCCCTTTTTTCAAAGGGAGATTCAATATCTTTTCCTTATTTTCTGCACTCACAACGAATCTCATTGGGAATGCATAGTTCCCCTCTCTTATCTTCCCCGCAGGTATGGAGATATTATTTGCCCTAATTATGTTTATGATCTCATCAATACCGATTCCAAAGGTACTCAGAAGTTCCCCATCCAATTTGATGACAATCTCTCCCTTCCTCACTCCCGTAAGCCTTACCTCACCCACTCCATCTATTTGTTCAATCCTCCTTTTAACAATCCTGTTAACGAAATTTCTATCTCCCTTTACCCATATACTCATGATGGGTCTTGATGAAGGCCCCACTGTTAGAATAACGGGCTTTGCACAACCATCAGGAAGGCTCCAGTAAACCTGGTCCATCCTTTCCCTCATATGGAGGAGTGCAGATTTCATATCAGTTCTTCTATGAAAGAAAACAGAAACAATTGACCTTCCATCTCTGGATATGGAACGCACATCCATCACACCCCTCACACCCGCAACGCCCTGCTCAACAGGTATTGTAACCTCCCTTTCAACAATCTCAGGGGCTGCACCTCTGTAATCCGTTACAATTGTGAGAACAGGATTTGACACCTCCGGAAGGAGTGAATATGGAATATTGAACAGGGAAACAATACCAAGAACAACAAGCCCTGTGAAGAGCATGGTTGTTAAAACCCGTCGCTCTGTGAAAAATGCAATAAATCTCATTCTAAAATAACCTTAACAGGTGCGTCATGGGCAATTGTGAACTGCCCCTCTGTTAAGACTGTATCACCAGGAGATACACCATCAATCACCTCAATATATTTCCTTCCCTCAACACCCTTCTTTATCCATTGCCACTTTGCTCTTCCACCTTCAATCTTAAATACAAGGTATCTATTCTCCCTGAAGAGGATACTTTTCACAGGAACCCTCACCCTGTTATGAAACCTTTCCTTCTCTATCTCCACCTTCACAACCTCACCCGGTCTCCATTTTTTATCGGGCTTTATTATTACCCTTCCTGTCCTGTCCTTCTCAATCACAGGGGATACCCCTGTAACAATCCCCTTTGATTTAATTGTGCCATCCACGCTCTTCACAATTGCAACATTCCCAGCCTTTATACCCCTTATTTCTGTCTGTGGCAGTTTGCACTGCACATATATACCATCTTCTGAAACCACCCTCACAACCATATCACCCTGTTTTATACTTCTTCCTGGATAAAGCATCTCGCCATCACATATCCCGTCAAACGGTGCCCTTATATCAAGGTTTTCCATTGTTCTCTTTGCAGCAATGTATTTTCCCTCTGCCTCTGATAGCCCGGATTTTACCCTCAAAAAAAGTGTGTCCTCGCTGTGTTTTTTCAGATATTCAAATCTTGCCAGAGCCTTTTTGTATTCAAATAGTGCCTTCTCGTACTCAGCCCTCTCCCTTTCACATTCAAGTATGACGATCCTCTGACCCTTTTTCACCCTTTCTCCCAATTTTACAAAGACCTTCTTCACCACAGTATTTATTGGAGAATAAAACTCTCTTGTTCTGCCAGAAACAACCGTTCCTATACCCATTGTCCACCTGACAACATCGCCTCTGTCAACAATCATCCCTTTAACCTCTAAGGGTGGAAGTTCTTCTTCCTCTGAATAAATTGGATTATTTCTCCCTTTAAAAAACCTGAAATAAACACCCAGACCTGCTAATAAAAGGACAAAGATACAAATTCCTATCCATTTCTTCATTCTTCTCCTCCTATATGGAAGTCCACATCAAGGATAAAGAGTTCTTCAAGCACACCTTCCCATGTTCTGTAATTATCCACAACCTCCTTCATCCGTTTTATCTTCTCAGAGGGATCGGTCAAACCCTCGGGTATGCTCATAATGGACGAAAGGGAGAGTTTACAGGCCTCATGCGCAAGTTCTTCTCTCAAAATAAGCCTTTTCAGTTTATCCTTCATCTTTTTCCTGTCTATTTCAACCTTTCTTTCAAGTTCGGTTTTCTTGATCTTTAGGCCCTCCATCCCTTTTCTTCTTGCAAAAAAGGTCTGAATCTTTGAAAGAGAAAAGATAGGGATGTTCAAACTAACGCTTAAATCCCATCTGTTTCTTGAAATTATCCTTGCATCCTCAAGTTCTTCTCCTCTTCCTCGCAGTCCAAGGTCTGCACTGAAATTTAAGGATGGTAAAAGATTTCTTTTTGTCCTGGAATACTCCATTGATGCAATTTCTATTTCCGCAAGCACATCCTCAAGTTCAATGTATGAATCAGGTAATGGCTCCCTGGTGGTGTCGGGGATTGGTGGGAGAGAAAGGGTGAAGGTGTCAAGATTTGTAAAGAGCCTTAGATTCTCCACGGCTTCATCCATGATCTCCTGAACCTCATCAATGGCGATAAGGAGTGAGATATACTGGCTTCTGGAACGATAATAATCCTCCTCCTCTATCAAACCCCTTGCCCTTATATACTCAATTTCATCAAGGCTCAAATTCAATTTTTCTTTTGCATTTATTATGGTTTTAATGCATTTTTTAAAGACACACGCACGGATGTATGCCCTTCTCACACTCTTCCTTGCATTCCTTTTTGCCCTCTCAAGATTTCTTTTCGCCATTTCCACAGCGATCCTTTTTTCTTTAAGTGCATCCCATTTCATTGATACCCCAAACAGTGGCTGGTTAATATCAAACTCAAGTTTTCCTTCGTAATACTCCCTGTCCTCATAAAGGTTATAAAATTCGTTCTTCTTTAAAAGGGTGTAAAGAATGCTTCCACTCCCGCCAAAGGGAAGGGTTACCTCTGTACCTGCGGAAAAAAGTTTCTGTTCAAACCTCTGCCAGTAATAGATTGGCTCAGGATATCCAGGATAATAGAGTTCATCCGAATAATAAGAAACATCGGGAAATTCCAGTTTCAGTGAAAGGGAAGGGAAAAAATCAAAGAGTTCAGCCCTGTAATCAAAGATTTTTTCCTGATACTGGCTCAATGCGATCCTCACCTCCGGGCTGTTTTCAACAGCCAGACTTTCAGCAAGGGACAATGATAGGGAAAGCACTAAAACAAGCATGGAAGTTTATAACACCTCATCAGGATAATGTCAAGGTTTATACTTAATTTCTATATGAGTTTCTTCAAAGCCTTACCTCTATCCTAACCCTTTTTATACAGATTAAACCTGAGGAATAACCCAAGAAATACAGGTCTATAAGGTTCTCTTCCTCAACATCAAACTTATCTATATACCAGCATTCGTCAAGACTATTGTCCATTATCTGACTATCAAATGGATATATCGTCCCGATGTATGAGTAGTCTCTCCTGGAATATACATCTATGAAATAATATCTATTTGAATATACTTTTATCATATCTTCTATTTCCATCCCTTCGTGAATAATATTCCATCCCTTAAGCCAAGCCTTACCCATTAATGCAAAGATATATTTCTCTGTAATTTTTATACAGTTTGAAAAAAATGGCAAAACACCAGATGCAACAGCATAAGTAGAAGGCATATAATTATTACCCCTATAAAACTTTACCGGTGGAATACTCCACCCCTTAAACCTCCTCCCAAAAGACTTTATTTTCTCACCCGTAAAGACATTATAAACACAAAACCTATTATGAAAACTATCATAAAAAACAAGGATGCTATCCCTTATATCAAACTTGTAAAACATTTTTAAATACTTCTGCCACTCAGGCAGTTTATTACTCTTTTTCGGATATAAAATGGGTTTCCCGAACTTCTTTATTATTTCTCCATTATCAATATTTATAGTAAAAAATAAACAATCATATGCTTCAGGCGTCATGGCTGCAAATACCCCTATAGTCTCATTTTCCATCTGAAAACCGTTAAAAAAAGTAACCAATCTAACCTCTTTAATGAATGATAAATTTTTTAAATCAAAGGTCATAAGTTTATGTTTTAAATTTACAGCAAGATATAATTTATCATCGTAAGCATCAGAAGAAGGAACCCCAGATTTTTCACCAGGACCTTCACCATCTATGGCAACTGTATCCATAAATCCATTCTTTATACCCACAGCAAAAAGAGGAGCATCGTAGCCAGTAATTAAGATAGTGTCACCTATTACCCCTGAAATACGAGGAAATTTACCAGGAACATCTATACACCTCTTGTTAACAAAAACCTCTCTATACTCCAGGATTTTTTCACTCTCCCTTGTGCAGGAGAGTAAAAGAAAAAACGATAATAGAATAATCCTTTTCATATCCTCTCCTTCCTTAAATAATTAAATGCTTTGCTATCCTCCTCCATTATCTCCACATATCTCCTTAAAAATAAATCCCATTTCATCCTCTCTCCCTGGCATTCTATCTTCATCCTATCTATATTCAGTTTATTACCTTTATCAGCAGCGCTAATATATGCCTTGCGCCCCATTTTGGACAGGTTTAAGTATAGAGGTAAACAGATTCTTGTCAATTTTACACTTTTAAATTCAAAATCAATTAAGGCACGAATTTTTATCACAAAATCTATTGAAAAACTTAAAAATGCTGTATTCTTTTTATACTTCCTGAAAATACCCGTATTTTGATACATTTTATTATTCACGATATAGGGCATTGAACGCACATATCTATATATAGCAAGGTAAAAACTTTCATTCCTACATAGAAAAGAAATGAAAGGGTGAAAAATTACGCCTTAAATAGGAAAAATCACATGAAAGTTCACTTATCCCAGACCAGAAAAGGACTCCATCTGTCATTAGCTTTAAATTAACCGTTCACCTGTTTTATTTTCCCTTAAATGAGAATTTGGGTGAATACAACCTGAACACCTTCCACTTCTCACCCCTGAGTTTAGTTATAGGTAATATTATCTCCCTGTTTTCCTCTGATACATTACCACCATAGGCAATATCTATATTAAACTTCCTTGCAGTGTTAATTAAACAATTCCTTTTTCAAAACCCTATGGAGAATCTTCAAATATACCTTTGTTTCCATCCATGAATCCGGACCTGAAAAGGCTGCTTTTATTTTTCCGTCAATGAACAAAAAATTCCATGCCATATAGGTTGTTCCCATTGGAGCATAGTAGTGTTCAATAAAATTAGGAAAATGAAAATAATAATTCCCGTATATGCCTAACTCTTTTAACCAGGGTGTAATTTCGTTCTTATTAGGATATGCAATTACAATGAGAGCTTTATTAAGATAGGGTATTTCTTTCTCTAAAATCCTTAAAAATTTTATTTGTTTATTTAGACATGGAGCACAATCTCCCGGTGAGACTGTGGAAATCAACCAGATGCCTTTTCCGAAAAATTTTTTCATTCCATAGGTGTTCTTCAAAGTGTCCTTTATAACAAGAGAATCAGTTAATACCTTAGGGCCAAGTATCAAGAGGTAGTTTTCGTACAAACCTTCAATCACCTTGACCTCTATTGTTTTGTAATAAATAAAATATGTGTAAGCCCCTAGCAAAACAAGAAATATCAGGATAAATAAAATATCCTTCAGGATTTTTTTCATTGCTTACCTCCTTTTAGGTTTATCCTGTATATCTTGATCCATTTTTTATCCTTCGTTTCAAAGTAAGCCAGTCCATTATCAGTAGTTCCTATTAATTGTTCAGTTGAATATAAATCATCTCTTAAAACCTCTCCATCTATTGAGATAACTGGATAATAAAAACTATCAACTTCTGAATCATGCAAACCTACATAATATCCAAGTATTATTCCAGAATTATTTAATTTATAAACACCCATAAGGGGAGTCCATTTACTCCGCCATTCATCTATCTTTTGAGACCTTTTCTCATCGCTCAGGTGAATCATCTTTCTTTCATCCCACTTCTCGGGTGGAATAAATCCCTTTAATTTCAGTTTCTTATACTTTAACTTCTTCCCTTTAATAGAATAAACCCACATCTCTTCCCAGAGGGTTCCAAAAATGTAGATTTTCCCATCTATTACCTCAAATGGAAGGATATGTTGAAAAGTGGGGTCATCAAACCTTATATACCTCTGGGGTGGTCTAAAAATTCTTCTTATAAGCCTTCCTTCATTATTGTATAAACTTATAAGTTCATTTTGCACAACCTTGTTTCTTCTTATCTCCCCTTCATATGTAGAAATGAGAATATTCCCTTTTTGAGAAACTCTAATATGTGCTGGATAATGAGCATATTTTAGAAATTTACTATAGATGGGTTTTTTATTCTCCAGGTCAAATACACTTATTCGGCCATGTTCCTGTGCAATATACAGCTTATTATCCCTGATATAAAAATCCCAGACAAATCCCTGAATCTCTTCGGGTGCAAAACCTTTCTTTGCAATGATCCCTTCATACTTCCTGTTTTTTACAAGGTGAACATCACTTGTAGAAAAATCAACACCTATAATATATTTTCCATCAAGGGATGGCTTCCAGATCACTGCGTCATTTTCAAAGGGCAACTTTAGAGAATCAACGCAAATAAACACTTCCTGAAACACTGCAAACAAAAGTAATACCATATATACCTCCTTTTATCACCGGGGGCCTAGCCCCCGGGATTTTTTCTTATTCTCATTCATTAATTAAACAAGAACAGGTGTTTGCATCATTTGGGCAATCACAGGTAGCCACTCTATGGCCTGGAATCCCTATTGACCCTGCTTTCCCTGCTATTTCTCTCTGTTTTTTACCATGCAGAGAAAAACCTGATAAAAACAGTGTGATTACCAAAACAACAACCACAAACAATTTTTTCATCTTTATCCTCCTTTTTAATGGGTCCTCCCAGCATGCACCATCTGAAGGGGTGCTGCACAAAGACGAACATTACTCTCCGTGGAGAATACATACACACCCATTGAAAAATGTTGGGCATTCACAAACAAAACCTCCTCCTTCTCTCTCATGTTTTGTCCCGGTTGCGTAGCTTTTTTTCTTTGCTGAACCTACGATAGGTATTAAGAACATATATGAAAGCAAAAGAAACATAAGTAATAACTTTCTTTTGATATTTATTTTCATTCTTTCCTCCTTTTTATGCTTCATTACATCTACCCAAAACCACTATGAATCTATAATATTTTTCCCCTGCACCATCACCTGTGATGCAGGGGCTTCCTTAAACGAACCTTATCCTCCTTGATGGTGAAAAAACAAGGGATATATGAGAGTTTAGACATAAACATATAAAGCATCCTCTATGAAGATAGAGTTCTCCGAGAGAGAGAGAGAGTATTTCTCCTTTTCAGTATCCCTAACCTTCATAGTTTTATTAAAACAGATTTTCCTTTTCTGTCAAGCCGTTTTTGAATACAACCTGAACACCTTCCACTTCTCACCCCTGAGTTTAGTTATAGGTAATATTATCTCCCTGTTTTCCTCTGATACATTACCACCATAGGCAATATCTATATTAAACTTCCTTGCAGTGTTAACATTGGATAACACAAGAAGGGGGAATACCCCTTTCTTTCTGAACCTCTTTGAAACATATATCTGATAAAGTCTTCCTGATGTTATTCTATCTCTCGAAAATATTCCCATTATCCTGTTTTTCCTTAAAAGTTGATTCAGGTCAGGTATGGCAAAGGAGAATCCAATAACCCTGTTTTCCTTATTCTTTACCACCTTTATAAATCCTATCCCAAATAGTTCAATGTAATTCTTCACCTTTATCAAAAAATCATCCATGCAACCCCAAAACCACCCTTCCCCCTCTTCCTCAAAAAGCCTCTTTATCCCTCCCAATGCCCAGGTCAAATTTCCTTGATTAACATCCTCAACTTTTATCCCATTCCTCTTCTCCAGTCTTCTTGCAACCCTTTCGTATCTTTCAATATCCATATCATCAACCCTGAACCTGTATGTGTAAAAATCAACCTCCTTCTTAAACCCATTATCCTCAAAAAGAGATTTATAATACGGTGGATTATAGTTATCAAATATTACAGGTGGCTCATTGAATTTATTGAGAAGAACACCCCTGAAATTATCCCCGCCAAAGGGTGATTCAGGCCCTGTTAAGGTAGAAATGCCTCTATCTGAAAGCCACTCTACTATTCTTTCAAAAAGAAGATTAAAGGCATTATTGTCATTAAAGCACTCAAATAAAGAAAAATATCCTCTCCCGCCTTTAATATAAACCCCAGCCCTGCATACACATTTTTTACCATCAGAAACAATAAAATGGGTAGAATTATCCTTCCTGAATACAGCAGTCTCTCCCCTTAATGCAGAGAGAATATCTCTTGAGGGAAAAGGAATGTAATTCTCATTGCCCTTATAAATCCTCACAGGTAAATTCAAAAAATCCCTTACCTGTTTCCGGGTTTTTACTATTTCAACCCTCATTTTATTTTCTTTAAATATTCATGCAAAAATTCAAATATCGCCCTCTTATAAAAATAATTCTCTTCGGGTAAAAAGGATGTTATTACCTGTCCATTTTTAACAAGTATATTCCATGCCTCTGAGGGCCTTAGACCGTTCATCTTCTCAAGTGTGTTTTCCGGGTCAAAGTAATAAGGAAAATCAAGCCCCCATTCCCTGAGCCATGGTTCTATCTCGCCCCTGGATGGATAATAGGAAACAATAATGATTATTGGAAGAGCAGGAACTTCTTTATGTAAAACCTTTAAAAACCTTACCTCCCTCTCCAGACAAACAGGACAATCATGAGGAGAAAGGGTAACAAGGAGATATTTTCCATTTTCCAGCAAAGAATCCAGTTCAATATTTCTTTTTACTTTATCGGAAATTATTGGGGGAAGTTCTCCTGCAGCTCTAAACAAAAATTGTTTATATATTACCGTTTGACTGGTTACCTCTTTAAACCTATAAAAGTTAAAAGTTCCGATCAAAATGATAAGCAACAATAAGAAAGTATATAATAGACTGATGGTAGATTTTATTTTCATTCGTTATCCTCCACTTTACAAACTAAAAGTGTATGTGGAGAAGTGGAAAAAATCAGCAGATTTTTTTCAGAACCTATGAGATTTCCTGGAGCACCAGTTTTGGATAAAGTTTTTCCATTTGTATCAATTTTCACAAGATAATATACCAAACCATCCTTTTGCCAATCTCTATAACATAAATACAGAAATCCCGAAGTATAAACTATATTCGTAATAAAAGAAAAAGTTTTTGTCCAGTCCAGAACAGCTTCAATATACTTCTCCGTATCACTCATTTTCCCTTCCGCCTTCCATCTTTTTCTGTTTGCAAGTTTCCCCTTTTTAAAACCAGGTATTCTCAACCTTAATTTTTTTATCATTTTTCTTTTTTGAATATCTACAACAAAGATCTCTGGATTTGGTCTATTTACAAGATAAAGTTTGCCGTCTCCCGAACATCCACAAAAACAAGCTGTAAGAAGCCCATTATTTAGATATTTTGAAGAAAGTTTCGGTTTAAAATACGAATCAATATGATTAAATAAAGAATCGTATTCTGATACACAGTTCTCAGTAAGGTATTTGCCCTTGACAAAGTCCCAGGATTCTCCCCAGATAATCCAATTATTTTTCACACAAGAAGCTTCTTCACAAACATTTGGTGTATGAATAAGAAGAGATGATTTTAAAAATTTCCCGTCTTCAGTATAAACAAGAACCTTGCTCCCTGAAAAAATATACAGATTGTTGTTGAAAAATTTTAAATCCCACATAAAGAAACCGTATTTCTCGGGTGCTTCTCCCTGCGATGAAAGAAGATTTTCAAATTTACCCTTCTTATCAAAAGAGAATATATATGTCTTTCTTTCAATTGGATATATCTGTGAAACATATATATGATTTTCTGTGAAAGCCACTTCAAAAAAACCTGTAATATCTTCATTAAGATGTAAAAAGAATGAATCAGGCATGCCTGAAAGATTAATACTATCCACAACAATTATAGAAAACCCTATAAGAAAAAACATCATTCTCCACCTCCTTTAGCACCGGGAGAGTTTAACTCTCCCGGGTTGACTATGGTTAATGATATCTGCAGGGCGAACAATCGTTTCCATAACAGACACAGGCAAGCATCTGCCGTTTTCCTTGAAAGGACGGTGGTGGTTTATTGCTAAACAGAGGAAGCGACAAAGTTATTAAAAAACCCAGCAAAACCGTTATGCTTAAAAGTTTAAGCAAGTATCGCCTGAACATTTTTCTCTCCATGTTCAATTCGGGATTATGCATATTCCGCACTCATCGCCACCGCAGAAACAATCTAATTTTACAAGATGGCCGTTTCCTTTTCTATGATCCTGTACATGAAAAGTTAAAGGAGCCAGAAATATGCCCAAACCTAATAATAACATTAAAAACATCTTTATTCTTCTAACCATTTCTTCCTCCTTTTTATGCTTCATTACATCTAACCAAAACCACTATGAATCTATAATATTTTCCCCCTGCACCATTACCTGTGATGCAGGGGCTCTCCTAAACATACCTTATTCTCCTTGATGGTGAATAAACAAGGGATATATGAGAGTTTATGCATAAACATATAAAGCATCCTCTATGAAGATAGAGTTCTCCGAGAGAGAGAGAGAGTATTTCTCCTTTTCAGTACCCCTAACCTTCATGGTTTTATTAAAACACATTTTCATCCTTTGTCAAGACAATTTTTCACAGAAGGATAGAAGCCAGCCTATCTTTCAGGAAAAAGGGGAAATTTCAATCCGCTGGTTGTGGCGCCATTGGGCAGGGATCGGAACTCTCCTTTGTTTTCAATCCCCCGTATGAACAAAAACAGAAAGCTCCTCCATAAGGAACACCATAACATACAGCTGTCTCACCAGCTCCACATTGAATATGGCATTCGGCAAGTCCTGAACGAAATTCTCCCAATGTGCAGTATGCCTCTGCACTACAGCTTGAGCCATTACCTGGCTCTGCGGCGTAAAGAAGGAGTGAAGATAACATAAACAATGTGAATGCAAGAATAGTAGCTTTTTTTATCTTTATACTCCACCTCCTATTTTACAAGTTTATATAGATTTTTGTCTCCTATTCCCCAGATACGCTGGCCTTTATCCACTGCAAATTTAAAGATAAAAGAAGAAACATTTCCCATTCTGGGTAATATTGTCTTTATATATCTTCCATTTCTATCAAAAATTTCTATATATGTAGAAAATACATATATCCTTTCATCACATATTTTAGCATCGCTAAAAAGCCGGTACCACAAGTGGTTTTTAAGCTCCTCCTGCTTTTCCTTCACAGTATAATTTCTGAAACGAATATCAAAACTTGGATTTCTTTGAAGCGTAAAAATTTCTCCCTGTTTTTCATAAACTTTCAAGAATTTCCCTTTAATTCTTACTGCATCAAAGAAAAAATAAACTGTATCTCCAACTACCTCCAGAAAACCATGATTAAAACTTTGTTCTTCAGCCCAATGCCTTGAATTCCTTCCCCTTCCCGGAACTTTAAATCCTTCTCCTATTGAATCAATTAACCTTCCTGTAAGCCTATCATAAACCTCCACCAATTTGTCTTTCAGGCCGTAAAATAAAAAAATTCTCTTTTCACTTATCTCTATTTCATTTGAATAAATTCCTGGAAATGCGAAAAGAAAATCTCCCCTTAAGTTGTATACATTCATTCGACCATTACCGTTGTCTGAAAGATAAACTGTGTCATTGTATATTTCAAGATCTGAAGGATAAGTGAACTCTCCAGGTCCCTGCCCCGGTGCACCGATATCCATTATATACTTTCCTGTTGTATCAAAAACTGCAACCCTGCTGAACTGATTATCCACAATGTATATCCTTCCTTTATACACTTCCATATCACTCACCATCCCTATCTGATACTCTGGA
>Ga0190316_1000289_pt1 | contig 14495 bp, 30 predicted proteins | sample 48701112_MG_FD_161663 | JGI IMG/M metagenome (GOLD analysis project Ga0190316, IMG submission 161663) | Hydrothermal vent sediment bacterial communities from Southern Trench, Guaymas Basin, Mexico - 4870-11-1-2_MG | ecosystem: Environmental > Aquatic > Marine > Hydrothermal vents > Sediment ... | reverse complement strand
TGAAGGAGCCTTATTAGAGGGAACAAATATAGACCAAACAGGGTTTTCCGCACCAATTACAGGAATAGAAGCATATAAACCTATAGCCACACCCCCATCATTTACCATATCACTAATCCTTATACAAGAAAGAGTATCACTAATACTATCAGATACACTAACAAAAATACCTGACTTGAACCAGGACCTATTATTGATAAAAACATTATAATTTATAGCAGGATTAACCGTAGAAGTAAGACTATAAACAGCGTTTGCTTTGAGTGTATCCTCTGACAAAACCTCCAACCATCCTAATCCCGTAGGTGGAAATCCTCCAATACCCAACGGTTTTGTTGACATATTGTAACTATCTGCTACTACAAAGGAACTTTCTCCTATCTTTATAGGATTATCTGAAATCAGTCTTGTAGTATCACCATCATCAAATAAATAGAAACTATCTGCACAATCAGGAGAAATTCCTATTAAAGTATCACCACAACCCATTGTCCAACCTTGATTTCCTCCACCACCAATGAGACTGTCTATTCTAACAGGACAAGTTGACCAAAATACAACTGTATCATTGTCTATATGTATTCTAAAACTATCACTTGAATTGCTTTCTATACCATAATAATTCTCTGTCCACATTGAAAACCACCTCATATCTGAGTTACCAATAGAATATCCAGCATTTGTATGTGGAAGCAGATTGCCCGAATAAGCACTATCTTCATAGAAAACAAATACATTTCCATTTATCTTCAAAGGAAACCCTAAAAGTTCTATAAGCGTATCACTTTCTATGCTTATCGGCTGAGCACTTATAATCTTCCATAATAATGTTGTTGCATCTTGAGCAAAAATCTTCAAAGTATCTTGATTAGCTGTATCCCTTAAATAAAACTTCCCTCCTCCTATATCAAGCAACGCATAATCTGTTTTTATAAAATCATCGGGGTCAATATAAATTCTATTAGTATCATGAGCATGAGTAGCCCTTATTTCAAAACCATTAGTCCCAAGTTTTGCATAAATAGGAATTGCAATACCACCTACACTCCAAACAAACTCCGTATTTTTTACTGCAAAGTTTGAAAAAGTATGAAATCCTGCATTGCTATAACCAATATAAATACCACTATCAACAAGAGTTATTCCCGATTGAACTATATGATTAGGAGCTTGCCATATATGCATTTCTTTATTTGAAAACAACTCTGTTATACTTGAGTTAAATTTTAATTTTGCAGTATCACCACGATCATCATCAAAAATTAACATGGTATCGTTTAATAAAGCAAGACCATTTATACATATCCCATCTTTGAGACTTAAGCTCATACGGTCTCTGTTAGAAAGATTTGTTATACTAAAAGCTCCTGTATTACTAAAATGATATAAGATACTATCCTGATGACCTCCCCAGAATCTTAAAGCGTATTCTCCAAGTGTTAAATCCTGCCTTGCATGACTAAAATTATCATATTTATCTATATAAAAAGTGCTTCCTAACATCATATCAAGAAATTGCGAACCCGAATTTATTTTTCTCATAAAAAGATCACCACTGTTATCAACAACAGTTGTATTATTCATAAGGTTAAGCCAATACTTGACTGTTAAACTATCAAAAGTAGCTGAAGAAGGTAAACTCTCAGCTTCTATACCTTCAACAGGAAACAAAGGGACTAACTTCCCATCTTTGATTATCCATCCATCTGTTATCCAAGAAAATAAAAGTAATATATACATCATAATTACCTCCTTAGTTCTTTGGATGAAATACTTCTATTCCAAGCCTAAGAAATTTGTTATTCGTAACACCTAAAGGAATAACATAAAACCTAATGTAATTTACAGGTGGTAAAACTGGATCTAAAAGATAAACATCCGCACCCTTATTCTGTGTACATAAAACATGATATTTAGTTTCTTTCCATATACTTGAAGAATCAAAATAAGATAACTGATAAACTATCCTAAAACTATCTATATCTGTATAATACCATAAAGATGATTTAGGATAAAGTTTATGCCCTTCAAATGTCCCTAAAAATATAGTATCCACATCACTTGTAAAAGTTGTATCAACATAATAAATTCTAATAGCAGTATTTGGTTTCTGATAATTATCTATTATTACTGTATAAGATAACAATAAAAAAAGCATATTCACCTCCTTCTTATTTTTCTAACATCATATCATAATCTTTTAAGACATCTTTTACTTCTTCATACTGTTTCTTTTCATCTTCAGTATCTTCATAAACTTCTCTCAAATCATGTAACAAACTAACCCAACCGTATCTTTCAATAAACTTCCATAAAACATTACCTGATGTTCTCGAATAATCTATTTCATTCAATACCTCTTCTGGTGTCATTTCATAACTCTTTTTTCTTTGTTTATGGACTTCAGTAAACTTATCTGATAGTTGTTCTAGATCTTCATCTATTTCGTTTAGTTTTTCCTTAATCTTCTCTTCTAACCATTTCTTCTGATCTTCATCAAGTTCTTCTACATACTGTTTCAATATATCAACATCTTTTATATCTCTTCTTAACTCTTCAACATCTAAAACAAAATCATTCATAATTTCTTGTGCTTTACTCCATATAGATTCATATTCTTTGTAAGGATCAAACTCATCATATTTCTTTTTATCATATATTATCCATGTATCATTATTCAATATATATAGTGCATCACCTTTCAATTCCTGTATTTCATCAGTCTGTAAATAGTAATTTACTGGATGTAAATCAATTTTATAACCAGATAATTCTTCTCTTAATATTTCTTGTAATTCAATATAATCAACTACATTTTCAGAGGGTATTAAATGAACATCTATATCTGACCATGGTAAATAAAATTTTGTTCCAATAGAACCAACGATATGTATAGATCTGAAAAGACTTTCTGGATCTATATAACCAAAAGATTTCAATCCCTCATATAATACTGATAGTATCTTTTCTTTTATATTTTCCCTTAAAACAGGTGGGTCTTTATCTATATCCCAAATTTTTGGGTCTAATGTCTTATGTGGATAATCTATTATACTGTTATTCTTTCTCATATCGTTATAATAGGTTTATTGTTTTTAATTTGCACTTTATAATAATGTGGTTTACCATCTTCACCATACTTGCATTCCAAGAATCTAACACTTTGAGACTTAATAACCTTATCTGCAAACCAACCTGTAAATACTCTGTATTTTGAATATGATATATGAATAAAAGATGATCTATTTAACCTTTTCTGATATATAATCAATTGACCTAATGGTATTTTTTCATTCTTGTAGATATCATATATAATTTCATATGCTTCCTTTATATCTATATCCAAAGGAATAAAATCTATAGCACCAACTCCAAAAGAATTTACTTGTGGATCTAAATATGCATGATCAGTTGTAAAACTTGGATATCTACCTAAATTGAATAAAGTAGACATCACAATCTTGTCTCTTACACCTGAAGTAACTTTCATTCTACCTATCTTTTCTCTAACGGGAAGGATTGTCTCTATAAAAAATCTTCTAAGTAAACTTAACTGGTAATTCCAAGGTTTGATATAGTGTTTGGCAAGATCAGAATACAAAACCTCCTTAAACTTAAAATAAGGAACACCTTCTATCACTTCACCATCGTAATTCAACCTCACTCTGTAAAATTTTTTCTTCATAATCACCTCCTTCAATAGTTTTCATATATAATACAAATATTATTAAAAATCTTTAATTATTGGCATAAAAAAGGCCTCCACAAAGGAGGCCTTATTAACTCAACCAGTACAACTCATACTTTCTGTTCCATCTTCTCTTTTCCCACCTCCGACACCAGTTCCAAAAACTCCAATGTTTACCTTTACTTGTATAATATATCTGCCTTAACATCGCATCTTCCTTATATGTTATCTCTATACCTCTTCTCTTTAATCTTTCATATATAAATCTTCGTAAATCCCAATATGGTTGATTTATAAATTTCATCTTATACCTCCTCAATCTACATTATCTCTAACTGGAAAAGGATGTTCGAACTCATAAATATAACCTTTCTCTAAATTAGCAGTTACATTCTCATGATCATATGATAACATCTCAAACACAACCGAATCATAATAACCATCATCATCAACAACATACCGTTTGTTGTCAAACGGAAGAACAAAAACTTGTCGAGAAAACTGCACTTTATGATTAAACAAAACAAAACTTGTTCTTCTTCCCCATATCTTTATCATATCCGTTAAATCTTTATCAACAAAAAGTTTCTTCATTTGAAGATGACCTTGTACATATCCATACTCAACTTCATAATCCTTCCTCTTTTCTATCTCCTCAACCAACTCTTTCCTTGCCTGATACAGATTGATAACATCCTTAAAATAATAAACCTCATTTACCCTATTCAACCAATCTCTGGTATCTATATAATCAGTTCCTACCACAGAACAATTACCCACTATCAACATATACTTATAATCATCCAAAGACTTTTCAGCATTTCTCGATAACAGTAGGTAAAACCAATCAACTTTGTTTTTTCCATCTAACCTTCTCATATAACCAACACAATTTATCTCCTAACTCCTTTACAATCTTAACATACACCAACCCAATAGATATTATAGAAAACCTTGGGTTATATGGTGCTGAATTCAAACCAAAATTCTCTGGAATCCAAACATCATCATCTCCTTTCTTCAATAAATCATAATAATCACCACTGATTCTACTCGACTCTAATCTGACACTCACCTTATAAACATCCTCAACCTTCTGATATAAAGATCTTGGAACAAAAGATAGGATGAAATCAACATCTGGTAAGTTAAGATCTGTTAAGACTTTTCTTAACCTTTCAAACTCTTTCATCTTAACCTCCTTTTTAATTTACCTTCATAATATAATACTCAAATTCTTTGAAAAAATTCAAAAGAAAATTTAAGAAAAATAAAACCCTCCTTTCGGAGGGTCTTTGTTTATAACTTATTTATTTTCAATCTTTATTTCCCATAAAACATCTTTGAAAACATATTCTCATAATCTATTTGACGAGATATATTGTATTTTCTACCATATTTCATATGTGATATCACATAGGTAACAGCCATAAACAAACCGAATTTAGTAGCAACTTCTTTTGAGAATCTCCAAATTATTTCTTCTTTCATTTTATCTGGAACATATTTCATCTGTTCTATCATCTCTTCTACCTCATCTCGACTTATTTTCTCCTTCATCCATTGTTTCCATAGTTCTATATTCCTTTCTACAGCAATCTTTGCTTTCTTTTTTATCAACTTAATCACAACATTCAATTCTCCTTTCATCATCGGCTTTGGCATATGCAGTCTCTTTACATTTGAAATGTCCTCACCTAAAAACAGTCCATTTGAACAAACCCATCTATACATCCCTAATCGTATGGAAAAAGATTTAAACTTATCATATGAATTCCCGATAAGAAGATATGGAGTATAATCACTGCCATCATTCGGAACCTTAATTTTCATATCATCAAAACGATACTTTACCCAGAACCTTGCTCCATCTGCTTCAAAGAAAACTTTCTCTTCTGGTTCTCCCCAATCTAATCCTTCTATCAACTTCTTTGCCATTTGATATGCTTCTTCATGTTTTAGTATTGTATACTTCTTACTCACTATCGAGTACACTTTTCCATTATCAGGATTTATCAGAGCATCCTGTTTCACATCTTTATAATCATCACCAATTTTAGCATAAACTGGGTATCTTTCAATCTTCGGAAACTCTAATTTACTCTTTCTCATAAAACACCTCCTTTTAAGATTTACTGAACATCCAATGTCACCAAATCTATTAATCTATCAAACTCTTCAGCTGGTTTTTCTAACCCCATATTATCACAAAATAAATCTATTTCATTCTTCTCTACACGATAGACTTTATCCTCATCAAAATACAACCAATATCTTTCTATTTTATGACTTCCTCCTGCTGGTCTTATTTTCAAAAATGTATTATCAGGTATAACAATCAAAAATTCATTCCAAGTTCCTATTCTACCAGCTGCACCATACGCCCCAACACCAATAGCAACCACCTTAATTTTATTTTTATCTTGTGGTAAACAATAAACACTTCCATAAGTCCCACGCGTATAACAACCACTACCTGATACAACAGCAAGCCAACCATCTTTTTCTTTACCTTTAACTATTTTAGATTTACCAGACCTTGTTTTACCCAAATCCAAAAATTCTGCATCTACTGGAGCGTGATAAGGAATAAGAGCTTCAAACCGCCCTCGTCCTCTCTCTCCAAGAGAAACTACCATCATCTCACCCCATGAAAAATTTCTCTTTTCTGGATTGATATTATACCTCTTCATACTAACACCTCCTTTTATATATAATACTCATTTTCTTCGAAAAAATTCAAATGTTTTTGAGTTCTTCATCTAACAGTTTTCCTATTTTTTCTTTTATATATTTTATCATACTAAATATCTTAGGTTGTTCCAAAGCCATATGTTCTTTACCATATTTTTCTAATAGTCTTAAAAGTTGACCTATAGTATGAGTTGAACAATAATCTAAAGCATACGCCTTTGACCATCCAAATGCTTCTATTAAAAAATCTGTAGCACTATCCATCAAATCAAGATACTGTCCAATTACCTTATTAAAGAATTCACTTTTCTTTTCCTCTTGTTTTATCTTTCTGACATAATCTTCTAACTTTTCAATTACTTTACTATTTAATCTATCCTGTTCTTCTTCAAGAATCTTTTCGGTATAAAACAAAGGTCTTCTCTTTGATAAAACCATTAGTGTATATAGATTATCATTATTCTTTTGTTCTTCTGTTTTATCGAAAAACATAACATCTTTCAACTGTTCAATATAATCAATTAGTTCTTTTTCTATTTTTGTTTTTCTGGACATATATACCTCCATAACATATCTTTCGTATATTTTTTCATAACTACTATAATTCTCTCTATTACAGAAAGAAAATTATACAAATATCTAAGAAACTCTGAAAGTAATTCTCTCCAATACAAAACTATTGAAAAAACTAAAAACAATATATACACAAACAAAACAATAACAACTATCATAACTACCTCACTTTACAATATACCTTTTTATGATCTCCACTAAAAGTCCAACTAATGATTCTATCCAACCAACCTACATCTTTGTATTCATCCTTCATAAATTTCCGTAATTCTTCAGTATCATTAACCTCTATAGGTTGACCAGAAGAAATAACATAAAGCATTGAATTATCTTTGTATTTATATCTTCTAACTTTTATCATATCTCCTCCTTTGTTCTTCCTAAGATTTCTGTCACATAACTACTATATGTATATAAAAACCATTTACTGCCAGCATAATACCTTGCTAAAACTTCATTCCAATCCTTTGAAAAGGATTTCAATTGTTTCAAATAAAATCCTGTAATATCTAAATTGTCATCAACACTAAATATGTTATAATCAGTTTTATTCATCAAAAATGTAATATATTCAGCAGTTTCATCCATTATCTGTCCTAATCCTTTTGCACCCTTTTCTGAAACTGCCATCGAATCAAATCTTGATTCTTGATATATAATGGAACAAAAAATATCATAGTCTATCCCATACTTTATAGAATAATCAAATATCTTCTCTAATATAGGTTTGTTCCTTTCACCATATATTTTTATCTTTTCTTCTACTAACTCCTCCTTATAGGCACTTAAAACCTTATTTATATCGAAATTATAATAAGAATAATCAACCCAAACAAACATAATAAGTAATAACCATATTATGAATCTAATCATATTCACCTCCAAGTTTCTTAATCACAATCTTTTCTATATCACCTATATCTTCAAGCATTAGTTTCAACTTGTCAGAAAACTGTAAAAACTCTTCTTCAAGACTATGAACATCTATATAATGTGTTATAATTTTAATATAGAATTTCAACTTATCCAAATTTTCACATAAAAATTCCCATCTTAACATATTACCCTCCTTAATTTATATTTACCGTTTTCTTTTACTAATAATCCTTTCTGTCTTAAATCTATCAAAAATCTTTCAATATAATCCTGATTCGTCCCTCTATATCCTATCTTAAATCTATACAATTCTTCTTCGTCAACACCATCTAACAACATGTACCATAGTTTACTAAGAACCCTATCAGAATAACTAATATCAAGTCTTCTCTTTCTTCTCATTTAACACCTCCTTTGTTAAAGTATAAACGAACTACCTTCTTCATATAACTCAACAATCATATATCTCTTCCCTGAAAAAAGAATACCTAATTTTCTAAACATATTTAACTTAGATATATCTATCGTCATTAACAAAGACATCATATTCCCACCTAACCCTTCATATTCTACCTCTATATCATCTCTATCCTTAAATATCTTCTTTAATTTATCTACATCTTTTTTCGTAAAAATAAAAGCATCTAATTCAATCTTGTTCCATCTCCTTCTATATATTCTCTGTTTAACTATGACATCATCCTCTATTTTAACTATAAAATGATCCATATATATTTTTGAATCAAAACAATCACACAAAAACAACTCAACATTATATTCATTCATATATTTATATTTTATCATAAAACCTCCTTTCTAATAAAAACTATTTCTTCTTACCAGAATAACTTATGTTTATAAAAAACATAACGATAAGTTCTATAATTATTCCTATTATACCAAACAAAAAACAAAAGACAAACCAGAAACCTTCAGAACCTCTTAATGCTTCACTTGATGAAGCAATAAATCCACCTATCACACCAAAGAAAAACCATAAAACCAAAAGCCCTATAAAATGCATATTTATTCTCCTTGTCTGAAGATTTCACTTCCCAAATCTTCGAAATGTTCTTCATCACCAAACATCTTATCAAAAGTAAACCTCTCTCCACAATATCTACAAGTTGCTCTCCAATAGTCTGGATGAACATATTCAAAATATCTCCATTCACCTTCACCAAAAACATCATCAAATTTCTTTTCCAACAAATCTAAATCAATCTCCAAACCTTTTGTTATATCGTATAAATCATTCAACATCTTCACAACTTCTAAACACTTACTACACATCATTCATCTCCTTTCAAATTTTGCTTAATTATTTGCATCACATTTGAAGAGGGATTACAAATATCATCAATCTTAACATATTGTTCTAATATATCCTTTATAGTTTTTCCTTCACCTTGCAAAATTTCTACTTCTATAATACTAACTTGTGTATATCTATTCTCTTTAAGTACATCAAAAACCTCATCAGGTATCTCAACATCAATTGTATGATAAGTTACAATAGATTCATCTCCTACAAACGGTATCTCAACTTTCTTTATTATTAATCTTACTTTCATCTTTCCTCCTTAGGTTCAATTTTTAAATTATTAAGAAGCGTTGCAAACACTAGTAAGTAAGTCATTTTTTCCTCTATCATTTCGTCAACACATATTTCTATCGGTTCTTCATCACATCCGTTCAACATACAAGCCCTTTTTACATCATCTATATTAAAATAAAAGCAACTTCCCACATAATCTCTATCAACACATATCTTCATTCTTACTCCTCTTTCATTCTTCCCTAAAAGGACAATCTTTAGGGCAATAATTATGAAATTCTATATTGGCTATACTTCCGTCTGGGAAATGATAAATTGATACCAATAAAGTCTTTTTAGGTTTCAGATTACAATAGTAATTATTGTATATACCTTTTTCTTCGATAGAAAGATGAGGACAATTCTTTTCTACACAAATTAAATGTATAATTTCAGTTTCATTCTTCATCATCTTTAACTCCTTTCTTTTCATATTGTTCTGTCAGTTTTGTTATTGTTTTAGGGTATTTATCTTTATACCTTTCTTTCCATCTCCTCCAGAAAAACTCATCTACTTCCCATTTCTTAGGTTCTGTAATAAGAGCAACAAACATATTTTTGTCTTTTTCTTTATCCCAAGAGTACTTATAATCTCTTTCAAGTATTTTTATCTTATATACTCCTATAGAATAAAAAAGCATCTCTCCTTCTGTTTTCTCGGCACATTTACATAAGTCTTCAAAAGCCTGATCACATAAAGGAACAACTACATAGCCATTCCACAATAACGCTTGATGATTATAGAGTAATCGATTTACTACTTTATCTTGTTCCTTACTTAATTCAAATCTTACATCTTTTTCTGTTTTTTCTCTATCTAAAGTTTTATAAATCCATTTTAGAAGTTTCGAGGATATTCCATATTCTATAGGATTTTCCAAACCTTTAACATCCTCTTTTATCTCCTCAGGTATTTTGAAATAGAAATAAGCATAAGTACAATCGAAACTATCATCTTTATCATATAAGTAGTACTTATTCTTCTTTAATAATTCGTTTGGGTAACCCGCTCTGTTTCCTCCTCCAGTTCTTGTTAATACCACTATTTTTTCCTCTCCCAAATCTAACCAAGAGTCTCTGAATCTTTCTACATCACATTCTTTTAAACCTATCAAAGCAAGTATAAAATCAGATTTCGGATTTTTGCCAAACAAAAGATTATAAAAACTCATCTAACCTCCTTTTATATTTCCTAACCAACACTCCACCCTGCATTGTTCCAACAACAGGAGTCATTGCGTTCTTTTTCAGTTCAACTTTTTCAAGTTTACTCAATACTTTATCCCGAAATAATATCTTACCATTCTCATCATTCACAGGAATTATAATATGATATCCTCCTCTTGTTTCAGAAATCCATTTCACTTCAAATCCGAATTGTAAAACATATTTCAGTAATTCTTCATCTTTTTCATCTATATCTATCAGCCAATATTTTAATTTTGCTCTACTACGATGTAAAGCAGAAAACCAATGTACATGAACTTTCTTAAAATTATATAGAGCATTTTCATCTCTTTTCATAACTTGATAAAGAAGTTGATTCATATCTTCCTGTAATTTAAAGTAAGCCTTAATTATATCACAAGGATTTAAAACCATATAGAGAACGAAAGCCTCTTTGGGAATAAAACCACCTTCATACATGTATCTGTCTTCTACTGAACAAATTTCATATAACAATCTATCTGTATATTCTTTTTTCTTCAGAACTTTTCTCTGTATCATCCTATCCTTCGAAGTAATTTCGGGAAAATATTTTTTTCTGGCATCTAACAGAAATAACAAAACTTCATTATCATTTAATTCAGGATGTAAAGTATCTATGAAATTTTTTGCTTCATCTATATCTACAAGAATACTCACGGAAACCTCCAAAAGGCTTCTTTTCGTGCTTCTTTCAAATTATATCCGCTGTTTATAAGATTGATAAAATATTCAAATCTCTTAAAACCATCAAGTCTATCCGTTATATAACTTATCTCTTTATCATCTCCATTGATAACAATTTTCTTATAAATTTTTCCTTCTTTTTCATAAATTTCTACCTTTCCATTACTTTTGATTTCTAACAAAGTTCACCTCCTTTTATATTAAAAACTATTTTACATTTCTATAATCAAAATAAATTAGTTTTTTTTAGTCTCTTTTTATCATAATACTTATGATTTCCTAAATACATATTCCTAACCAAATAATCATTCACTCTTCTTTTCATTACTTCACAATACTCAGGATTAATTTCTATACCTATCCATCTTCTGTTTAATTTCTCACAGACTATTGCTGTCGTTCCACTACCAATAAATGGATCCAAAACTACATCTAATTTCTTTGATAATGCTTCTAATAAAACAGTAAATAATTCAACTGGTTTCTGATAAGGTGTTAAAGATCTCCACTCATCATCTTTCTTGAAGAAACCACTCTTATCTGCAATACTTTCAATTACTAACCAACTTTTTAACCGTGATCCTGTTTTCTTATCCTTTAACAATTTAAAATAAAATTTTTGTGTTTTACTATAGATATATATAGTATCATGTTTTTGTGCAAAAGGTCGATTCTTAGAACTATTGCCTGCTTTGTAACACCAAATAAGTTCATTAACAAAATTATTATCACCAAAAATATTATCCAATAACAATCTTATTTTATAATTCATCTTATAATTACAAAATAAACTAATTATTCCATTCCTCTTCAAAACATAAAATGAATAATTCAAAAAAACTTTATAAAAATTAAGAAATTCTTTCTCATTTTTATAGAAAACTTGTATCTTTCTATCAACATTTTTATATCCATAAGGTGGATCTGTTAAAACTAAATTCACACTCTCTTTTGAAAAAAGAGACAATATCTCTAAACAATCTCCACAATACAAAATCCCATTTTCCGTTTCAAAATATCTATTCTTTTTGGGGAACTTATCTTTCCAATTTACATCAGTAATCACCTTTCTATTCTCCTTCTACTGTGATATCTTGAAATAACTTCTTTAATTCTAATGTCCTTTCATCAAGTTTTTCATCATCTTCCTCTACTATCTCTTTCCATAGATACATAAAATCTTCACAAAAACTTATCCAAGCATCTTCCATAGATTTACCCATTTCAAAAATATATAACTCTTCATTATATACAATAAAAATTTCATCTTTATAATAAACTCTCACATGTAAAGGTTTCTTAAACCTAAATGATTTATCTTTGTATCTTATTTTATTTGTCGTTATATTTCTTAACAATAACAGTTTCTCAGAATTTTTCATTTTTTCTCCTTCTAATTATAGGAATTATATTTATATCTAAACCTGTTATTGATTTCAACTCTTCATTATAGATTATCAATCTTTCTTCATCAGAAAGATTTTCCACATATTCATCAACTTTTAAGAAAAACCTATCTATCAGTTTATCCTTTCTTTCCATCTTATTACCTCCTAAAAATATATATAGTTTTTCATCCACCAAAGAAATCTTTTTATCAATTTCGGAGTTCTTGGCTCATAATAAAAACTATCTATAACAGAATATCCACATATAAAAGACCATAAAACTGATAACCAATAATTTCTATTCTCAACCCTATAGCATTTATAAGCAAAATGTTTACTCAATACTCTCCTTAATGGTTCTAATTTCCAGTAAAAATCTATTCTTTTATATCTACTACACCCAACTGCAATACCATTATCGTCCATCTTATACCTCCTTTTAATTTACCACTTTATTCCCTAAACTTTTCAGATGTCTCAAAGAAGCAAGTTTAACATCCTTCCCTTGATTTTTTAATCTCAATACCAATCCATTATAAGTCCATTCTCCTGAAGGACAAATTACTTTGAAATTATGATTCATCCTTCTTTTTATAGAACATCGGCCCTTTTGTAGTTCTTCCCAAATCTGTGGGAATCTCTTTATCTTCTCTTCTTTTATTTCTAAGTCTAATCCAAACCTTTTGATAAAATTAGGACGATAATAATAACTTTCTATATCTTTTAGTCCTTTTGTTTTACCATACCTATAAGCCGATCTAACAAAAAACCTATCTCCTTTTATAGAAATCACTAAAATCTTATTTCTGCCATCATCTTTAATAATATTTATCTTAGCAATATTCTTCTCATTCATACAAAACCTATAAACAGATTCCTTATTACTAATTCTCCTGAAAGTTTTTAATCTTCTTTCTCTGAACCAAATTCCTAAAGTTTTAGGATAAATATAAAGTCCAAATTCTTTTTTTAAGTGTTCCACAGTATCGGTATAATTTTTGTATTTCAAATATATAGTATGAATTTTTTCTAAAGGTATTCCTCTCTCTTCATACAGTTTCATCCTTTACTCCTTTTTGACTTATACAGTTCAAACCTTTTTCTGAACTTGGAAAACCTATAATATTCTCTCATAGTCTTTTTATTCCTTTTCCTTGCGTAATGATAAGCAGAGTTTCGAAGAAAAGACCCACCATCGTTCAGAATAATTCTGAACTCCTTATACAAATATCCTTTTTTAGATTTCTTTAGTTCCAATTTGATTTCTTTTATATTCTCAGGTTTCATACCTTTTTTGTATAATTCCTTTTTGTTCGTAACTCTCCTGAAGGTTTTCTTTTTCTTAAGCCATTTCATCAGTGTTTGTTCTGTAATATAAATACCAAATCTATCCTTTAATTCTTTACAGGTATCTGAATAATTCTTATATTTGAGATAGATTTTATATATTTCGTCTATTGTTAACCCAAACCTTTCGTAGATCTTCATTTTTCTTCAATCGTATAACCCACACCTACATACTTCATACTTATAAGAACTTTTTTAAACTTTCTAACAATATCCTCAGGATCTCCCATCACATAAACAAAACCGTTCTCACAATCATAATATTTATTATCTTCAGGCTCAAACCTGTTTTTCACAGGATTTGTTGTTTTTACTTCTACCAGCCAAACATCACTTCTTTTCATCTTGACCTCCTTCTTTTTCTCTAAATTCAATTTCTATTGTAATATTATCATCTTTAGGTTTCAACAGAAACTCTTCTATATAAATTGCAAGAATC
>Ga0190316_1000288_pt1 | contig 14498 bp, 12 predicted proteins | sample 48701112_MG_FD_161663 | JGI IMG/M metagenome (GOLD analysis project Ga0190316, IMG submission 161663) | Hydrothermal vent sediment bacterial communities from Southern Trench, Guaymas Basin, Mexico - 4870-11-1-2_MG | ecosystem: Environmental > Aquatic > Marine > Hydrothermal vents > Sediment ... | reverse complement strand
ACCTTGAGCCATCCGGGAATGAAGCCAAGTGATGCACCAGCCAGTGAACCAGCTATGATTGCGATCACCGGATGGAGAAAAACGGGAAGATGCCAATACGCCCCAATGTATGCGGATACTATGCCCCCGAACAACAGTTGACCTTCCGCGCCTATGTTGAACACACCAGCTTTGAATCCAACAGCGAGTGCGAGACCAGTCAAGATGAGGGGAGTTGAACGTGTGAGCATCTCCGCCACGAATTTTGGAGATCCCCATGCACCGTAGAACATCCAAAAGTAAGTATCAATCGGGTTTTTGCCGGTTATGAGTAGAAAAACTGCTCCCACCGCGAGTCCGAAGAATATGCTCGCGATGGGAGCGAGGAAGGATCGTAGCCTGCTTTTATCCATGGATCGATCAGAACTCCACCTTCGGTGGTTTGAATTTCTTCAGTTCATCCCTCGTCTTCGGTATATCCTTTATGACTCCATTCTCGACCATTTCTCTGAGCTTTCTTATTATCTTCAGGGTCTCCTCGGGAACGAACTGCTTGGTGTATTTCATGGGGGATAGAGACAGATAATTTCCCTTCAATCCCAAACTGTATATTCCTCCCTTGAACTTTCCTTCGACGAGATCCTTTATGGCTGAGTAAACAGCGACATCGACTCTCTTCATAGCGGAGGTGAGAATGTATCCGGGCTGGATCCAGTCCTGATCCTGATCAACACCTATGGCGAATCTTCTTATTCCATCCTTGGGTTCGTATTTCTGGGAGTATTCTTTCGCCGCTTCGAATATTCCGAGCGTGTTCTTACCACCACCGGCGAAAACTATATCCGCACCCTGTGCGAACTGTTGGAATGCGAGAGATTTGGCTTTCGGAACATTCTCGAAACTTCCAACGTAGGCTATCAGGACTTCCACGTTCTTGTTGAAATTCTCGTTCACGAATTTTATTCCCGCTCTGTATCCAACTTCGAATCTTTCGACCGGTGGTATGAACATTCCACCGACCCAGCCTACCTTTCCCGTTTTCGTGACGAGGGCAACGAGTGCACCGGTTATGAATCCTATCTCCTGCTCCCTGAACACCATGCTCGCGACGTTATCGGTTGGAACAACCGCATCGATCATGACGAACTTTGCATTCGGGTATTTCTTAGCTATCTCCTCGACCGAGTCTCTTATCAAAAATCCAACCGCGACTATGAGATCCGCCCCACTCTTCACCGCTTCCTCGAGGTTCGGTATGTAATCAGCCATCTCCATGGATTGTATGACCTTCGCGGTTATTCCAAAATCTTTCACAGCCTTCTGAATCCCAGCCCACACCGAATCGTTGAAGGATTTGTCTCCCAAACCAGCTGTATCCGTGACCATGACAACAAAGGGTGTTTTCGCGAAGATGCAGGATGTAATAAGAAGAATCAGAAACAAGAATACTACCTTCTTCATCCTCATCCCCCCTCGGAAAAATTTTCATGCATCCAAATTCTACCATACGATTTTCTAACTTTATAAGTTTTTCACTTTATATCTAATTTCTTGAATCCCTCTCCAATAACTTCAGAATTTGAGTGAATAATTATAAAAGCTTTTGGATCAATATCGTAAATTCTTCTTCTTAAAATAGCTAATTCTCTTCTTCTGACAACGGACATCAGAATCGGTCTTTCAATCCCCGAATATGCTCCCATTGCGGATATTATCGTTGCACCACGACCGAGTTCCTTCAGGATCATGTTCTTCATCTCATCGAGTTTTTCCGTTATTATCAAGACACTTCTTGTACTCTCAATTCCCTCAAGAATTGTGTCTATGGTCTTGCTCGTGGTTATTATCGCGAGGATTCCATACATCGCCTTTATTGGGCCGAAGGCGAAGACGGCGAAGAGAGTTATCAAAGAATCGGATATGAGAAGTCCTGAACCACTCGTTATCCCGAGGTATTTGTTCATTATCATCGCTATTATGTCCGTTCCTCCGGTGGATGCACCCCTCCAGAATACCACCCCCATACCAATTCCAGTTATTATTCCTCCATATATGGGAGCAAGTAGTGGATCCTTGGAGAGATCTGGAATCGGGGGATTCAAAGCCATCACCATGTCGACGAAGATGGACAGAATCACGGATGTGTAGATGCTCTTTAATCCAAAGTGCACCCCGAGAAGTTTGAAAGCCAGTGTGAAAAGTATCACGTTGTAAGCCAGCATCTGGAGACCAACCGGAAGGTGAAATAGGTAGAAAAGTATCGTGGCTAAACCACTGACACCTCCAGCCACTATCTTGTTCGGTATGAGAAAAAAATCCAGACCCAAGGCTGTTATCAACGATCCAAGTGTTATGAAAAGATAATCTTTGAAACCCCTCTTCAATTTCTGGAAGGACATGATTTCCCCCTCTCAGTAATTCAACAAAAGAATCATTTTGTTGAATTGGTTTCCGAATCATGCTCTAATTCTAAGTAACCGCACATTTTTAACCATTCAACCACCGTGTTGAAGATCCTCTTTTTTCCCCTGTCTGGAAGCATCCCCTTGAGTTTCTCGAGATCCTCGTTCGATATCCTACAGTTCAGTTTTCCCATCGCTTGCTTTATTCTCTCCCTGAGCTCATCTTCACTTTTGATCTCGTCCAGATCAACCTTGGAGAAATCGAACGAATCCAAAAGAGCCCTTATTATGCTTCCCTTCGTTATCCTTTCAACACCCCTTCCACCCTTTCTCTTGGCGGTTATCATCATGCTTATTCTCGTCAACTTCTCGTGCTGGTCGATCCTCAAAGGTATATTTGCCTTTATGAACGGTTCACTCATAATACACTTCACCTCCAATCATAATAATACTATAATTTCAAAGAATATGCAATCTTTAAGTTTAAAAATTCAACATTTCAAAATACTATAAGTTATTAACCTTCTACCCTAAAAATACGAGTTCGGAATTTGAACTCTTCACGTGAAATGATAAATTGCATTGATACTTTTAAAAGAAGGGGAGGGAATTCTTCATGGCTTTCCTCGTGTTCTTGATCTCCTTGGTGTGGTTTTTCGTCATGTACAGGCTCTACGGAGGCTACATAGCCAAGAAGGTCTTCAAGCTCGACCCGAACGCCAAAACCCCCGCACATGAACTGAGGGACGACGTGGATTACGTCCCAACGAACAAATGGGTCATATGGGGACACCATTTCACAACCATAGCAGGTTTGGGTCCAATAGTTGGTCCCGCAATAGCGATAATATGGGGATGGGTTCCGGCAGTCCTGTGGGTTACATTAGGAACAATATTCGCTGGGGCAGTTCACGATTTTTCAGCTTTGGTCATTTCCTTGAGGAACAAGGGAAGATCCATAGGTGATCTGACTGAGAGGATCATAGGACCGAGGGCAAAGTATCTATTCATGTTCGTGATCTTCTTCGAACTGTGGATAGTCATAGCCATATTCGCCATGATAATGGGTATCCTGTTCAAGATGTATCCACAGTCCGTCTTCCCGGTATGGATGGAAATCCCAATAGCGATCACACTGTCGTACATGGTCTACAAGCGTGGAAGAAATCTACACACGTGGTCATGGGCTGCGCTTGGATTGATGTATCTTACGGTGGTCATCGGGGTCTTCATGCCCATAACTATACCGGGTCAACATGCAATCGAAATATGGCTCGTGATACTTCTGATCTACAGTTACATAGCGTCCACCCTACCGGTTGAAACACTGCTTCAACCCAGGGATTACATAAACTCACACGAGCTGTTGGTAGCAATGGGATTGATAATACTCGGTGCCATAGGAGCGGTCATAAAGGATCCGGGACATCTGAATTACGTAGCTCCCGCCTTCAACGCTTCCCCGAAAGGTGCACCAAGCATATGGCCATTCCTCTTCGTCACGATAGCGTGTGGAGCCATATCCGGTTTCCACTCACTCGCCGCATCTGGAACATCTTCCAAGCAGATAGATAAGGAAACTGATGCTCAACTCGTTGGATACGGTGGTATGGTGGCTGAAGGTATTCTCGCTTCACTCGTCATACTCGCAGTTGCAGCTGGTTTTGGTGCGTTTGGGAAGGGCTTGGATGAAGGTATGAAGGCATGGCAGACGCACTACGCAAGTTGGCAAACTGCAAAGGGACTCGGAGCAAAGATAAGTGCGTTCGTGGATGGTTCATCGAATATGTTGGCTTACATATTCGGACACAGCAAGTTCGTCAAGAGCCTTGTGACGACGATAATGGGAGTGTTCATAGTCAGTTTCGCCGGAACTTCACTCGACAGCGGGACGAGAGTTCAAAGATACGTCATACAGGAATTTGGAAGGAGTTTGAAACAGAAATGGCTCATGAACAAGCATGTCGCAACGCTGATAGCGGTTGGTTCCGCATTCGCTCTGGCAATGGTCAAACCTGGTGGAAAGGGAGCTTTGATACTTTGGCCCCTATTTGGAACGGTTAACCAACTGCTCGCCGCATTAGCTTTGCTCGTTGCGACCGTTTATCTCATCAGGAAGAAGTCGAATTCATTCGTCACCGGAATACCTATGGTGTTCATGGTGATAATGACCGCATGGGCTATGGTTTTGAACATAAAGAACTTTGCAAAGACGGGCAACGTTCTCCTGTTCACCATAGGAACGATCGTCTTCATACTGATGGTATGGCTGATCATAGAAGCTATAATAGTTATAAACAAAGCGAGAAAGGGTAAGCTTGGTGAGGTTGAAGGTTGAGGAAAAGATGAGGGTGGTTGGATGGGTGAGAAGGAGATATTCATAGGATTTTCCAATGGTTTTGGTAAGGTGGATGTTGAAAGCCTGAAGGAGTATGTTGAAACACACGATGTGGAGAAGATATACATCTTTGTCAGAAAGGAACCTCTCGAAAAGATAAAGAAAGAGTGTATCGAAGCGGTAAAGGTCGATGTCGAATTCAACGTCACCTTGAATCCAGTGAAAGAAGCCAAGAGATTGAAAAAGAGTTTGAAAGGGAAGAAGGTAGTGGTCCAGGATTTGGAAGATTTCGGAAAACGAGCCTTGAGGGATGTATGTTGATGGTGACCCCAAGCGGGGTCATCATCTTTTCACCGTTCTTATCTTTCTGAGGTCATCGTACACGGATTTCATCGCTTCATCGTATTCCATCTCCCCGTTTGCAACTCGATCCATCAGCTCCTCCAGTTCACGTGTTTTGTTTTCATTCACGAACTCTGGATAATTTTTCTCCAAGTATTCGAAAACCATCCTTCCCAACTTCGTGGGATGTATCCTCTTGTATCTGTCTTCGAAAATGTATCCTCTCTTGAAGAGAATTTCCACTATTTTGGAATAGGTAGATGGTCTGCCAACTCCTTTTTCCTTCATCTCCGAGATTATGGAAGCCTGTGTGTGAAGCTGAAGGGTGTGCCTCTCGATGTATTTCAAATTTCGTATCCTGTATTCGCCAATTCTATACTCATAAAGATCGAACGCATCTGGATCGATCCTGTTCCATCCATCCTCAACTATTTTCTTCACCACCGTGTCCTCCACATCCACATTTCCAACTTCGATAACCGCTTTCTGCTTGATGACTTTGACCGGTTTCATCTGGCTCTTCAGAAATCTCTCGAAGATGAGACGATACAGTTCGAGCAACTTTTTCCCGATCTTTCCACGGATGAGTTCCTCCTCCATGTAATCTTCCAGATCATCAGGTGAGAATGGTTTCGTGGGCCTTATAGCCTCATGGGCTCCCTTCTTTCCAATTTCCCAAGATCTTGGATCGAAGTAATTCAACAATCCTTCCTTATCGAGTATCCTTTTGGCAACTTCGATCCCAAATTTCGATATCCTCGTTGAATCCGTTCTGTGATAAGTTATGAACCCCATTTCGAACAGATCCTGAAGCATGTTCATCACCTCCATGACACCTACCTTCAGCACCCTCGATCCATCCATGAGGATGGTATCGGTGGTGTACGGAGGGGATGGAAGTATCTCATCCTCAAATTCCTCAAACTGTGATATCCTGATCTTTTCTATCTCATGTTTTCCTTCCACCTCGATCTTTCTTCCATCCATTTCAATTATGGTGAATATTTTTTTACTTTTTTCGTAATCTTCCTTTCTCTTCACTATCCATCCGAGCACGGTGCTTTGAACTCTCCCAGCGGATAAGTCCCTCCTGTTGAATACGCGTTGGACCTTCCCACTCAACTCGAACCCCACCCATCTGTCCTGAATCCTTCTGACGATCTGGGCTTCAACCAGAGGGAGATCAAAATCCCTCGGTTCCTTCACCTTCCTCTTGAATTCTGCTCTGGTTATTTCATGAAGCTCAATTCTTCTCACGTTCGGATTGACGGGTTTCAAAAATTGTGCGATGTCCCACGATATTCTCTCACCCTCCGTGTCCGGATCGGTTGCTATCAGGATCTCATCCACTTCGAATGCCAACTCTCTCAAACTGCTGAGCACCGCAGTTTTATCATCCAGATCATTCGAACCGCATCTTGGACACCTATCCGTATCTTCGGTGAACTGATGACCACAGACTTTACACCGCTTTATGGTGCCACAAACTGGGACGAACCTCCCATTCACCCTTTCAACACCATGTATCCCTGCATTCGTCGTGAGATCGTAAACATGCCCTCTGCTCGCGGTCAACAATATGAGTCTGTTCTCGGACATGATTTCGTGAACATTCAACCCCTTCAACCTCCTGCTCGATGATCTCCCGAAGAAATTCGATATTGTCAGAGCCTTCGTCGGTGATTCGACGACGATCAATGTAGATTTGAAATCCTCACCCTTCTCACCACCATCATCACATTTTCTCGATTCATCCACCTCCATCATCAATTTCTCCAGATTCACCGCGTCGAACTCATCCCATTCGTCCTCGGTGAGCCACTCCATCCTTTCCCTCAGATTCTCCAAAATCTTTTCATCCTCCTCGAAGATTATCGATACCCCTTTGGTCAATCCACATTTCATGAAACGCGATGTTCTTCCAGACGCCTGTATGTAGGTCATGACATCCGGTATCCTGAGGAAATTTCCATCGACACGATATCTTGAAAAAACCTCCCTAACATTTCTCTCCCAAAGATCATCAGGTATCTTTCCCCTAACCACCATTCTGACCCTTTCAATATCCCTCTCTTTTTCCACAAGTTTCAACAAATTCGCGTATTCCCTCTCTCTCTTCGCCATCTCCCGAAGGACCTTTCTCAGCACGAACCTGTTCGCTCCATCCATGTCGATCCTGTATTCGAAACAGGGCACACCCCAAAAGAGTGCGAATTTCGCCCTTTCGGGCATATCCAAACCTCTGACAAGCTTCCCATAGTATCTGGCGACTCCACATAAGATGTTCAATTTTCCTTCTTTGAACATCCTCAGCAGATTTTCCTCATCCTTTTCAACACTCGATATCTCTATACCATCTTTTTTCAAATCTTCGAGAACCTTCATCAGTTCGTCAAGCTCTCCCTTGGATGGGGTAAAAATCAAAACCCCATCTCTCAGAAGAGATAGAATTTCCTTCAGTTTTTCATGGGATTTGCTTTTTATGATGAGGTTGGATATGTTTCTGACGGAAACCACCAGACTGCCCACATCGAACCCGAGTAGCTCTCTGAACAGAAGTGGCTTCAACCCTTTGGGTCTTGCGGTCGCGGATGAAACGACCAGTATCCCGTGATCGGTGTGGATGGGTTCCTCCTTCGACTCAGCTTTCATCATCATCTCGAATCGTTCTTTAACGATCTTTTCAGGTATTCCCGTGAGAATTATGATTCGATCAATGTTACTCGAGGATTTGAGCACCGAATCCACATCGTCGATGAATATGAAATCGAATTTCTTGGTCTTCACAGCATCCCAGCTTCTCGATATGAACTGTGATGACACCAAGAGTATGTCGAATTCATCCTTAACGATCCTCTCCATCGCTTTTTCTCTGTCCGATTTTCTCAGTTTCGAATGGTACAGAAGAATGCGTTCGTTTCCATCCGAGAGTTTCACCATCCTTTCATAAACCTGTGTAGCTAAGATTATGGTTGGAAACACGAGGAGCGATTTTCCCTCATTTTTGGAGATCCAAAGGGCTGTTATCATACCGAAGGTTGTCTTTCCAACACCAGTTGGAGCGACGACGGTGAAACTTTTCGAGGAGAGCACTCTCTTCATCCACGTTTTTTGAAACGAGGTTGGCTCGGAACCGATCTTTCTCTGAAAGAACTCGACGTATTCTCGAAATCTCCTCTCAAGTGCGACGATCTTCTCGTATTCCTTCAACGTTCCAATCTTTCTCATTCTTTCCATCATTTCAATCTTCGCATCGAGATCCAGAACATCGAGTTTAACCGTATCGTTTGGAAGACATTGCTCACATGGAAGCATCCTCATGTTCCTCAGATCGGTGTTCAAATCACCACAGTTGATACACGAATGCGAATATCTCACCCCTATCGACATTCAACCATCCCCTTTGGAATTCGGTTTCATCGATCCCCTCGATCCGACGGAGTGTGCCACCAGGATCAGAATGGTCAGGATGTACGGGATGGAGAAGATCAATGGGGAAGATTTCCACATCGTTTGTATAAAATTCGAAAGGGCGGTGAAGAAACCAAACAATATGGAAAACAACAACAGAACGAGAGGATTACCGTTGGACACCACCACCGTCACCAAAGCTATCCATCCCCTTCCACCCGTCATGTTCTCCACGAAGGATCGTAAGGGGATCGAGAGAGATGCACCAGCCAAGCCACAAAACAACCCGCTCATCATGAAGGATACGTAAATATACTTATTCACGTTGATTCCCAACATGATCATCGCTTCCCTGTTCTTCCCGATCGCTCTGAGATTGTATCCGAATCTGGTTTTTGAAAGCAGGAAATATACGATCAAGGTGATAAGGATTGCGAGATAGTCGAAGATCGTGTAACCGTTGAAAATCTCAAGGATGGATCCCCTTGGAAATGGATCTATGAGTCTCATCTTCGGTATCTCAGAGAACATGATCGTTCCCTTGCTGTTGAAGAGAACCTGCATGGTGAAAACCGTCAGACCATCAGCCATCAGGTTTGTTGCAAGACCAACTATGTAAAGATTGGCACCGAACCTATCGATCAAAAGCACCATGATGAGTGAAAACAGGATGGATACCAAAGTTCCCGCGAAAGTACCAAGCAATATATTTCCCGTCACATTCGCGATGTGAGCGGAGAAGAAGGCGGATAGCAGCATCAGTCCTTCTAAACCTATGTTGAGATATCCCGAAATCCCTGTGAACAGTCCACCAATCCCAGCGAAGAGTATCGGAGTTGTCATGGAGAAAGTCATGTGGAGAATTTGTCCCATCATCTTCTCCTTCCTTTGAAGAATCTGAAGATACCTTCGGCGGTCACCAAGTAGAATACCACCGCCTGAATCATCTTGGACAATTCTGGTGTCATATCACCGAATATCGAAGCCATCTGTGATCCAACCTCCAGAAATGCGAAGAAGATCGAGGCTGGTATTATAAAAAGAGGTCTGTTTCTGGATATCAGAGCAACCGCTATGCCGTTCCAACCGTATCCGTAGGAGAAACCTCGAACCATCCTGTGATGTATACCGAGTATATCAACTGTTCCAGCCATTCCGGCGAATCCACCGCTGAGGAATGCGGAGATCATGAGAATCCTTTCGACCTTCACACCCCCGTATCTCGAGAAAAGCTCATTTTTCCCCACGAGTTTCATCTCGTATCCAAGAACGCTCCTTCTCAACACCACATCCATGATCAATATCGAACAGAATGCAAAGAGAATTCCAAGGTGCAGGTTTCCAAAAGCCTCGAAATTTGGGAAAGACAAATCCTTGGGAAGATACGGAGTTGCCGAAATGGGAGAATTTTCATCCAACAGAGGCCCCTCGATCAAAGAATTCGCCAAGTGAATCAAGATGATACCTATCAAAAAGGATGAAATCACCTCACTTATCCCGTGTTTTATCTTCAGCATTCCGGATATCATGGATACGCTTCCACCCACAACGAAAGATAGAACGGGAAGTATCAGGATGAAAAGATAGGGATTATTCTCCCCAAGTTGTAGTCCAAGGATCGTCGCCACGAGTGAGGAGAAATAAACCTGTCCTTCCAGTCCGAGGTTGAAATAACCTGAAACAAAACCGGCTGAAAAGCCGAGGCCGGTGAACATGAGCGGGATGGACAGGGTGAGCATGTTTCCAAAGAAATAAAGATTCGTGAAAGGTCCCAAGAAGAATGCCTTCAACGATGAGATGGGATCTTCACTGACTATGGATATGACGACGATCGCAAAGATGAGTGAAAGGCATATTATCCCGAGTGTTCGAAGGAACTCTTTCCCTCTCCTCATCTTCATCCTCTCATCTTTTCCACTTTTCCCACCATGGCTTCAACGATCCTCGCCTTGTCGATGCGTCCATCGTTGAGGAATTCGGATGATATTTTACCCTTGTGAAAGATTAAAAATCTATCCACCACATCCACGAATTCATCATAATCCTTGGACGACACGATCACACTTTTACCCTCATTTTTCATCCTCAACATCTCATCCTTGAGTAGCTGTAAAGATAACATATCCAGTCCCCAAGATGGTTCCTGAAAGATCAGAAGATCGGGATCTCCAAGGATTTCCCGCGCTATTATCAACCTTTGAAGACTCCCACCGGATAGCGATTTCGCTGGAAGATCAGGATCCATCGTTGCGATACCACAGATTCTCAGAACCTTCGTGGTGTATTCCATGATTTTGTTCGTATTCAGAAAGAAACATCCGGAAATCTTTGGACTCTTCCTGACATTCACCACGACATTTTCCCATATGGAGCAATCGAGACACGATCCCACCCTTCTTCTATCGGCGGGAACGAATCCAATGCCGAGCTCCCTTCTGTCCATGATATCCTTGAAGGTTATATCCTCACCCTTGAAAATTATCCTGCCACCACTTGGAATCCTCAATCCAAAGAGTATTTCCATGAACAGGTCCACTCCACTTTCGGAGAAGCCGAGGATGCCAAGTATTTCTCCTCTTCGCAAGGTGAAGCTCACATCTTCAAGTAAAACCCGACCTTTTTGGTCGTATCTGAGATTCTTGATTTCCAGTATTTTCTCACCCGTTTTGGACTCATCGTACTTTACTTCAAATTCCGTTCTCTCTTCACCGAACATCAATCTGAAAAGTTCTTCCTCGCTCATTCTGGATTTATCGAACGGTCCGATGGTTCTCCCATTTCTCATGACCGTTATCTCATCCGCCACCTTCATAACCTCATCCAATCTATGACTTATGAATATTACAGTTTTCCCCTCCATTTTCAGCGATTTCAACATCCTCAGAATATCCTCAGCTTCCATATCATTCAGAAGTGATGTGGGTTCATCTAAGATGATGATCTTCGGTTCATCCTTCAGAACTCTGAGTATCTCCACCTTTTGTTTTTCTCCCAAGCTGAGGGACGATACTTTTGAATCAGGGTTCAGATTCATTTGGAACCTTTCCATGATTTTCGTTGCGTTCTGTCTCAGCCTCCTTTTGGTCACAATATTCAACGGATCATCCATTCCCACCGCGAAAAGATTCTCGGCAACTGTAAAATCCTCTATCAAAGCCAAATGTTGATGAACCATTCCGATACCAAGTTTGAGAGAATCACGCGCACTTCTGATCTTCACTTTTCTTCCGGATATCCATATCTCACCTTTATCCATCCTCTCTATACCCGCCAGTATCCTCACGAGCGTGCTCTTCCCAGCGGAGTTTTCTCCAACTATTGCATGTATGGTGTTCCTTTTCACCATGAGATTTGCATCCCTCAATGCGGTTATCTCTCCGAATTTTTTCCACACGTTCTTCATCAAGATGTGATGATCCATGAAAATCGAACCTTTCATTTGGATGATCCAAGTGGTGAAATTGAACCCTTTTTCAACTCCTCGTAGATTCCTTTCATTTTGACACGTATATCGTTTGGAACATTCCTCAAGTAATTCGGATCATCGAATGTAAAATCTATCGCTCCCTCTTTAACCCCCCATATTTCAAAAGTTCCGAATTTCAGTTTCCCTTCATACGCTTTCTCCATGATGTATTTCACCGCGAGATCACACCTTTTCAAAACACATGCGAGTATCGTATTTGGTGAAAGATGTATTATGTTGGCATCAACACCGATGAGGTATTTTTTCATATCCTCCGCCTTTCTTATTATCCCAGCATTCGAACCTCCAGCGACCATGAACACAACATCCACACCTTCTTTGAACATCATCTCCGCCAATTCCTCTCCCTTCTTCGGATCGTGCCATGAACCAACGACGGAGAACAGAACTTTGATCTCCTCGTTCACCGCCTTTGCCCCATTTTCAAATCCAGGCTTTATTTTCCTCATCATGGTGGGATAGATATCCCCCGCTATCAATCCAACTTTCAGATCTGAATTCGAGTTTTCCATCGATGATGTGGTCACCAATCCAGCAAAATAACCCGCCAAGAAGGACATCTCCTCATCTCTAAAACCAATGGAGAAGACGTTGGGAAGTTTCGATCTACTCACACCATCTATTATGGCATACTTGATCCTCGGGAACATTCTTGCAGATTTTTCCACATTCTCCGGCATCCCTTCTGTCAGCGTTATTATCAGATCGTATTTCCCCGTCGCTGAAAGTCCCATCAGGATTGAACCCCACCTACTCATGTTGTAACCCGCTTCCACCACTTTCAAATCTATCCCGAGTTTTTGTGCCATCTCCTTCGCACCTTTGACGGTGGACTCAAATATCGGATTCCCTCCAACCTGCCCTGGAATCAATAAGGCAACGGAATAAGACAGAACCACGATTCCCACGATCATCAACCCTGCGAATAGCGGAAGGGCTCTTCCAACCAAGATCATCACCTCCACGACGTGGCGGATATCAGCTGAAGAAGAAGTATAGAATCAGCAGCACTATCCCCAAAACTATCAGTGAAAGTATCAAACCGTAAACGAATTCCAACGGTAAACCGAATTTGGTTTTCCTCTCTTCGAGTGAGACGCTCCTAACTCCACTTCTTCTTTCTCCACGTGTCTCATCCTTCTCAAACTCTTTCAGTATGTATTCGACCCACTTTTTTTCCTCATTTTCAGACAACTTGGATTTCAACCTTTCCTCATCTATCATGAGTTTCACGTTCTTGAATATGACTGCTTTTCCTATTACTCCATTGCCGAAATCCACCTTTATCAGGACGAAGTTCCTCGATATGGTCGGTATTATTTCCTTCGAGACGAGTTCACCCACAAACGGTTTCGTGTTCTCACCATCCTCGGAGAAATGATCGGGGAAATCTTCCAGGAGTTTCTTCTTGTATTCTTCCGAACCGAGGTTCATCACCACAAAGAATATCCTGTCGCCTATCTCGAACATATCTATCGGTGCCCCAGCTATCGGATCGACGATGGGATATATCTCAGGTAATCCCTTGAGATCCGCTCGTTCGTATATCTTCTTCATCAACTCACTTTCCTCTGATTCACTCGCAACATCGCTCGTGACATCTTCGAAATCCAGAAGTTCATACGCTATGTCGAGCTCCACCCTCGATGACCATCCTTCCAGCATCTCACGAAGGATCAACCTCAAAACTTCCTCATCCTTCTCCTCTATGCACCTGTGAACCTTCAAAGCCCACTTCATCCTTCCATCCTTGTTCAACTGTGCCCCTATGAAGTTTTTGAAATCGTGGTTCAGATCCTTCAAATCCTCGTCCGAATTTATGAATTCTTCCTTTATCTTTCTCAGTTTTTCCTTGAACTTGGTGTATGAAACTTTAACTATGTCTACATCCTTAATGTCCATGTACTTTCTCGGTAGAACCACAAAATCCATCTCCAACTCTCCACTGCTTCTACCGAGAAAATAACCGATGTATATTTCATCCGTCACCTTACTCAACGCCCTGAATTTGAGGAGGAAAAATTCAGCCATCACCTTTCACCTTCATTTGATGTGAAATGGTGTTTTCTCAACGAAATGTCATCTAAGAAATTCATCGCTTCTCTTTCGAATCTCAGCACATATTCCCTGTATTTCCTCTCCTTGAGTCTTTCATAGATCTTCTTCTCGCGTTGAAGTTCGAGAAATTCGCGCACCTTCTCCTCCAAAATTTCCTCCATCTTCCTTCTCCTCATCTCAAGTTCATCCACGTTGTCCTTCAAATCCCCAATGTATCTCAACCTGTGAAGTATCATGTGCACTTGATTCATGTCCCTTCTGAACTTCCCTTCCTCTTCGATCATCTCGATGATTTTTTTTCTCTTCTCATCCTCAATTCTGCTTATTTCACCCTTGACCACATTTATCTCTTCCATCTTCATCCTCTCATAAGATCTTTTCAAACTCAGCAGTCTCTCGAGTCTGAATTTGAATCTTTCCACGGGAGAATCACCTCACGATTTCATCAGAACAGACCGAACTCCATACCCTTATCCAAAGG
>Ga0190316_1000285_pt1 | contig 14575 bp, 18 predicted proteins | sample 48701112_MG_FD_161663 | JGI IMG/M metagenome (GOLD analysis project Ga0190316, IMG submission 161663) | Hydrothermal vent sediment bacterial communities from Southern Trench, Guaymas Basin, Mexico - 4870-11-1-2_MG | ecosystem: Environmental > Aquatic > Marine > Hydrothermal vents > Sediment ... | reverse complement strand
TCATCGCCCTGTAGCACTTCCTCTGGCACATTCAACTCCTTTACTTCTCCATTTGCTACCGTGAAAAAACAGGATAGTATCAATAGCACTGATAGTAACTTTATTATTATATTCTTGTTGATCTCTATCATCACTACAAAATAATATCAAGAATCCAATCTTTATATAGTTTTATCTCCTACTCCTACCTCTTGATTCTGCAAGAGGCAAGAGGTGGCAAGAGGGGGTCTTGTCTTCATAAATTGAACATTCGCTACCCTTTAGTTTAGATTAGATAAAGGTTAAGGGTTTTGTCTTCACATTCACATTATCTCAAATATATAGCTCTTAGCTCTTCAAGGTCTTTATTCAACTTCTTCTTCCTCTCTTCCTCTACCTCTTTCAATCGCTCTATTGTCTTTATTGTCTTCACAACCATGATTTTATAGTGGTACATAGTCCGAATATTGTTTTCAGTCCCCCATTTCGAGTAGAGGATAGAAGAATATACCTGCTCTTGCAATGCTTTTATTTTCTCTCCCGGATAACAGAGGCTGTGAGATGGTAACGGTAACACAGGTGAGGGCGGGTGAGGGGCAGCAGTTGGCGCTATTATTACGGGCGGTGTAACAATTGGAGCTGGCGTTGGCGTAACTACCGGTGTTAGCTCTGATACAATCCTGAGATTCGCACTTTTTTCGCCTGCTGTAATTCGGAATTCTCCAACTGGCACTCCACTGGTACTTAGCTTCTCCTGAAAAGCGCCATTGGTATCAGCAATAACTTTCAAGGCCATTTTAAAATCCAGATTCACCGATGTCGTATCATCAGCGGCATCACCCGAGATCTTAATATCCTGCTCGCCTTTAAGGTCTATTGGAACTGGAACGCCAGGAACCTCCCTTGGCAGCGATAAAGAGAGTGTGGCAACCCCATTCTTTATCACAGATGGTGATTTCATCAGTGTTACCGGTATCCCCAGCATCTTTCTGATAACGCTCACATTATTTTCGTCGCAGATAACCTCTATCCCTGATATCACAACCTTCATATTCTTTATCCTCTCAGCGCGAATTGTAACCTTCTTCTCACCCTCCGGGAAGTTGATGCCCTTGAACTCATGGTTATATCCCCCGTCACTCGATACAGGCAATGAGACCGTATATGATGAACCTATCCACACAGCTTCATTTGGTGTTGCTAATCCCGATATTGTAACCTCATCGCCCTGTAACACTTCCTCTGGCACATTCAACTCCTTTACCTCTCCATTTGCTACCGTGAAAAAACAGGATAGTATCAATAGCACTGATAGCAACTTTATTATTATGTTCTTGTTGATCTCTATCATCACAAAATAACAGCCGGGATCCTATCTTTATATAGTTTACTACTCATCACTCATCCATCATTCATCTATTTGATGAATTGATGATTTCAAACCTCTATCAGCTCGCAGATATCTCAGGAAGTCATCCAGGATGCTCTCTGATAACGCGACATAGACCGCTTTTTTGTCTATCACTCCACTGTAATCAGGTAATCGCTGAGAAGTTATAGCGGATTCTTCTTCTGACCAATATTCCTTTATCTCCTTCTTACTATACTTCCTCGTTAACCTCTTTAACTCCTCATATATCTCCATCCCCAGCGGGCATAGCAGCAATGTCGGCACCGGTCTGATAACAACGAACGGGAAGATTCTGCAAGAGGTGGGCTTATCTTTATAAATTGAGCATTCGTTACCATTTAGATAAGGACACGGTGTCTTCAGGTAGTTATCCACCTCGTTCTCGTTCATCTTATCGAATAGCGAGTCTCCATCGAGTCTCACCAGCCGTTCTATATCATCGTCGTTTAGATGAACAGGCATCTCACGGCAGCACCTACAACAGCGCTTGCATTCGAAATACTCCAGTATCGCCTGCGCTTGCACCTCGAATCTCTGCCTGACCCTTTCTATCATCCCGAGATTCTGTGCTACGGTGAACCAGAAGAGATCATCCCCAAGCAGCTTCTTGAGCTCCAGAACCTGCTTCTCCTTCATCGCCTCCGCGCTTCTCCTATACTTATATTTATACTACTTTTTCACTGGCAATGCAACAGAAGCTCTTTTACCTTATCTATATCCTCGAATATATCAGCCTTTTCCTGCGTATCTGGCTCCAGAGATAGTTTACCTTCAAGTGTGTACAGGTCATCTACCAGCGTTGCAAGCTCATCCGCCGCATACGTCGGATTCACAATGGACCTCTTCAGCACCTGTGCCCTAATCATCCTCACACGAGCTTTAATCCATAGTGTGGAGGTTGGTACTGGGGCAGGTACTTCCTCTGATTCGCTGTGGGTGATAGCATGCTGAGCTTCTATATCTCCCTGCTCCCTCTCCACTTCCAGCTCATATTTCCTTATCTCCACCACTTCAAATCCAAAAAAGGCTATATACTGCGAATATAGCTTTTCAAGGTCTTTATTCAACTCCTTCTTCTCCTCTACGTCCTCCAATCGCTCTATAGTCTTCACAACCCTGATTTTATGGCGGTAGAGAGCGCGAATTTTGTCCTCCGCACCCCACTTCGAGTGGATAATAGACGGATATACCAGTTCTTGCAGTGCTCTTATTCTCTTCCTTGGATCCAGGATAGCAAATTGGTCATACATTGCGTGCATTACATACTCGCTAATAATGAGGGGATATAGCCTTATAAACTTTTCGTACGTGCAACATTCTCACGCTAGAACTCGCCAAAGAGCTCACGAGCGAGAGCAATCGCAGCCGCATGGCTTCGTACTCTAACGAGACACGCGGTAAGTAACTGTGAATAAGAAAGAAGCTTAGTAGAGCTATCATTAAAGCTCCCAAGATAGATTCAAAAGCGGCAAAGACCTGTGGGAATGTAGAATATGTCGAATCTGCATTAGCCATCATGTTCCCGGGAATAAATTTTCACACCCTTCTCCTTCATAACCACGAACCACAATAAACGTATCATTATAAATAGGAATAGGTTGGATGGTATTGTAATAGAAAAGGTGAGAAGGAGAGTGAAAGAGGAATAATGATAAGTGTAAGTGTGAATGAGTATGGGCTGGACGTGTTTGAAGAGATGATGGATAACGCGGATGAGCTGCAGGTGGATATTCAGGAGCTGGATAATGGGACAACGGTAATAGATGCAGGCGTGGAAGTGGAAGGAGGATTTGAAGCGGGTCTATATGTAGCGCGGATATGCATGGCAGACCTCGCTGATATAAGAATCAGCACTTTTGACCTCGGTAAATTCTCAGTACCGGCATTAGAGCTCACCACTGACCACCCTGTAATTGCCTGTATGGCATCGCAATATGCAGGATGGCGGATTAAAGTGAAGAAATTCTTTGGCATGGGGTCAGGTCCTGCAAGGGCGCTTTCGCTCAATCCGCGTGAACTGTATGAGAAGATAGGGTACGAGGATGATGCAACCGAAGCGGTGTTAATTCTGGAGAGTAATGCAATACCAAATGAAGAAGTAACAGACAAGATAGCCGAAGACTGCAGAGTGGACACTGAGGACCTGTATATTGTTGTCGTGCCAACAGCCTCTCTCGCTGGCTCCGTACAGATATCCGCGAGAGGGATAGAAACCGGTATACACAAGTTTGATTCCCTGGGCTTCGATATAAACACCATAAAACATGCTCATGGTATCATCCCGGTCTCGCCGGTCGTGGGCAGTGATGTGGAATGTATGGGCTCTACGAACGACTGCATCATATATTGTGGTCGCATGTATTACACGGTGGAGTATGATGACGTGGATGAGCTGAAGAGCTATGTGAAGAAAGTACCATCGCTGAACTCACCGGATTATGGCAAGCCGTTCTACAGAACCTTCAAGGATGCTGGCTTCGATTTCTTTAAAGTGGATGCCGGTATGTTCGCACCTGCGGAGATCACAGTAAACGAGATAAAAAGCGGGAAAACGTTTACAAGTGGGAAGATAAATACGGAGATACTGCTGGAGTCTTTTGGGATAGAGACGCTGTGAATACCTGTGATTAAGAGGATTCGGCGAAGAGGAAAGAGGTGTGATTGCCGTTATATTTGATGCTGGGATTATAAATTATAATAGGGCTTTACTTTGCAGAGAAAATAGAGAGGAAGAAACGCATGAGAAGATAGTTTGAGGTTTGGCACTGCGGAAGTATTACAAGGATAAGGGGTAGGAAAAAGCACCTTTAGCACTTTTTTTTACCTACTCTTTTATTGTATGGGTATGAGCACCTTTGTCCTCTTTTTTGGTAGTGATATCCTGAGGATGCCATTTTTAAGTGAAGCAGAAGCTCTATCGGGGTCTATCGGTTCGGGCAATTTTATCTGCTTTCTGAACTGCTGAAAGCTTATTCGCCTCTGAACGCTACCCCATCGCTCCCAGCAGACCGCTTCGCTCATCTTCGCTTTTATCTCCACAGAATCCTCTGTTGTATTTATCTCCACATCCTCCTTCTTCACTCGAGGCAGGTCAAGAGTGATAACTATCTCATCACCCCTATCTTCCAGTTCATGCAACGGCTCTAAATTGCCGTTATAACTCCACATCGCATCTCTTATCCGCCTTTCCAGACCCATTTCTTTTCATCTCCTCTAACGATACATGAATGGCATATCCTGCTCCGCACTCTTCTGCATCTCGGAAGCGGATAGAGCAGTCTGACGCATAAGGTCTCGCGCCTTCAGTTTTATCTCCTCCTCCTTCTCCATCAGCTCCCCCACATCTATGCCCAATTGCAGGAATTTATCAAGGGAGCCAATAGCTGATGCCGCGGCACCAGGGTCGGGATATACCGGGAAACACTGAGCGAGCAGAGAAAACGCATTCAGATCCCTCTTGTAACATTCTCGTAGCATTACCGCATATGTACCAGCAATGAAACCTTCTTGCAGCAGTTCCACCTGCTTCGCCTTCAGCTCCTTCACCACTTCCTCGTTGTTACCCACCGCAAAGACCTCCGGCTTCTCTATATCCATCCTGTTCTTCACCGGTAAGCCTGTTATTGATATCACAAGTGTCGCATTTATACTGCTGAACCAGTCAGCAAGTGTTCGAGTCAACGGATAGACCGCATTTGGAGGTATTGCAACCTCAGACGAGACCACTATCACCTCTTCGTTGCCATACAAACAGAAAGGGCTCTTCAATTTGCCACCATGGATGACCATAACCGGTGGGAACAAATCAGATTCAATGTACCCTATCGCATTATATTTCATCTTCTCCACGATGTAGGATGCTGCAATCGTACCCACCAGACCAACATCCGGCAAACCCTCTATCACTATCGGATTCTTATGCTCCACCCCTTCCTCTTCCACTATGCTTACAATCCCTTCTTTCATGTATCTCAAATTGTGTATTTGTATTTGTATTTTATATTTAATTTAAACTATATTTACATTTCGCAGTGTCTGTAAGTCTGTAAGATCAATGTAAAAGCACTGGTTGATACATCATGGAGAAAATACCCGGCTGGATAAAACAGCTACTCATGCCGAAGCTGAACGAGATCACAGGAGAGATAAAAGCCCTGCATACACGCATAGATGGAGTGGAGAAGGAAGTTGCAAGCTTGAGAAATGAGGTGATTTCGCGATTTGAGGCAGTATATTCACGGTTTGATTCCCTGGAAGCGCGGATTCCGGTGATGGAGAAGAAGGTAACTGCATAGCGTCTCGGCACAAACCTCCCTTTTCTACACAGTGTTTTCCATGAAATCCAGGTTAAGTCCCATACATTATATAACAGCCAGTGAAATCAGTTATTATTGGGAGCAAATCCAGACCTTTAAGTCTGCATAAGCCGCCAGATGCCACTGAAATCTCGTCAAAATGTTTCACTTCGTCCCTCCTCACTCCCTCTCCTTTCATCACAACGGGCACGGGATCGCTGCTATGGCGCTTTATTGATACCGGTGTACTGTGATCCGCAGTGATAATAATATACGCATCCGCGTCTTTCAACTCTGCTACAAGCTCTTTATCTATCCTTGTGATCATCTCCTTCTTGCCCTCGAAGTTGCCGTCATGCCCCATGCTATCGGTTGCTTTCACATGCACGAATACGAAATCATAGCTTCGCAATGCGTTTAACGCTGCTTCGGCTTTGTTACCAAGATTCGTATCACTCTTGCCTGTCGCTCCCTCTACCGGGATGACCGTCATACCGAGATATTTCGCCACTCCTTTATAGAGCGAAGCGCCAGCTACACAGGCAGCACTTAATCCGAATCGGTCACGTATTGAAGAGATCTTATTATAACTGCCTGCACCGCGTAGTAGAAGTATATTCGCAGGTAATTCACCTTTTTGTCTCCTCTCTTCGTTCACTGGATGCTTGTTCAGGATCTCATAGCTCCTTCTTACCAATTCGTTCACGATGCGTGCGGTCTTCCTCTCCGCTGAGCCTTCTTTCAGCGGTCTGCATTCGCTCACGACACCACCCTCAACGTGCGTATCCACATCAGAAACCAGTTTTGAGAGATTATCACCACGCATTACGAGTGCACATCTATGCTCTGTTGTATTCCTTAGAGATATCCTGATGTCGTCTATTTCAAGTCCGTCAAGTGCATCAGCCAGCTCTTTACTGCCCTTTCTGCCCGCTCTACGGTCAATAATCCGCATATTGGCATCAACGGTAGCGAAATTTGCTCTAAATGCGACATCGCCCTCTCGCAGTTCCATATCTGCACCGAGTGCCTCGAAAACCCCTCTGCCCGGATAATACTCATACGGGTTATATCCAAAGAGAGAGAGATGAGCGGTATCGCTACCCGGAACTATCCCCGGTGATATCACGTCTATCAAACCGTTAATCCCGGCTTCGCTCACTGCATCCATATTAGGTGTCTCAGCAGCCTGCAATGGCGTCTTACCACCTACCGTCGGTCTGTCACCAAGACCATCACAGACGATCAGTATCGCTCTGGCTTCGCTCTTCATACTCTTCATAATTTCTATTCTAATTCCCTTCCTCCTCTTTCTCTTCTTCCATTGTTATTACTCCTCGTGGACACTCGTGTGCACAGATTCCACAGCCCTTGCAATAGTACAAATCCGCCTCAAAGAACCCGTCTTCCGTCTCTTCAATGCAGCCCTCAGGACAATAGATATAGCATATACCACACTTTGTACATCTCTCATTCGCACGAACTGGTCTCTCAGACCGCCAATCGCCGGTCTTATATGTGGATGCACTCCCTGGCTCGGTGACCACAAAGCCTGGTTTCAGGTCTTTCCACCCTATCATATCTCCGTTGCTCATCTTCTTAACTCACCACCGTCTCATCATACGCTTCTAACATCGCTTCCTGGTTCTTCATTGCGAGTTTTCCAAATCGGTCTTCCATTACCCGCTTCAACGATTCTAACTGTACTATGCCCGTTGCCTTCACAAGCGCTCCAATCATTGCGGTATTGACAATAGGTAAGCCCAGAACTCGCCGGGCGATACTCATTGCATCCACGGTTGCCAATCTGCCCAATCCCAGCTCCGATTTCAAAGCTTCATGCGCTCTTTTTGTGCTCACTACTGCTATACCTCCTTCTTTGAGTTGTGAGAGTACAGTGCCTATGTGCAACAGACCGGGGTCAAGCACGACGAGTACATCCGGTTCGGTTATCTCAGCCCTTATTTTTATTCGCTCACGCTCGTTCACTCGCAAGAAAGCAAGAACAGGTGCCCCTCGACGTTCTGGACCAAAAGAAGGCATTGATTGGGCATGTTTACCTTCAGCGATAGCCGCATGTGCCACCAGCTCTGCCAGCGTCACTCCTCCTTGCCCTCCCCTACCATATACACAGATCTCAATCATATCATCCATCATACATACCTGCCTATCCTATTATTTTATGAAGGGCAATTTTAATAAAATAAGCTTTGGGTTCAGGTTTCGTACTCCGTGGGGTCTTCCACGCCCGCATTCCTGAACCCTCTCCGGCGGTGTTGACATGATTCACAGAGACCGCAATGCTTCTCACCGCCAAGGTAACATGAATAAGTGAATTTTAACGGAGCTCCTACTTCTATTCCCTTCTTTATTATCTCAGGTTTCAATAAGTCCACAAGAGGAGCTCGAACCTCAGGAGGAGTGGAGAAAGAAGCCACTGCCTTCTCCAGCATTACATTGTATCGCTCGACAAATTCCTTACTGTTGTCTGGATAAGACTTCGCCTCCTCGGCATTGAAGCCAACGAAGATACTATCTGCTGAGATTGCTTCCGCATACGCACTTGCTAATGATAAAAGGACCAGATTACGACATGGTACCCATGTGGGGGGAGTCTCATTCTTGTCCAGTTTCACTTCCTCGCCAGCAGGGACAACCTTCCTATAATCGGTCAACGCGGAACCCCTAAGCTCTTTGATCATATCAATAGTGGTGAATTTCAAATCAGCAGCGCCCAGATAAGCTGATATCCTCTTCACCGCTTCCCGCTCTCTCAACTCCGCACGCTGCCCGTAAGATACATGTAAGACATACAACTTATATCCCTCACGTGATGCGATTGTTGCCGCAACCGTCGAGTCTATTCCTCCAGAACATACACACACTGCTAATCTTCCCATTTCTCATCATTGTGCCAAATAAATAGCAAGCGGAAATGCAGAAATGCAGAAATTAAGACCTCCAATCCAGCACCACTATCTCCATCTCATCTGGTGGTGGCAAATCGGTTTTACGAAGCGAAAGTTTCTCCTCCTCCCTCACTCGCTTCTTACCCCGCAGAAAGCTATCCACCTTATTTATATCCAATCGCAGAGGTGGTGTCTTATAATGCATTGGTATCGCTATTTTTGGTTCCAGCTGGTTCAGTACCCTATTAGCGCCGCTCGCATCTATCGTGTACACACCTCCAACGGGTATGAACAGCACATCTATATCTCTCTCCCTGATGCTTCTTACCTGATTCTCGTCCAGAATATGCCCCAGATCGCCCAGATGACATAATCTTATATCGTCTACATCAAAGAGAAAGACAGTATTCTCGCCCCTCTCCACGCCTCTTGAGGTATCGTGGTATGTATCAATGCCAAGAAATCTTATCCCGCTGGCAATATGCTCCCCTGGTCCTCTCACCACTTCTGGATTGCCCTTCACTGCCGCTACATTATTATGGTCGTAATGCTCATGACTGACAGTGACGACATCAGCCCGCAAATCCGGCATTTGATACCCTATGCTCTCGTCATAAGGGTCTGTAACTATCACCACCCCTGCTTCACCTGATATCTCAAAACAGGCATGTCCACACCATCTTATCTCCATCTTATTCTCACCCCTAAACTTTATATCATATTATATGAGTGGGATATATACATATATAATGAGGATAGGTTTTTTCGTCTGGGAATATCCGGCGAGGCTGGTTGAGTTCGTATCAGAAGATGAGGGGATATTGCATTACGGCAGTTGCGATCTGTTCGTTGCGCCATCGGTATATGAAGAAGTGTAAATAGGGTTGATGAAGAAGTAGCGAGAATAAGAATATATAAATAGAAGTGGGTATATGTGAACGGTAAAATCATAAAGATGCTGGAAATAGAGAACCTGACGGTGGAAGTAGCAGGGAAGGAGATCCTACGTGGTTTATATCTGAATATCGAGCGTGGGGAGGTGCATGTATTATTTGGACCAAATGGCTGTGGTAAGACAACCCTTTTGTTGACTATACTTGGTTTTCCAGGCTATAAGGTCAAAAGCGGGAGTATAAAATTTAAAGGTGTTGATATAACAAATTTACCAACCAACGAGCGAGTGAAGCTGGGGATGGGTGTATCATTCCAGCATCCACCTCAGATAAGGGGCGTCACGCTCGGCGACATGGTGAATATCGCACAGGGTAGAAGCGAGGCATCAATAGATGAAGGTATGATAGAGCTTGCAGCGAGGGTAAATATCCCTTCTGAGTTCCTTAACCGGGATGTAAATCTCGGTTTTTCCGGTGGTGAGGTGAAGCGGTCGGAGATACTCCAGCTGATGGCGCAATCACCGGAGTTCATTATGTTCGATGAGCCTGATTCCGGTGTTGATGTGGAGAACATAGAGCTTATAGGCGGGATAATGTGTGAACTTCTGGACAGGAATAAGTTGCCGAGTAAGAGAGCACGTGCGGGACTTATAATTACTCATAGTGGTTTTATCATGCGCTACATAAAAGCTGACCGCGCGCATGTGATGCTCGATGGCAGTATAGCCTGTTCTGGTATGCCTGACGAGATAACAAAGAACATAATGGAAGGGGGATTTGAGAAATGTGTGGAGAAATGCAGGGTGAGGTGAATGAATAAGCAAGATATGCGAGATATAATAGAGCGCGCGAAGCGTGCACGAGAGAAGAAAGCAGGTCTGGGCGATGACATCAACCTCGAGCGTTATAATACAGAGACCAGAGAACACGATGCTCTCAAGTCGCTCGCCGAAGTTCCTCAGGAGTATAAGCAGAATCTGCTTCGTGCCGGCATTGAACCTTCTGAGAGTGGCAGGTCCGGCTCTTTCCTGCTGCAAGATCGCTCTGTGGTATTCTCGCGTGTAAAATCTATGGGTCTGGAGCTTATGAGCACCACAGAAGCATTGAAACAGCATGAATGGCTCGCAGATTATCTATGGAGGGCAATACCTGTTGATTTGGATAAATATACCTCTGAAGTTGAATTAGACCAGATGAATGGTTATTTTATCAGAGCAAAAGCCAATTCGAAGGTAACTATTCCGGTCCAGGCTTGCTTATTCATTACTACTGATAAAACCGGGCAGAAGGTTCACAATATCATAATTGCAGAAGAGAACTCGGAGCTTCATATTATCACTGGCTGTTCCGTTGCTCATGCAGTCAAGTCAGCGCTTCATCTCGGCGTTTCTGAGTTCTATGTGAAGCGCGGTGCCAAAATCACTTTTACTATGATACACAACTGGAGCGAAGGTGTGGAGGTGAGACCAAGAACCGCAGTGGTGATAGAAGATGACGGGACTTTCATAAGCAACTATATCTTAATGACACCGGTGAAATCACTTCAAACGTATCCAACTGCGTATTGCGAGGGTAAGAATGCGAGAGCTAATTTTCAATCCATCATCTATGCATCAGGCAATGCCCGAATAGATACGGGCTCAAGAGCAGTGCTGAAGGGCGAACGCAGCAGAGCGGAGATCATCTCCAGAGTGGTCGCTACCGATAACGCGGAGGTCATCGCACGTGGTGAGATGATAGGCGAGGGTGCAAATGCAAGTGGACACATAGAATGCAGGGGGTTGATACTCTCTGATAATGCAGCAATAACCTCTATTCCAGAACTCAAAGCTGTTCGTAAAGACCTTGACCTCTCACATGAAGCCGCGGTGGGTAAGATAGCAGAGGAGGCGATATTGTACCTGATGGCTCGTGGCTTGAGTGAAGAAGAAGCCACATCAGTGATCATTCGCGGTTTCCTGAATGTTGACATCACTGGACTCCCTGATGCGCTTGCGCGTGAGACGAAGAAGATGCTCGATATGAGTCTGGAGAAGGTGATGTGAAGACCCTGATGATATTGTAAAAAGTATCTCGTTCCGCCGCTATCTTATTAGCTCCTCTGATAAGTGCCACTATGTTTGCAATTGCAAGTGTGCATGGCGTCTTCGCACCCGCTGCATGTGTAACCTTCTCACCCATCAACGTACCGTCTATGTCATTTGCACCATAATTCAACGCAACCTGTGCAAGCTTTGCACCAAGTGCAACCCAGTACGCCCTTATACTCCTGAAATTACGCAGTACTATCCTCGAAATTGCTATCGTCTTGAGAACGTCGATTGGGTTCGCTTTATGCCTGATATGCAACCCAAGTTCTGTGTTCTCGGGATGAAATAGAAGAGGAATGAAAGATACAAACCCGCCAGTCTTCTCCTGCAGCTCCCAGAGCCTGAGAAGATGGGTAGCACGATCTGCCGGCTGTTCTACATGCCCGAAGAGCATCGTTGCATTACTTCTCAGACCAATACTGTGTGCTATCTCCATGATCTTGAGCCATTCCCCTGCTCCCAGCTTCCCCGGACATATGATTCTCCTTATCCTCTCTTCAAGGATCTCCGCTCCACCACCCGGCAATGCTTGTAGTCCTGCATCCTTCAATCTCAGCAGTACCTCCTTCACGCTCATACCCTCTATCTGTGATAGAAAATGTATTTCAGTGGCGGTAAGTGCTTTGATACAGACTTTGGGGAATCGCATCCTTATCTGATTGAAGATATTCTCGAAATATTCTACGTCCATTGCAGGATTCAATGAACCAACGATATGAAGCTCGGTAGCGCCCATCTTTACCGCATCCTCAACCTGTCTCAATACTTCCTCAACACTCATGAAGTACGCTTCTTTATCCTCAGGCTCACGATAGAAAGCGCATAAGGGGCATTTTGCAACACAGATATTCGTATAATTTATATGCCTGTTAATGACGAAAGTAACTAAATTCCCATCTTCACGATTTATACGATCTGCTCGTTCTCCGAGTTCATGAACGTCCTCTTTAAATAACTCTTCTATCTCTTTACGTCTCACCACAGCTCTAATAGTCCCCTTCTATCCCCGGAGCTATAAATCTATCCTCTTCTGTCACGTTGATCAAAGTGTATGAATATATACACCCACGTCCACATCCTCTTATACATCTTATTTAGGTATGGATGGAAAAAGGATGTCCAAAGGCGGTTTAGAGATAAACCCTGCTCGCTCTGCTCGTCCATAGAGCGTATCGAGCGCTTTTATCACTTTGTCTGACATCTCGTACGTGTCCCTGTTCACATACATCAGTACAAATTGCCGCAACTGCTCTTCTTTTGCACCTCTTGAATATCTCATTGCATACCTCAAAGCCTCGTCTACGTTCTTCAGCGCATACTGCACGCTCTCACGCATAGCATCGAGGAATTCCAATTGCTGATCCACTGGTATAGTTCGCTTTATGCAATTAATGCCGAGAGGAAGAGGAAGACCTGTCTTTTTATGCCACCATTCACCCAGGTCAAGTATTTTTACCAGTCCCTGATCCTTGTAGGTCAGTTGAGCTTCGTGTATTACCAGTCCGGCATCAACTTCCCCACGCTTCAACGCCTCAACGACCTCGTCAAACCTCATCTCGACTGTATTTATATCAGCAATCGCTAACTTCAGTATCAGGTTCGCTGTTGTGTACTTCCCGGGCACTGCCACCTTCTTCCCTTCTAACTCCATATCCCTCCTCCCCACCACCACCGGTCCGTATCCATCGCCAACACTCGCACCAGCAGAGAGAATACGATACTGAGAATAAAGAAATGCATAAGCGTGCACGGAAAGTGCAGTGACATCTATCTCTCCACCAAAAGCTCTCCTGTTCAGTGCTTCAATGTCATCAACCACATGCTTTACCCGCACCCTGGTCGCTATTTTACCTTTCAGCATCCCATAGAAGAGGAACGCGTCATCAGCATCTGGAGTATGAGCTATGATCATAGTTGTTTTATTGGTATTCTTATTTATAATATAAATAGTGATAGTGATTTTAACATTTTTAATTGTGTCAATTGTGCTTGTAGGTCTATCACAATTACATTTACATTTACATTTACAAATCCCTTTCTACCACAGCTATAAAATAAAAGGGCAGGATAATACATATTAACGCGATGCAGCGATTATGCATAGTCTGCAAAGGCTCGCGCCTATTGTGCGGTAGGAATACTTGTCCACTGCTCGCAGCTTTGAAACAGAAGACCAGGTTTGCGGAAGTCTGTGGCGACAAAAAGGACTTCTTTGGTCCTTCAACTTCCGTATTTGTTGGTCGGATAGGCTACCCCTGCGTAAATGCGGGTCCAATGGCGGTATTAGGGTCAGAAGCAGAAGCGGAAGCAGCGGAATCTAACGTCAATCTTGGAAGACTGGAACAGCCGGATGAGTGGCTCGCACAGGGTCTCGGCATGGCTGAGATCATAGAACTACGCAGTACGACATTGCGGTCGAAACGCTGTGAGCATGTAAAATCGCAGTCGAAATTCGTCTCGGACATGACCGAAATAGCTCTGGCTCAGCAGCCCGTGGATGTAGAACTCAAGTTTAAGAATAAACCGTCATTTAAACTCACGTTCTCCGATGTCCTGCGACCGACGGGTGCCAGTGTGAACGTGGAAGCAATGAAAGTTACCGAGAATCCGAAGATACCGAAGAAAGTCGATCGTATCGTCTCTGACGACATCAAAGCAGTAGAAGCCGCTCAGGAACTGTACAACCTCGGCATGGACGTGTACAAAGTATCAACAATTCTATCTTCGGGTGCGTTAGGTTCGCATAGCGCACAAAAGATGGTGCCCACGAGGTGGAGCATCACGGCAACCGATGATATCATCTTCAAGAAGCTGGCTACAGAGTTCAAAGAATATCCGACCATTGACACCTATTACGTCTACGAATCATCATATATGGACAATCACTTCCTGATACTGCTGATGCCTTCATTATTCGAATACGAGAACTTCGAAGTGTGGTTCCCCGGCTCTATCTGGAGCGATGCGTTGAGTCCGCGACCCGCAATCATAGAGGAAT
>Ga0190316_1000284_pt1 | contig 14581 bp, 15 predicted proteins | sample 48701112_MG_FD_161663 | JGI IMG/M metagenome (GOLD analysis project Ga0190316, IMG submission 161663) | Hydrothermal vent sediment bacterial communities from Southern Trench, Guaymas Basin, Mexico - 4870-11-1-2_MG | ecosystem: Environmental > Aquatic > Marine > Hydrothermal vents > Sediment ... | reverse complement strand
TTTGTGCTCAGTTTTGCCATAATCACCAGGATACCAACAATTACAAATATGTCCTTAACAAAATAAACCACAACACTGGTGAACATCTCGTTCAGTGTGTTAACATCATTGGTTGCCCTTGTGACAAGCCGACCAACAGGATTCTTCTCAAAGTAGGATATTGTAAGCCTTGCAAGTTTCTCAACAATATCCCTTCTTATTTTCAGAGCAACCTTCTGCCCAACAACCTGCAGGTGGAGGAACTGTATGTATGTGAAGAAGAACCTCAAAATAATCAGAAGGAAGAAAATCATGGCAAGCCTTCTCACCTGGAGCATGTTCCACCTTCTCAGGTGGAGTTTTTCTTTCAGGGATAGTTTACCAAACTCCTCTGCTGGAACCAGGGCGAGCCCATCCATTTCAATGTAACGCAGTCCAGGAACCAGGTCTTCCTTCTTTACCAGGTAATACTTCTTTTTTAGAACAATTCCATCCCTCTCCATCTTTTCAAGTTCCCTCTGATGAAACCTGAATACCTCAATAAATTTCCTGTTCCCTATGTGCATAACGGGTTTTCCAGGTAGTTCCTTTGTGACTTCCCTTACCCCTGGAACAATAAACCTATCAACCCCGATCTTAACAATGTATGGCAGAGAGAGGTCAACGCCCGTAGCAATGAGGAGAAAGATAAGGTTTATAAAAAGTTGGAAGGTATAACCCTTCAGATACCCTGCCATCCATCTGTATATCTTTGTATTCAGAACACCCGTTCTTTTACTCTCCTCCAAGAGCCTCCTCCAATTTCTGTCTTTGATAGAGCAGATAATAAAGCCCCTCTTTCCTTAAAAGGTCCTCGTGTTTCCCCTGTTCAACAATCTTTCCGTTGTCCATCACATATATCCAGTCCGATTCCTTTATTGCCGATATCCTGTGGCTTATTATGATCGTGTTCCTCTCCCTGAAATAGTCCTTCAGGTTCTCAAGTATTGCCTTTTCAGTGTGTGAATCCACTGAGGAAAGTGCATCATCAAGTATGAGAACGGGTGGATTTTTCAGGATTGCCCTTGCAATTGCAATCCTCTGCCTCTGACCACCTGACAGGTTCACCCCCTTCTCACCAAGGAGCGTATCGTACCCATCGGGCAGTTCCATAATCTCGTCGTGTATCTTTGCCATCCTTGCGGCCCACTCTATTTTTTCCATATCTGGTTCTTCAATCCCGAATCCAATGTTTTCCCTTATGGTTTCAGAGAACAGGAATGTCTCCTGTGGAACAATTCCAATCAGGTTTCTCACAGCATCTGGATGGATTTCTTCAAGGGGAATACCATCAATGTAGATACCCTTTGAGGGATAGAATTTTAATATAAGGTTTACAAGGGTGCTTTTACCCGAACCTGTGAGTCCAACAATGGCTGTTTGTCTTCCCTGGAAGAACTCCATGTTTATGCCCTTCAGCGCAGGTGAACCGTTGTATGAGAATGTGAGATTTTTCAGAATGATGTTTCCCTTCAGTCCATCTTTTCTTCCCTCCTTAGGTATCACAGGCTTTTCCTTCATGATTCTCTCAACCCTCTTGAATGAGGCACTACCCCTCTGGAAGATGTTCACAACCCAGCCAAATGCAATCATGGGCCATATCATCAGGTCAAGGTAATTGAAGAATGCGACAAAGTCTCCAAGCGTGATCCTACCTGTTATTACATCATAAGAGCCGAACCATAGAACCATACCCATTGACATGGATGCAAAGAGCCAGAGTGATGGGTCAAACAGGGACATGAACTTCATGAGTTTTATCACCCTTGAGTAGTATTCAATGTTTGTCTTCTGGAAGGAATTCACAGCACCCTCTTCCTGATTGTATCCCTTTATTATCCTTATACCTGTGATGAACTCCCTCACCTTCTCTGTGAGTAGAGAGAATCCCTCCTGCTGTTTTTCAAAGTAGTGATGCACCTTTTTACCAAGATAGTAGGTTATGAATGTTAGGGGTGGGGTTGGTATCAGTGCATAGAGTGTGAGTTGCCACCTTATCTTCACCATCATTGTGAGTGAGGCAATGGAGAGGAAAACAGCATCAACAGAGGCTATCATACCAATTCCGAGTGCCATCCTTATAGCATCTATATCATTTGTTGCATGAGCCATAAGGTCACCAATCTTCTTCTTCATGAAGAAAGGAGGGTCCATCTCAATCAGGTGCCTGTAAAAATCCTCCCTCAAGTCCCTCTCAACAATCCTTGATGCACCAATAACAAAGAACCTCCACCAGAAGCGGAAGAATGCGATTATAACCGCAAGGAAGAGTATCAATCCAGCATAGTAAAGAAGGGATTTTGTGAATACACCAGATGCAAGGCTGTCCACTGCAGCCTTTATAATCCTTGGTATGATTATCTGGATCCAATCAACTATGATGAGGACAACAATCCCTGCGAGGATTCTCTTCCACAGTGGTTTTACCAATCTGAGAAGTCTGAAAATGTCCCGCATGATTAAGAGAATATGCAAAAGACCTGTTAAGTCAATAGATTTTTGATTGACAGGGATACAAAAATACATTTAATATACAGAAAAAAGGAGGATGCATGAATTTTGAAAAACTCTTGAAGGAGGTTGAAGATATAATAAATAAGGATGGGGAAAGGGAAGAGAAACTGAAAAAAATAACAGAACTTCTCAAAGAAAAGGTTCCCCATTATGACTGGGTTGGATTTTATCTTGCTGGAGAGGAACAAGGGATGCTTTACCTTGGCCCTTTTGCAGGTGAACCAACAGAGCATGTGAAGATACCATTTGGTAAGGGAATATGCGGTCAGGCAGCAGAGAGGGAGATGACATTCATTGTTCAGGATGTATCAAAGGAAACAAACTATCTTCCATGCAGTCCTGATGTGAAGTCAGAGATTGTGGTTCCCATTATGAAGGGTGAAAAATTGATAGGTGAGATTGATATTGATTCCCATCAGATTTCACCGTTCACCGACAGGGACAGGAAATTCCTTGAAAGGATTGCGGAACTTGTGGCAAAGCTTTTTTAATCAAGCCTTGACAATGAACACGGGGATTTTATATTTAAGCAAAAAGGAGGCGGTATAAGTGGCTGTGAAGATCAGGTTGAGAAGAGCAGGAAGGAAAGGCTTGCCATTTTTTCAGGTTGTGGTTGCTGACTCTCGCAGTCCAAGGGATGGCAGGTTTATTGAGAAACTGGGCTGGTATGACCCAAGAAAGGATATTTTTGAACTCAACACAGAGAAACTTGAAGAGTGGATCGGTAAAGGTGCAATTATGAGTGACAGGGTGAAGGTTCTTTACCGGCTTAAAAAACAAAGGGAAACTTCAAAAGGAGGTGAGGAAGAATGAAGGATCTGATTGAACACATTGCAAAGGCGCTGGTTGACTATCCTGATGAGGTTGAGGTAAGGGAGATTGCTGGTGAGAGGACCATTGTTTACGAACTCAAGGTTGGTGAAGGAGACATAGGCAAAATCATCGGAAAGGGTGGAAAAACCGCAAAGGCCATAAGGACCATAGTTACAGCCGCTTCCATGAAAACAGGAAAGAGGGCTGTGCTTGAGATTTTAGAGCCCGCTTCCTGAATGCGTATCAATATCCTCACTATTTTTCCGGAGATATTCTCGGGTTTTATCTCTGTGGGAATAGTGGGGAGGGCTGTATCAAATGGTTTTGTTGAATTTAAATTCGTAAACATACGGGATTTCGCTACAGACCATTATGGGTCTGTGGACGATTATCCCTATGGTGGGGGGAGCGGGATGGTGATGAGGGTTGATGTTGTGCACAGGGCCCTGTCATCCATAGATGAACCTGGGTACCGGGTTCTTACATCACCAAAGGGTGAGGTTTTTACTCAGAAGATAGCAGAGGAGTTGAGGGAGAAGGACCCCCTTACCTTCATATGCGGAAGGTACAAGGGGATAGATGCAAGGATAGAGGTCTTTGTGGACAGGGTTTTATCTACAGGTGATTTTATCCTGTCCGGTGGTGAGGTGGCGGCTATGACTATGGTGGATGCAATTGTGCGGCTTTTACCGGGGGTGGTGGGAAAAGAGGATTCAGTGAACACGGATTCCTTTGTATCAGGGCTACTTGAACCGCCCCTGTTCACAAGACCAGGTGAGTATATGGGGTTGAAGGTTCCAGAGGTTTTGCTCTCAGGGAACCATGAGAGCATAAGGAGGTGGAGGATGAAAGAGGCCCTGAGAATCACCATGGAGAGGAGGCCAGAACTCCTTGATAAACTTGAAATGGACGAAGAAATTGAGAGGATGCTAACCGAGTTAAAGAAGGAGAAGGGAGATGAAGGAGATTAAATTGCTGGAACAGGAACATTTAAAACAGGATATACCCGATTTCAGACCAGGTGACACTGTTCGTGTCCATTACAGGATTGAGGAGGGTGGGAAAAAAAGGATACAGAGGTTTGAAGGGACAGTGATTAAGAGGTCTGGAACGGGGATAAAGGAGACCTTTACAGTTAGGAAAATCTCACAGGGAGTAGGTGTTGAAAGGATATTCCCCATTCATTCACCCAATGTTTCAAAGATTGAGGTTTTGAGAAGAGGAAGAGTGAGAAGGGCAAAACTCTACTACCTGAGAGAAAGGAAGGGAAAGGCTGCAAGGATTAAAGAGAAGAAATGATTGATATTGACTACTGGACAAAGGGGGTGGGCTTCCTCTGTGGCATTGATGAGGTTGGGAGGGGTCCCCTGGCAGGTCCAGTGGTAGCGGCATCTGTTATTCTCCCTGAAGGGTGCCATATAGAAGGAATAAAAGATTCAAAAAAACTCTCTCCCAAAAGGAGGGAGGAACTTTTCGACAAGATACGGAATAATGCAATCGCTGTTGGTCTTGGTATTGTTGAACCCATCCTGATTGACAGAATAAACATACTTCAGGCAACCTATGAGGCAATGAGAAGAGCAATCCTCTCAATGAGGGTCTTTCCTGAGTATGTTATTGTTGATGGTGGACCTATCCCTGGTCTTCCACTTCCGCAGGAGGGCATTGTAAAGGGTGATTCTCTATCCATCTCAATTGGTGCTGCCTCCATTGTTGCAAAGGTTCTGCGTGATAGAATCATGGAGATGTACGACCTTATATTCCCCCAGTACGGTTTTGCGAGGAACAAGGGTTATGGAACCAAAGAACATATAGAGGCGCTTTTCAGGTATGGTCCATGCCCCATACACAGGAGGTCATTCAGACCTGTCTCCGAAATATCGTGATATTGGTGAAAAAATGGCGGTTGATTTTCTTTTGAAAAAAGGGTATAAAATACTTGAAAAAAATTTTAGATTTGGTAAACTTGAGGTAGACATAATTGCATTGAAAGATGATACAGTGGTCTTTGTTGAGGTGAAACGAAGAGAAAAGAGTGATTTTGGCAATCCAGAGGAGTTTGTTGATGCGAGAAAGCGAAGGAGGGTTATGAAGGTTGCAAAGTTTTATATGTCAAGGAATGGGCTATTTGATACCCACCATGTGAGGTTTGATGTAATTTCAATCACGGGTGAAGAAATACTCCACATTGAAGGGGCATACAGGGAACATTAAACAAGGAGGTGCAATAGAAGAAGTGTTATGGTTATGTTCGTTTTGTGGAGATTAAGATGGAAGGAAAAGAAAAAAGAAAGGAGGTAAGATGAAGAAGTATCTAATCCTACTCATGTTGGTTTCACTTGTTGCATTTGGTCAGTTGAATCTCCAGAGTTTCAGAAGACAGGCCACCTATGTGATTTATGACGACCTTGACAACGCCCTTATGCCAGAGGCACTCTTTGGTATTGATGGCTGGAGGATTTACACCAATCTTTCAAACCTCTCAACCGGAACAGAACAGCTCATGAACAATACCACTGATAACACGTATGTTTTTGGTATTGTTACCCCGGAAATCGCACCGGGTATGAAGATGGTATTCGTGTCTGGAAACACAAAGAATGAATCAGATCTATTCAATTCCAATGAGACAAACGACTTCCAGGACATTGATCATGATGGAACATTTGACTTCAGAAATAGGGTTTATGAACTCAATGATGCGAACACGGTGACTAAGGAGAACAGAACAATCTTCATGCTTTCAAAGGACCTTGGCGGTGGAATAGTCTCTTTTGAGTACCAGAGAACATCCTTATTGGACTATTCAGAATCAAAGGACTCAACAAAGGTAGAATATTATAACCTTCCTGCTGGTGACCAGAGCATGGACTCTGTTTACTGGGAGACTGAGACTGACGACTGGGGCGAGCCTTCCAACAATTTCGGCTTGACCTACACCATGAAGGACCTGAATGGTTACAATGTGGGTATTGGTGGAGGAATTGGTTTTGAGAAGTATATAAACAGCGAAGTGGGTGATGGGTATCACTTCTATGATGCCCAGTATGGGAATCCAACCCTCTACGACAACAGGATAGATACATTCCAGTACAGGGATGAGTATAATCTCCCTGTTTTCAACATGAACCTTGGTGTTCACGCATATAAGGAAGACAATGGAAATGTTACGGAATACACTGGAGGGTTCGGTTTTGGAATTGGTTCAGCAGATTATGATAGCCTTGACAGACATTGGTATAGAACCCAGCAAACGAATGGCTCAGGCAATGTTGAGATCTACTCACTGGATTCCTATGAATCTGACACTGGAGCCATTTCCTATAAGACCTATTATATCTATGCTGGTGGAAGATGGGTGAGAAAACTCAACGAAAATCTTTACTTTGGTATGGGATTGGATGTAAACTACAGTAGTTCCTCTTATGGTTATTCAGGTGTATGGGTATCAAGGGACTATGAAACATTTGATGACGGGGATAATGAGGTAAATGACTACGATGATTATACATCCCAGACCACATCATGGTTGGAGTATACAAGGGAAGATGTTTACAGAAACTTTGTAATAACTGCTCCCGTTGGTGTTGAACTTGCTATCACGAAGAACAAAAACTGGTTCATCAGGTTTGGCGCAGAGGCCATGAAGTCATTCCACACGAGTGTTTCTAAATTTAACCCCACTGACTATCAGTATTCCATCACTGTTGAACAGCACAATGATGGAACAGTTGATACCACCATAGTTGATGATTATACCATCAACGGATACAGGGATACGGATTACTCAGAAAACACTACCACAAATTTTGCATACGGACTTGGGTGGCATCCAAATGACAATATATCCATTGACTTTATCTATATGTTTGACCCCGCGGGCGTCACCATATTTGACCTTGCATCCATAAGGGCATTGAGGCTTTCAGCCACAATCAAGATAAAATAAGGAGGTGAATATGCGCAAAAAACTTGTGTTCTTGCTCCCTGTACTTTTGTTATTGGTTCTATCACTGTCATGTGCAAGAAAAGACCTTTCCCCATATGAGGCTGATACAAATCATGATGCGGCAAATGCAAGTATTGCTGTATTGAACCTTGATGTTTCTGGCAGGCTCATAGACAACAATCTCGCTGTTGGTACTGACCCTGAAGACCAGACATCATGGATAACCATCATGTTTTCAAACAACATGGAAGGCGGGAATGTGGATGTCCATGTTTATGAATACACCACATCGGGGATTGATGACGAGGTTGAATTCACAAAGGAATGGGACCATGGTACGTTTGGTTCTGTGCTCCTCCTCAAACCAACAGATGACCTTGATTACAACCAGAACTATGTATTGAAGATTAATGCAAGTGGAACATATGATAGATATGGTAAGAAACTTGATAAGGATGGGGACGAAGTGGGTGGAGAGACACCGGATGATGACTATCTCTTCTACTTTGTAACAAGGAAGTCCGACGGCTCAAATGGTGATGCGATTCCATGGATAGAGGACACGCTGACACCTGTTGTTACCAGCGGTGTTAGCACCACAGATGGTAGCAGTATTTATGGAACTCTCTACTTTGATTTCAGTATCTGCATCAAGGTTGAGGACCGTACATACAACAGTGGTGGAACAGTTGTATACGATGATATTGATGACAACACTGTGAACGAGAACACGGTGAAGGTTCTTGATTATTACACAGGGCAGGAAGTTAAGGGTAGTGTTTCATACAACAAGGACAATACTTCTCCTCTATACAGATATGTAATCTTTGAACCAGACGATCAATTCCAGCCAGATCATAAATATATCCTGAGGCTCTATGCAGACATAAAGGATGAAGCGGGGAATAAACTCTGGGAAACCTTCCCTTACATTGATTATACGTTTACAACATTCTATCAGGACCACAATGGAGATACGCTTGAGATTGACTTCAGGTCTCCTTATATCATAAACTACCAAAGAGATGGTGTGTATGGTAAAATATACTTCAACGAGCCGATTGACCACAACACAGTGGGTCCTGCAACGATCTATGCAACCAGTGGAAGGCAGCTGACATATCAGGTGGGCGAGGTCATGTACAACGGGAAACTCGTCTCCGTGGTTGTTGTTTCAAGGGTGGATGGCCACAATATATCAGGAACCACTGTTAGGATAACAGGTGCGATAAAAGACCTTGCTGGCAACCTTAAGGGTTCCACCAGCACACACACATTCTGATTGAGGAACTTGTAAGGAGTTCAATACAGGCGAAGGAGAGAGCATATGCCCTCTACTCGGGCTTCCGGGTGGGGGCATGTGTTCTCACTACAAATGGCAGGATTTATTGTGGTGCGAATATTGAGAATGCGTCCTATTCACTCACAATCTGTGCTGAGAGGGTTGCCATATTCAGGGCGGTTTTTGAGGGTGAGAAGTGTTTTACTGCAATTGCCATTGCAACGGATTCAGAGGAATTTGTTTATCCATGTGGTGCATGCAGACAGGTGATTTCGGAGTTTTCTGATAATCCTGATGTAATTCTCATAAACAAAAAGGGTGAGACAAAGACTGTGAAATTCAGAGAGATTTTTCCTGACGCATTCCACCTTAAAAAATGAAAAAACTGGTTATAGGTATCACAGGAAGGGCAGGTTCGGGTAAAACTCAGTTCTGTTCATTCCTGAAGGAAAAGGGATGGAAGATTATTGAAGCAGACAGGATTGGATGGGAATTGCTAAAGAGGGATGAAATAAAGACCGAGATACTCAAGGCCTTCGGGAATAGTGTTTTTGAGAATAATGAGGTCAGCAGGTCTGAACTCAGTAGTTTGGTTTTTACATCCGTAGATAAACTCAAAACCCTGAACAGGATTGTGCATCCTGTTTTACTTGAGGAATTGAAGAAACAAATAGAGCAAATCCATGAGGGTATTGTTGTTGTTGATGCAGCACTCATACCAGAATGGGGAATAGGTGATTGGTTTTACAGGGTGGTTCTGTTGAAGTCAAATAGATGGAAGGAGAATTTAAGAAAAAGGGGTATTCCAGACGAGATAATCAATGGACTTGAAAAAATCCAGAAGGATATTGATAATTATAATGGAGAGAATGTAATCGTAATTGAGAACAATGGTTCCATTGAGGAGTTGAAGAAAAAGGCAGAGGAGTTTATAAAGGGTATAAATGAGGTTTGGATTTCACATCTCCATTAGTGGAGGATTTTCAAAGGTTCCAGACAGGGTTCCTGAAGGGTGTGGAACCCTCCAGATATTCCCCTCAAACCCCAGGGGGTGGAAGAAGAAACCCCTGGATAAGGATGATGTTGAGGGGTTTAAAATCAAGGTGAAGAAGAAGGGTCTTTCCCCTGTTGTGGTTCATTCCACCTACCTTCCGAAGATAAATACACCCAAGAAGGATTTGAGGGAGAAGTCTATTGATGCCTTAAATCAGGAGATAGAGCGTGCCGAAGTACTTGGGGGAGATTATTTTATAATCCACCTTGGTGTAAAAGGCGGAGAGGTTGAACTCTTGAAGGATACACTGAGGAGGCTTAAATATAGAACAATTATGATTCTCCTTGAAAACACCTGCTACTCAAGGTTTAAAGATATGGGTATAATCATGAAAGACTTTCCAGATATGGGATTGTGTTTTGATACAGCACACGCCTTTGAGGCAGGGTATGACTTGAGAAGGGAGGATAAATTCAGGGATATGCTGAAAGAAATAGGTGACCACATAGGGATAGACCGATTAAAATTGATTCATTTAAATGATTCAATGACCCCTCTTGGAAGCAAGGTTGATAAACATTATCATATAGGGAGGGGATATATTGGTGCATTAGGCTTTATTAATTTATTCAGGGATGAATATTTTTCAACACTCCCCGGGATAATGGAAACACCAGGGTGTGAAGGGTGTGATAAAATGAACCTGCGTGCAGTCCAGTACTACCAGGCATTTTGACAAGAGGAGGATGGACAATTTGATAGTTTGAAATTCTTCCTCTTTCAGAAATAAAAAAACTCTCATTTTTTCATGTATTCATAAAGTTTTCCTTGGTTTTCAGGATTTATCCTTGACATATATGGGAATGGTGGTAGAGGTTTTATAACAAATAACAAAAAATGGAGGTGAATGGGGATATTTCTTCTTTGCAACGGTGATACTCGTTGGTATATCACTCGCACTCATCTTCACACTTATAGTTTTACTCCCACTTTTGAGGCTTGTGAAGAGGCGTTGATTAGGGAGTGCTGACATAAAATAAAGACAGGTGAGTAGCAGACAACTCAATGTGATGAGTATCTTACATTCAGCATGGCATTGAAATTAAACGGATTTGTGCTGACCCCCGTGTAAACACCAATGGAGAGATGCCTGTTCAGATTATAAAGGACATCTGCAAATCCTGTAAGGATATCACTCTTGCTGTATCTCACACCTATCAAACCGTAGAGGTTCATGAATGTTTGAGACCCTATAAGACCTGCAACAACATTTTTTGTTGATGGGAAGTAGTATATCTCTGGCCTGAATGGGAAGGCGTTCAATCTCACATATCCACCATGGAGTGTATCTGCGGGTATGAATACATATCCAGCCCCTGCAAGGTCATTCCCCAGTTCAAATCTGTATGTGTTCTCTGAGGCAAATGGAAGGTAGTTAACAGGAATGAATGATGAATCAATACCCCCTGTTTTTATCATTGTGTTGATGTAAAAACCACGGGGAAGGATGATCCTGAATACAGGAACTGGAAGGACATCAATAAGCCCCACACCGATTGAGAAATTCTCCCTGCTCCAGACCGCCTCTCCTGTAAAGGATGACCCCTTCAAATTCATGGTGATTTCAGCAATGGGGAAATGGAGACCAAGCCCGATACCAGGGACAATACCATTCCCGCTGTAAGAAAACCATCCAAGGAAATCCAGTTCAGGGATTGAGAAGGAGAATGCAGGCCTCAAATAATATCTCCTCAATCCAGATTCAAGGGATGTGGTGTATTCAACAGATACATCAATGTAATCAACAGGGGATATTGAGTAGGCTCCCTCAAAATATTCCTCGGTCCTGTCCCATTTTGACCGATAAACCACTTTAATCACCTGTGGAAAGTAACTACCCTGTGTAAAGAAACCCGCCTCTATACCAGCGATGTTTCCTGCTCCCAACTGGACAAAGTATATAAGGTCAGGTGGGACAGACAGAATCTCCCCCTTCTCCTCCACAACCTCTGGCTCAGGATTTTTTGGGAAGGGTTTTATATCCTTCCCGACAAATGGCAAAAGGGGTTTTTCAGGTGGAGATACCTTTATCTCCCTTTCCCCATAAACAACAACCTCGGGTATCTCAAGCCCCTGTGAAAGGAGCAGGAGACTAATGAATATTGTTAAGGAGACTGCGAGCCTCTTTTTCATATTTGTCCTTCCTTTTTATTACATCTTCAAGCACCTTAACTGCTTCCTGTTTCTTTCCCTGTTTCAGGAAAACCTTCGCAAGGAGGATCATTGAGGGTGAATAATACTCACTTTCAGGGTATAGATACCTTACCTTAACAAGTTCCGTTTCAATGCCCTTTACTTTGCCCTTTTTGTAAAGATAGAGTGATTTTTCGTATATTGCCTCAGGTGCTGTCTCATCACAGGTTGTTGCAGAATCTATATGTGCAACCCCTGATTCATCATCAAGCCCGAGGAGTGAAAGCCCCCTGTAGAGTGCACCCTTACAACCCTTCAAGCCTTCAGCAAGTTTCAATGCATCAGGGAACCTCTTGAGCCCAATCAGTGCCTTAACCCTGTATTCAACCCCTTCATCTCCCATCTTCTCTGCTATTGGTAGAGCCTCTTTATACATCTTCCTGTCCATGTAATAACCAAGAAGTTTGAGAGACGCCTTCTTTGAAACAGATGGCGTGTTCTGAAGGCTCTTCAATATCTTGAGACCCTCATTATCTCTGACTGTTTTCAGATAAACATCGGCAAGGAGAAGTTGTGCTTCAGGAACAGTTGAATCCTTCAGGTATTTCTCAGCCCTTTTATAGTCTCCCTCATTGAGTAAAATCTCACCCAGTATAAATTTCACCCTGTCATCAATACCAGTTCCTTTAAACCTTCTTATATAGTCATTCCCCTTATCCTCTAAATTCCTGCCCTTCTTCTTCAGGGAGTAGAGTATGCCTTTGATTGCGGGAAGCATGCCATTATCAGGTTTTGTGTAAAGGTCAAGGTTTTTCTCATAATAGTGGATGGCTGAATCATACTCTGCAATATCAAAGTAGTTGTCTGCAAGGAGAAGTGTTCCCTTCCTCTTTAGTTCCTTATCAATGGGTGATTTAATCAATGATTTTACCTGTGCAATGGAGGAGTACATATCCCCTGCCTTTCTCAAGGAGAGCGAGGCAAGATAGAGGGCGAGGTCTGATTTTTCAAACACCGAGTACTTCTTCCTCAAATTCAAGAACACCTCTGCTGCCTTCCTGTACTTTCCCGTGTTCATATACAGGTTCCCCAGCCTGAACATGGCCTCTGGTTCCTGCCTGCCCTTTACACGCTTGTATGATTTTTCAGCCCTTTTGTAATCACCCATTGCAAAGGCAACATCCCCAAGTGTCAGGTAGAGACTTCCCTTACCCCTGAATTCGGGATACTCCTTCTGGAGTCTATCAAGCACCTTGAAGGCCCTGGCATAGTCCTTGAGCCCTGTGTATGCCCAGCCAAGCCCCTCAAGCCCGTATGGGACAACCTCCTTAATCTTTGTGTTCACAGCAATATTGTAGTACTTAACCGCATTTTTGTAATCCTTTAATTTAAGGGATGCATCGCCAAGCAGAAGATACGCCCTTGCCTTATAAACAGGACTCCTGAATTTTTTTATGTTTGCATTCAGATGATTAACACAATCCCTGTATTTTTTCGTTTTGAACAGTGCCACACCTATCTTCAAGAGTGCAAGGTCTCTGTCCTTCCCTGTTTCAAGGGCCTTCCTGTAGATTGAAAGTCCACTGTCGGGGTTGGTTTTCATAAGGATGTCTCCTGCACGGAGGAGTGCCTTCACCCTCTCTTTACCCTTCACGTCAAGGTAATACCTGATGGCATCCTCGGTCTTTCCCATGCCTTCAAAGACCTCTCCTATTCTGAATGCTGCATAATCCCTGAGCCCGGGATAGTCCTCAATAACCTGCTGGAGAACAGTGATACCATCCAGTTTCTCTCCCTTCTTTATCTTTACAAGGCTCATGTAGTAGAGTGCATTCCCGAAGTATTGTGATGTAACAGGAACCTTTTCAAGGTATGCATAGGCAGAATCCAGTTTCCCTTCATTGTAATAGAGTATGCCCAGATAGGTGAGACCAATATGGTTGAATGGTGGTCTTAACCTGAGGAGTTTTTTGTAGTAGTTCTTTGCCTTGTCTTTATTACCTTTGTTTTCAAAGTATTCACCAAGTGAAAGATAAATCCTCCCCCTGTAAGGAGTTTCAGGATATTTCTTTATAAAGTTAAGGAGGGTATCCTCTGCCTCCTTTCTGCCCATCTTCAGGAGGCACTTCCCTTTCATGTACTCTGCCTCTTCTGTGTATTTCTTATCCTTCACCTGAGAAAATGTTTTATATGCATTCTCATAGTCACCCAGTTTATAATAGCACCACCCTGTGGAGAGAATGGCATAATCATCCTTCACCTTTCCAAAGTACTCCATTGCCTTTTTATAATCACCCATTGCGTAGTATGCATCACCAATCTTTGTGTATGCATCTTTACCCTTCAGTCGTGAATACGTCCTGATGGCCTCCTTGAAGAGACCGAGTTTTACCTGGGCATCCCCCTTTATCCTGTAAAAATCGCTCCTCTTCTGTGGATACCTCTTTATAAATCTATCTGCCGAGTTTATCACATCCCCGTATTTCCTCTGCTTCAGCATTGAATTGAGAAGTATAACACATACATCTGGCGTGATTTTCTCATCTGGATACTTCTGGATAAACACCCTGGCCTGCTTCTCAGAGAGTTCATACATTCCATCTGCATAAAGCCCCTGAATCACCTTGAAGTCATTGATGGGTAGTGACAATAAGAGAAGTAGAATCATACCACCTCCTCTAACAAACAAACAGATACAACCTCAATTGCATTCCCCTTACCGGTTTCGTCAAGCCCTTCCTTTCTCCTTGGTTTTATGGATATTCTTCCAGGTGGAAGCCCTGTAATTTCACTAATGTTTCTCCTCATAAGTTCAATG
>Ga0190316_1000282_pt1 | contig 14585 bp, 11 predicted proteins | sample 48701112_MG_FD_161663 | JGI IMG/M metagenome (GOLD analysis project Ga0190316, IMG submission 161663) | Hydrothermal vent sediment bacterial communities from Southern Trench, Guaymas Basin, Mexico - 4870-11-1-2_MG | ecosystem: Environmental > Aquatic > Marine > Hydrothermal vents > Sediment ... | reverse complement strand
GACATAATAGCGGATTAATGAAAACGGGAATGTATTTTACTCCTGGTGTAACAAATGCAACAAGTTCTGGAACACAAGGTAAAGTAACATTAATTTATAAAACCGGGGTTGATGAAAAAGGTAATCAATTATCATTCACTTTTGATCCAGAATTAGAAGAAGGAATATTAGGTAAAATATTCTATAATAATTTCTCAATAACTACTCAGTGGGGAATTATTGATAGTTATCCTAACACTCTTACATCACATAATCAATATTATATTAAAAAATGGGATATAGAAAATGAAAAAAGTATTGAAGATAAATTTATTGCAACAAATATTTGGAATTATATTAATGCTGATCAGTCTAATCAATCACTAAAATTAGATATCACAAAAGATATATTACCAATCGGAGAAATTGTTCAATATTGGGAATACACAATATATAATGGTGGAACAGAAGATATAAAAAGATATTTTATTAATAAGGAACCGTCTATTAGTGCAGGATCATTATGGAGTTTGGCTAATATAATTAGATTTGGGGATACAATTGATAGAGCTGAATTAGATAATATGTATAACCCATCAGATCCAACGGTACAATCATTATCTGTTGAATCTATCAATGATATGAAATTATATGAAGGAAAAAACTGGGGATTAAATGGGTTAGAACAACCATTATATTTATTTGAAAATCAACAGAATCAAATAAATGAATTACTTAAACGACATCATATAGATTTAACTGCTGTTGAAGGTGATATCAAACATGTGTATATTTATGATACTGCAAATGATGACAAAGATTGGAGATCTGATAAAAATATTATTGATACAAGCTGGTTTAATGAATCAAAAGATTCTATAAATCGTGGTGGTACAGATAATTTCCCAGAAAAAGCTATACTAATCTGTGCTGATCATTATTATATTTTTGATGCATCTGATGGTGCATTATGGATGAGATTTCAAGCTAATGTAAATAATAAATCTTGGAATCGATTTGTTGCAAGCGCTGCACGTAATGGACACATTTATGTAATAGAAAAAGATGGAAATCATCCAAAACAAACCAATTTTGCTGGTATTATAAAAATGGATGATAACCACAATAATAATTATGATATATCTATAACAAATGATCCTGCAGCACGCACAGGATTTGTATATACAATTTATAATGATAAATTATACATATGGGGAGGTGTTGGAGGAACTGGATCAACTTACTATAACGATGGGTATATTCTCGATTTGATAAAAAATACTTGGTCTACAATGGCATCCTCACCATTAGCAACTAGAGAATCATGTGGGTATGTCAAATTCGGATCTAAATTATTTATATGGGGTGGTAAAGATGGATCAAATATTTATGATGATGGAGCAATATACGATCTTGATACAGATACTTGGACATCTATTGCTACATGCCCATTAACTGGTAGATGTTTCCCTTCCATTCATTATCATAATGAAAAAATATATATATGGGGTGGTATAGATTTAATTGCATCACCGTGGGTTGCATATAATGATGGAGCTATTTACGATATTACGACAGATTCATGGTCATCAATTACAACAACAGATGCTCCAACAGCAAGATGTGTTAATAACTCTATATTAGTAGATGATAAAATATACATGTTTGGTGGTTGGTATTTTGATAGTGGAGTAAAAATACGTGATGATGGAGCTATATATAATATCACCGAAGATAAATGGTATAATTTATCATTACCAACAGCTAAATTAGCTTTATCATCAACAATAGCTTTAGATGATAATCGCATATTTATATGGGGCGGCCAAACAGATACATCAACTTACATAAATGATGGTTATATATATGATATAATAACAAATACATATAATCAGATCACTACTAATGCATCATTAAATGCTAGATATGGAGCTACAATTGGATTAAGTAATGAAAGATATGTAGTTATATTCGGTGGCACAAATGATACAAATAGTTTTGACGATGGAGGAATATATGACTTAACGACAGATACTTGGGTAAAAAATTTCAGTGATTCATCAAAGAGATTGGGAAGTACAGGCACTGTATGGAAAAATAATTTTGTTATATGGGGTGGATATGAAATAGGAGCTTCACCACCATATTTAGATACAGGTATTATTTATTCTTTGGGATTTTCTGATGTTTCTGAATCATCTATGCGACCTAGATATTACCATGCTCACTGTAAAGTTGGTTCACATAAATTGTTTATTCACGGTGGATATAATGATGACGATAAATATTTAAGTGATTGTTGGATGTTTGATGAAGAAACATATGAATGGACCGAAATTACAGGATGCCCATTATCAGAAAGAGCATTCCATACAGCAGTTTATGATGGAAGTCAATATATTTATGTATGGGGTGGATATAATGAAGAAACAGGATTTTTAGAAGATGGAGCAATTTATGATGTAACAAGTGATTCTTGGTCTTCTATGGATACAGAAGATTGTCCAGAAGCTAGAGCTCTCCATACAGCTGTCTGGGCAGATTCAACAATGATAGTTTGGGGTGGGATCACATATCGTTCTACAGATGGAGAATTAGATTATTTGTATACAGGCGGGAAATATGATCCATCTGGATCACCAAAATGGTCACATATAAATGTAAATGATCCTGGTGGATCTGGATCAACAGCATCTCCAGCTGGGAGAATAAAACACACAGCGACTGTATATGATGATAAAATGTATATTCTTGGCGGTTACTCATATAGTGTTCCAAATAGATCAGAAGATTTAACAATTTATGATGATTTTAGAGTTTATGATCCTTCTGGTGATTCGTGGTCAAAATTGACAGCTTATCCAGGTGGGAAAGTCCATTCACATACCGCACTTGTAATAGGCACAAAATTGTATGTTGATGGTGGTGTTATACAATCTACATCAACATTACCATCAAATACTCATTATTATTATGATCTTTCAGGCGGTTCGTGGTCAGGATCAGCATTAACAGGAAGAACACAACACCATATGGAACATTCTGCTGATGCCTACTCAACAGATGGTTATTTTGAATTTGGTGGTATAAAAGATGATGCTACCGATATAACATTTTTAGATGATCTTACATATTATGATATCAGTGTAGATTCTTGGACAACATTAAATACATACAATAATAATGAAATAGCTATGTGCAGTATGTATATGCTAACAGATCATATCGTAATTATGGGTGGATATAATAAATCAAATATTGGTGGTGTAAGATGGATCGATTTAATTGCAGATACCGATAAAATGTTTAAAGATGATGGGTTATACTCATTTAAATTAAATCGAGTATCACAACGAAATACCAATTCGGATAAAATCTTGATTGATGATAATATTAAATTACAATCAAATGATAATTATGATATACGTACAGATAAACCATTAGAAATGACAAAAGACACATCCGTTGGTGATGATAGAGTATTGTTTGATGATCAAGTTACAGTAGTTGGATTTGTTGGCGGAACAATTATTTATGATAATCATAGATATGATAGAATATTAATCGGCGGAACAAACACAAACAACGATGCTATATTATGGTCATCTATTTTTCATGATTGTAATAGAATTACAGCTAATAAAGTTATAGGATATAGTGCTTCGAGCACCAATTATCATTATAGAGATTATATCTCATATAGCCACGGATTTCCAAACACACATGAATCGATAGGAACATTTTTACTGACAAGCGTAAAAAGCAGTACTACAGCTTATTCATTAACAACTTCTGCAGGTATTAGATTATGTAAAATCACTACAACGACATATTCAGATGAAGATTTAACATATATCCCGGAATATTATAATGCAAATGTTTTATCCCTATATGCGTTCTCTGATTCTGATAATGATATAGATGATAGTGTTTTAATAGCTACTGATAAAGGCATTTATATTATAAAACACCAGCTTGTAGATACAGGAAGTGGTTCTACACTTAATAATATACATTCGTTCCAAAAATATGATAGTCAATATATCACAGATTTAATTATCGGTCAACCAATATATAATTGGCTTGTAACTTATGAAGAAAATTCATATGATTTCACAAGAAACATTATCCCATCATCAAATGGTGTTTCTTCCACTATGAAAATTGCATTTGATTTTAATCTTTATATCTCCGATACATCAAAAGTTTATCAAAGCCAAGAATTAAATAAAGGATATACAACTGTATTTAATGGTGGTTATTTGCGATTTACAGATCTATCAAAAAGTAGAGGAATTCCCGATGGATCAGATAGTATGATGATTAGTGGGTGGTGGAAATTCGATAGTATTACAAGCATTCAATATCTAATTTCTCAATGGGATGGTTCTAATAATAAATATAGATTATATTTAGATGTAGATCAAAAGATTCATGCAGATTTTGGTGCAACAACTTCACTCGTATCCTTAAATAAAGTTGAAGAAGGTAAATGGTACAAAATAGATATTATATGGTATAAGATAGCAAGTGCATCATATGATGCATTATTGTATATCAACGGTTCATTACAAGATTACGATGGTAGTGCTGCAGATATAACATCTGTTACAAATAACATGTTAGTAATTGGCGCCTTATATGATGGTTCTTCATATAGTAATTACTTCTATGGAAATGCTACACACATCTCTGTTAGTATATTACATAGCGGGTTGGCAGATGAATTTGCAAGGATCATTACATCACAAACCAATAACATTCCAATAAATTCACCATTAGATGATATGATTAAACTTTCATATGAAAAAGGAAATAAAGCAATTATATCTAACCCATCAAGTACTGATAATAACAGATTGTATGGTTTAACAAACAGATTTTCAAATGCAATTATAGATGATGATAAATTATTATATAGTGCTTCTGATGTTGTTGGAGATTTATCTATCGCAGATGATACTAAGAAAGAATTGTTATATCAGAATGAATCAGAAGAATATGGATTCAGTTTATCAAATTCAGAACATATAGCTTATTGGAAATGTAATGAAGGTGGTGGATCTATACTAACAGATTTCATAAATAATAATAATGGAACTTGTAATGATGTAGATTGGGTTACCGTACATAATAAAATTGTATTGGCATTAGAACCCGCAGCTAAAGGATATGTTGTACTACCCACATTAACATTATCTGATGATGATTTATTAATTAATTTATGGTTTCATACTTTAATGACAGACACTACAGCTATAAATAACGGAGAAATATTATATCTTAGCCAATCTGGTGCTAGTACTCCATATGTGAAATTAGATCTTACTTATACGTCAGGAACTAGTATTCAATTATCTGGTGTTGTATCAGATGGATCTACAACTGCAACTGTTACAACTAATATCTGCGAATATAATTCTACCCATGAAGAACATCAATTACATTTAAATTGGATTATGATATCTCTTAAAATTGAAAGTGGGAATACACTGAGTTTATATGTTAATAATCAATTAAAAGATTCAACAACATTATCATTTGATATACCCACCGGAGATTATGATACTAATTTCTTAGGTGTGGATGCTGCATCACCTGGATCATCAGAAACTATGCCATGTTTACTATCAGATATTCTAATAACTGAAGATATATCTACAGATTTATCAAATATTTATGAAATACAAAGACCCTGGTTCTATAGATCTGATAGTACAGAATATGATAATTATATTACCTCAACAGATGATACAATAGTTTATCAAGCTGATACTGTGAAAAAACTTATTGTACAAGAAAAAACAGAAGAGATAGATTATCATCCTTCTATAACTGATGTTAGTGCATTTTACAGAGGAACTATCGATACAACATTACCAGGAATGAAAGTTGAGGAATATAGCTTAACAGGAATTCCTAAACATCCAATTACTATATGGGATAGACATAATCATGATGATGCTTATATGAAGGTAACACTTGGTCGTCCAACTGAATCTAAATATCCTCCTATAGATATACTATTACGTGCCCCGATCGATTCATATGATACCAAATATTTTGAAATTTATGAACGTGGAATTATTAATGAAGGAACTTTATCAAGCGATCATTATGTTCTTTGTAGAAATATTTCATATGATGATTTGGGTGATAGCGGCTACATCTATATTTTAACAGGAGATTATCAAGGATATATATGGAAATATGATTATAAATTGTATTACTATAATAATACAGTCGCGCTTGTAGGTGGATCACAATTCCCATATAAAGATGATATTACCGGTGGAACAAATCCAATACAATACAATGAAATATCAAAATTTGAACCACCGATTATTGTAGCATCTATGCAGGATAATTATACAACTCCAGCATTAAGACTTGAATTTTCTGTAATAGATCAAACTGGCAATCAATCAGTACAATTACAATTTAAAGCTGGTATTCTTGATATGATTTATCCATATGAATTGAATGAAACTGATACAGTCACAGATAATTTAATTCGTGGATTAAGACCAAAAGCTTATACAGTTAGTAAAATATATTCACAAACAGGATTTATTTCTGATCCAAGTGATTCTTCTAGTATAGTTGTTAGTGATCCTAATTTTATTGTTTATGATGGTGGTTATTATAATACAACTGATGAACAATGGAATACTTTAGAGCTAATTTATAGATTTCCACAATTATGGGTTTGGTGGAATAATTTATTAATTACCCCATTAGGAGATCCAACTTCAATAGATCCCAATGCCAATCCTTGCAATACTTCTTATTTCCCAATGCAAATTGATTTTCCTGTTGGAAAATATGGACTTAGATTATGGCCCGGCGCTAAAATTAGACAAATTGAGATTCGCGATAAACTTAGATCGATAAATGAATATGCGAGGCAATAATGAGCGGCAAAGAGTTTTATACAATTTGTAATGAATTTATAATATGCCGCGAAACTCTCAAGATCAAAAAACAATTAAAAATCGGCGATTGTTCTATACGATGTACTGATGGTTGTTTAACAATTGATCAGAATATCTGTATGGATTCAAATAGAATCACTGATCTAGCTGAGCCAATCAATGATTCGGATGCTGTAACAAAACAATATGTAGATACACAAATAGGACATGAAAATTTATGGGATAGGGATGGTATAATTCTTTATCCTCATAATATCACAGATATTGTGTGGATTGATAGAATTATCTCTATGGGTGGAACTCCAACTACTCCTGAAGCCACAATAAATTGGGATGGAAGTAAATTATCTTTACCTGATAATATAAATATAGGCAGTTGCTCATTACAGTGCTTATCTGGTTGTTTAACATTCGGGCAAGATCTATGTATGAACGGGAATCTTATTACTGGTTTATCTGACCCCGTAGTTGGATCTGGTGCGGCTACAAAAGATTATGTTGATACCAATGATTTATGGGAATATATAACACCAGATAAAGCATCACTAAAAACTTCAACAAATACCATATGGTTGGATCAATGTTTATATATGGGTGGTACTCCTGCTGCACCAGAATTTAAATTCGCGTGGGATAGTGCCAATAGTACAGCTACTATAGATAGTCATTTTAGATTAGATAATGATAAAAAATTAGAATTAAACACAGGTGGTTCATCATATCTTATATGGGATAGTACATCTGCTTGCTTAAAAATAATTAATCCAGAAAATTGTATCGAATTAAACCCATTAACTCAAGTAAAAATTGGGGTTGATGGAAGCCCAGCTACGCCAGCAGTAGTATTTAGTTCAGATACAACTCACGGGTTTTATTCTTATAGTGGAGTGTCAAATGAGGGTATAGGTTTTCGTAAAGGTATAAATTTATTAGATGATGAAAAGGCTACTTTTGGTGATTCAGATGATGCAGGAATATATTGGGATAATGCCGGTGGATCTGGATTTAATTTATTTTCTGTTGGAAACATAAATCTGGGTGCTGGTAGTAATACAGCAATGAATTTATCGCCAGCCCAAATACAAATGAATGTTGGTGGTAATAATTTTTTAAATATCAATAATGCTGGATTAATTCATGCCCAAGCACCAAATTATGATACATTAATTACAAATCCTGGTGATCTAACTGATAAGAAATACGTAGATGATTTGGTATCATCATCAACATATTGGACTCGCGATCCCTCAAATGCCGCATTATATCCTACAACTGCTGGAGATGATATTTGGCTGCCTGATGATGATAAAATCACATTTGGTAATACTACAGCATCCCCAGATGCGTATATTAAATGGGACTCAGCAAATAATAGATTACAAATAGATGCTGATCAGATTTATTATTATCATACTTGGGCTGCAGGAACAGACCATATATTTCATTATAATTATCAAGCAGTATCAAGTGCTAGTGGAACAAATAACGCTACTAATTATGGGAAATATGATGATTTTAGATTAATAGGATCAAATGATTTTACAGGTGCTAACATCCATCATTATATATACACCACCAATACAGCTCCAACTGATTATTTATATGGGTTGAAATCTCATCTTCAACACCAAACACATGATGGTTCATTTATAGCAAATGCTCAATTCTATACTTATAGTAGTGTATCGTCGGGGCATACATTGACATATTTGGCTGGAGCAGATTATCTTACATATCTAAATGGCAGCGGGACGATTTCTTATCTTTATGCTTCGAGATTAATCTATGGGAATTTGAACACAGGAACTATTGTAAATGCTTATGGCTCATATTATTCAGGCCAAATAAGAAATACAGGTAATATTACTAATGTATATGATATTTATATAAGTGATATATATCACCCTGGTTCAGGGACATTAACAAATCATTATGGAATAAGAATAGCATCATTATCAGAAGCAACAAATAATATACCAATACAAATAGATGATCAAGATAATACTTCTAATCTTGGTGGTCATATTCATATGTATGATGATAGAGTATTCTCATTAGGTGATTCTGATGATGTACAATTGAAATGGGTTTCTGCTTCTAATTATTTTAATATAAACTCCGCAGGTTCATATGTAAAAATAAATGCAACTCGTATCGAATTAACAGGCGCTACAGGCGACGATACCTGTGTATTTATTGGTAAAGATGCAGGGAAATCCAATACAGGTGCAAGTAATACTTTTACTGGTTATCAAGCTGGAGCATCCAATACTTCAGGATATTCGAATACTTTCTGTGGAACAAAAGCTGGATTCAATAATACAACTGGTGCTTCGAATGTTTTTGTTGGTGATATAGCAGGATATAACAATAAATCAGGTGTGAGCAACGTTGCACTTGGACAAAATGCTTTGTATAGTAATCAATATGGGCATTATAATATGGCAATTGGTAGGCAAGCGTTACTTCGTACTACAGGATCAAGTAATGTAGGCGTTGGGCAGAATTCAGGTATATGGTTAACTACAGGTTCAGGAAATACAGCAATTGGTGGGGATACACGCGCTTCAGCAGGTTTGGAGAAGGTGACTCTTATTGGATATTATGCGGGTTTTGCTACACAGAGCAATTATTGTATATTTATTGGTGCTTACGCAGGACGTTATGAAACTGTAGATTATAAATTAATTATTGATTCCATTGATAGAGGAAGTGAAGCTAACCAAAGAGCGCAGGCTCCGATTTACGGGGTAATTAATTCGTCGATAGCAAATCAAGAATTACATTTTAATGCAAATATTTATACGCCCGATGATTTATATCATTATTTTGGGAATAGTAGTAATTTTCAGATAGGCTATGATTCTTCAAATAATTATGGTTTATTCAAAGGTGGTGTAGATGCTTTTGATTTTAATAAACCTGTGCAATTAGAAGAAACGCTCATTTTTATAGAACAAAGTAGCACTCCGACAAATGCAGGCGCAGATGCGCTAAAGCTTTGGGTTTCAGACGGCACGGCTACGAATGAGTTTGACGGCGATTTTTATTTCAATCAGAAATACAACGAAATAGAACGCTGGGGCGAGATAAACAAATTATTCATTGAACACGAAAGCATAGCAGCAAGCGGAAATACGAGTATCACGCTTGGCACTTTAGCAACAGGCGAATCAGCGGATATAGAAGTGCGAGTAATGGGAAGATATCAAGTTGCTGATGGTTATTGCAATATATACGATTTATGGGCTGCTGCACGTCGCGGTTCGTCAAGCGAAGCGATTGTAGGCGATACGAAACATTCGCTAACTGTTGGCGGAACAACAAGCGATTTAACTTTCAGTTGGTCGATAAGCAGCGGGGTTATGACTTTGACAATTACAAATGCAAATGCTGAACGAACAATAGATGTAAAAGTAAAATGGTCAGTAAATAGATTGGTTTCACAAGCTTAAGGAGGCAAAATGGAAATTAAAACAGAAAAAGGAACTGTTTATATCCCAGATTATAGAAAGACAAGCGGACTGCTTAATTTAAAACAAGTCGAGAATTTTCATAAATTGAATGGAGGCAAAATGGAAATCAAAACAGAAAAAGGAACTGTTTTTATTCCAGATTATAGAAAGACAAGCGGACTGTTAGATATAAAAAGAATGGAAAGAATTCATAAATATTTTATCAAGGAGACAATATGGGAACTAAACAAGAAACAATAAAAAAACAATTAGAAATTCTAGAAGAAGCCATTGGAATATTAAATAATCTAACAGAAGAACAGATAAAAATATTTGAAGAATGTATAAAGCGCGATTTAGATACAAGTGATGAAATTATCAAGGAATTAAATAGGAAACGCAAAATAAATCATAAAGATTTAATTGAACCATTTACAATATAGGAGATAAAAATGAAAAAATTCACGATACTTTTTTTATTTCTTGTTGGGTGTACTACTAATTTTCATGCTCAAGATGTTGCTGATATGGTATATAAATATAGATCTAAATATATTTTTCAGAATCCGCAACTTTCTTTACAAGAAAAACAAGCAACATGGATCGGAGTTGCAATTACACAATCAGAGTTGAATGGTGATGACATAGCAGAAATATGGAAAGTTTATACGCATGCGTGGATAATTAAAAGTGAGGAAGCACAACGTGATCCAGTTGCACTTTGGAAAATGTTAAAGAAGAATAATAAACTTGAATGGTTTTTAAAACTTAAACAATATCCACAAATCAAAGAGGAGAAAAAATGAGATTCTCTAAAAAATATATTATAACACAAATGGATGATATAATTGATGAACTTAAAGATAAATATGGTGATGAATATATTGAATTATTATTAGAAATAATCAAAAATCCAGAATCAAAACTTGTTTCAGATTGGAGTGAGAAAATAATTACATCAGAGGCTCGTTCGGCCTTTTCAGAAATGGCATTTAAAATTTTATGTTGGTTTGTTAAATTATATTTTACATTAAAATAGGAGGTAAAAATGAAAAAATTATTAATTCCAATTTCTTTTATTTTATTGATATCTTGTGTAACATCACCATCTATAGATAAATTTCGTCCATCATCATACGGTGATTTTGTTTTTGATGCATTTAAATCATATTGGATGTCATTAGATATGGATACCACCATAAATATCGATCCATCCAAATGGAAAACATTTCAAGATGCCCAAAATAAATTACAGATCTACGATATTGATTTTTATAAAGAATTTATTGTTCGTACTTTGCAACGAGATAAATTATGGGTTAAATATACTCAGGATCGTACTGAATATGAGGCCGATCATCCTGGTAAATCATATAAAGATCAAATTGTTGAAATTATTGCTAATTATTGGAAATCTAGAAAAGGAGAATGGAAATGAATGTAGGTGTAATTCTAAGTGGTGGTGGTGCTAAGGGCGCCTTCGAAGCGGGATTCATCAAAGGGATCTTACGAAAAGTTGATGAATTTACAATTGCTTATGGTTCTAGTACAGGTTCATTAATATCAACCTGCATAGGACTTAATGAATTCGATTTGATGGAAAGAATATATACAGGAGTAGAAACAGATAATATACTAGAACCGAATATATTAGATGATATAGCTGTATTAGGTGATATTTTTAGTACACCTGATATACCGATAGAGGTATTATTAGGTTATGCTGTTTTATTCAAGAAATCATCTTTATATTCTATTGATCCATTAAAGAAAATTATTGATAATTTTGTAGATTTTAATGAATTAAAAGCATCTTCTGTAGATGTAGGTTATTTAACTACAAATATAGATACATTAAAAAGTGTATTTTTTAGTGCAAAGAAAACTTCCCCCAAGAATCTACGTTCAGCACTACTTGCAAGTGTATCTATGCCTGTATTTATGTCTCCAGTTAAAATCGGTCGCAAAGGTAGATTTGTTGATGGCGGTTTATCAAGACATCTTCCAGGTTTAGAATCATTAAGCTCACCTAATTATGATAAAACAGATGTATTTATATTCGTATCTACATTACCATTAAATTTCTATCCTGATAATAAGGTATCTGATAATATATTTGATATCTTAATTGCTACAATTTTTGGGTTGAGTGATTGGAATGATCGTAATTCATTATGTAATGAGATCTCGGTAGTACGTGATAAATTAAAAAAGGATGGTAAAAAATTATATGTTATCCAGCCAGATAATTTATTACCGATTAAAAATTCATTACATTTTGATCCTAAAGAAATGAAGGAATTATTTAAATTAGGAATGAAAGCAGCTCGCTCCGTTAATAAATTATTGTAATGTATTTAAATAGCGGAGGTAATTATGGGATACAATATTTCATTATTAAATGAATATAATAAATTAACGCGTCCTGAAAATAAATTTCGCTTTTGTCTTAGACATCCCCAATTATTGAAATTATTTTATTCTCAGCATAGTGTTATATTGTCTGATTATGTTATACAATTAGATTGGACACCGGATGATAATGTAGGAGTATACCTAAAACACAAATGTGATGAAGCAAATATCGCGCGTAGGTTTATTGGGTATATAAATTATACAATTTATGATACTATTGATATCCCATTAGATGAATTTATCGATAAATTAACCAATAACGAGTATCAAATTGACAAAAGATGAATTTTTGACATTACCTTTACAAGAAAAAATCATTATCGCTCTTGATAATATTACTTTCGCTCCATATTTAGATTCTAATTTAAAAGTTATGATTGTAAAAAATTATTGTAATATATTGGATAAAAATAATGATATAATTATATCCTATAAATTTATGATCAACCCAGGATTCGATAAAGTTTTCAGTAATGATGTTGTTCCCATTTCAGAATTAATTTCCGCAATAAAATCTTATAAGGTAATATTATGGATAGAAGAATCTTATTAGTTGATACCCATAATTTGGTTATGAGGTATATCGCAACAAATAATACCGCATTTTATGCAATTTTTAAATTTTTACTACAATTTATCAAGACACAATCCTACCAAATAAGTGAAGCAATCTTTGTATTTGATTCTAAAAGACCAGAATTCCGTAAAAGATTATTACCAACATATAAATCTACTCGTACTCCTAATCCCAAAATCGTTCACCAAATAAATCAAATTAAAAATATTCTTCCAACTCTTGGACTTCCAATTGCTATATTGAATAATTATGAAGCAGATGATTGTATTTATAAAATAATAAAAGAATTACCTGATGAAAAATTTGTCATATATTCTGCTGATAAAGATTTCATTCAATTAGATGACGACAGAATACATGTGTTCAAACCGATCAAAAAGGGTTTTCAAAGAGTCAAAAAACCAAATTATTTTATGATAAGAAAAGTATTATTGGGAGATAAATCTGATAATATAGGTGGTATATTACATGTAGGACCAGTCACAGCAGATAAAATAGTAGAGGAAGTACAGGAAGATACTTTCCCGTTATTTCTTGAGCATCTTGATCGTTCTAGTTTTAATCATTTAATTGATCCTGATATTTTATCTAGGAACTATAAATTGATGAATCTAAATTATGCATATGAAAACTATACTAAAAATATTAATGGTCGTCTTATTTGGCGTTCTCAATTTTATCCCAATAAATTTATAAGTTATTGTCATAAATTCCGGAGCCAATCTTTAATTTCCCGTGCTTATTATCTGGAATCTATAATAAATAGTATGGGATTACCAGAATTACCAACATTTAAGTAAGGAGGTTTTCAAATGTATATGTATCATGATAAAGATGATTTTATTAAAGATCTACTTGCTGAACGCGGTATCCCTCAAGGTACAAGAATAGCTGTATTAATTAATGATGAGTTAGAAGGTGTTGGTCGTATTTCTAAAATGTCGGAAAAGATGAAAATAATTCTTGAAGATGAAAATGGCTCTTCATATGATTTTATAATGGAAATCCCAGACGATAAAGACCACGAAGATGCCTATATTATGCACCAAATTTGGCATTTAGAATTTGATGAGGATAAAGGTCGTATTAAATTGATTCGACATGATATAGAAGATTTTGTTGATGTAATCAAACGTTATGGTAAATATAATGAAACATTACAACAATTAGATGATGTAATATGATTGGTTATATTGCAGGTATTATTGGCATTCTTTCATTTAT
>Ga0190316_1000280_pt1 | contig 14629 bp, 11 predicted proteins | sample 48701112_MG_FD_161663 | JGI IMG/M metagenome (GOLD analysis project Ga0190316, IMG submission 161663) | Hydrothermal vent sediment bacterial communities from Southern Trench, Guaymas Basin, Mexico - 4870-11-1-2_MG | ecosystem: Environmental > Aquatic > Marine > Hydrothermal vents > Sediment ... | reverse complement strand
AATTCCTCCACCGCCCCCTGGGTGAGGAGCAGGCCCTCGTGATTGAGGATATGGTAGGGGGTGAGGGCGTCGGAACGTACACATTCCACCCCGGGGATGTTGGAGAAGGATTTGTAGATCGGCACCCGGTACTCGGGAATGGCGGTCACCACCAACGTCTTCTCCGGACACCCCAGGGCCTCCAACACCCGGATGCCCTCCTTGGTCTTGGGGCGCTCGAAGCCCAACCGATCGATGAGGAGGAGGTTCCCCTCCTGGGCCCGGGCCGAGAGGGCCGATATCAGGGCCTTCCTGCGCATCTTCTTGGGAAGCTCCAGCCGCCTTTTTATCGGCTTCGGCCCGAAGACCACCCCCCCACCCCGCCAGATGGGGGAGCGGATGGAGCCGTGGCGGGCGCGTCCGGTGTGCTTTTGGGGCCAGGGCTTCCTCCCCCCTCCCCGGACCTCCCCCCGGGTCTTGGCGGAGGCGGTCCACTGGCGCTGGTTGTAGAGGTAGACCCTGACCGCCCGCCAGAGGAGGTCCTCGTTGACCTCGGCCCCGAAGATCTCCTCCGGTACCTCCACCTCCTCCGGCCCGGCATCCAGGTTATCCCAATGGAAAAGCTTCGCCTTCGGCATCTCCATCACCCTCATTTGCTCTTCCTGATGAGAAGCAGCCCCTTCCTGTGACCCGGAACGGAACCCTTGACCACGAGGAGGTTGTTCTCCGGGTCCACGTGGAGGACGGTGAGCCGCCGGACCGTAACCCGATCGACCCCCATATGGCCGGGCATCTTCTTGCCCTTCATCACCTTGTTCAAACCCATAGGCCCGGAGGTCCCAGGGCGCCTGATCCACTTGTGCCCGTGGGATTTGGGGCGGTAGCTGAAGTCCCAACGCTTGATAGTCCCTTGGAAGCCCCGTCCCTTGCTCACCCCGGTCACATCCACCTTCTCTCCTGGGGAGAAGATATCCACCCTGATCTCCTGGCCCACCTGGAACTCATCCGGATCCTCCACCCGCACCTCGTAGAGATGCCTCCGCGGTTCCACCCCGGCCTTCTTGAAATGCCCCAGAAGAGGCTTGGTGACCTTGCGCTCGGGGATCCTCTCGTACCCGAGCTGCACCGCGGCGTACCCTTCCCTCTCCGGGCGGCGTATCTGCACCACCACCGAGGGTTCCACCTGGATCACCGTGGCCCCGGTGGCCCGGCCCTCCTCGTCGAACCATTGGGTCATCCCTACCTTGCGGCCCATCAAAGCCAACATCCCTGCCTCCTCAGAGCTTGATCTCTACATCGATTCCCGTGGGGAGCTCGATCTCCATCAAGGCACTTATGGTCTCAGCGGTGGGCTCCACGATGTCGATGAGGCGCTTGTGGATCTTGCGCTCGAAATGCTCCATGGAGCGCTTGTCCACGTGGGGCGAGCGCAGGACGGTATAGAGCCTGCGCTCGGTGGGAAGCGGGATCGGGCCCACGACCTTGGCACGGGTGTTCAAGGCCCGTTCCACGATCTTCCGCACCGCCAGATCCACCAACTCGTGGTCGTAGCTCTTGAGCTTTATCCTTATTTTGTCCCTAGGCATCCTCGTATCCCCTACCCCTCAGGATCTCCTTGGCCAGCTTCTCCGGCACGACATCGTAATGGGTCACCTGAAGGGTGCAGCTCGCCCGCCCCTGGGTGAGGGAACGGAGCTGGGTGGCATACCCAAAAGTTTCGGCCAGCGGAATACGTACGTGGATGATCTCCACTGGCCCTCGGGACTCAACCCGCTGGATATCGCCCCTTCGGCGACCCAGATCTGCGACTACCTCACCGAGGTACTCGCGAGGGGTCATTATATCGCCTTCCGCGATGGGTTCCAAGATAAGAAAACCCCCCTCCTCCAAGGCCCGCCACAGGGCCTCGGCACCGCAGGCCTCGAACGCCACCTCGGTGGAATCGGTGGGGTGGTAGGTCGCGTCCACCAGGATCGCCCTGATATCGGTCACCGGAAAACCACCGATGGGGCTCGAGCCCATGCCCTCCTGTATCCCCCGTCGCACCGCCTCCACGAAGACCCGGGGAAGGACCTCCTCGGGGACCTTGTTCTCGAACTGAAAACCCTTGCCCCGGGGGAGGGGCTCGAACCGCACCACGACCCGGGCGAATTGGGCCTTGCCGGCCAACGTGCGGGAGAGTTCCTGCTCGATCACCACCGGCCGAGCCAGGGTGGCCTTGTAGGCCACCTGGGGTTTCCCGGCCCGATGGGGGACCTTGTACTCCTCCCTGAGGCGCCGGAGTTGGACCTCGAGCTGCAGTTCCCCCACCCCTCCCACCAGGATCTGGCCGGTCTGGGGATCCTCGGCCACGTGGAAGGTGGGGTCCTCTTGGGAGATCCGCTTGAGGGCATCCCTCAGCCGGTCCTCGTCAGCGGAGGAACGGGGCTCCACCGCCATGAAGACCACCGGCTCCGGGAAGGGGATCTTCTCGAGGAGCAAAGGCCTCTTGGGATCGCAGAGGGTATCCCCGGTGAGGACCTCCCCGTTGGCGGTGAGGCCCACGATGTCCCCTGCCAGGGCCTCCTGGAGCCTCTGACGGCGGTTGGCATGTAACCGGAAGAGGCGGGTTATCCGCACCATTCTGCCTGAGGTGGCATTGAGGACCTGTTCCCCTTCCCTTACGCGCCCGGAGTAGATCCGGGTGTAGAGGAGCCGGTCGGCGTAGGGATCCACCATCACTTTGAACACCAGTGCCGCCAAGGGCTCATCGGGATCCGGCCGCCGCACTTCCTCCTTTCCGTCCAGGGAATGGCCCCGGACCGGGGGGACATCCAAGGGGGAAGGGAGGAAGTCCACGACCCCGTCCAGGAGTGGTTGGACCCCGATGTTCCCCAGGGCCGAGCCCCCGAAGACAGGAACGGCCCGCAGGGAAAGGACGAGCTCCCGGATCACCGGGACGGCCCGCTCCGGCGGTATCTCCCCCTTATCGAGGTAAAGGGCAGCGAGCTCGTCGGAGAATTCAGAGAGTTTCTCGAACAACTCCTCTCGAGCTTCCCGCGCCTCCCCTTCCGCCTCGGCCGGCACCGGGAGGTACTCGTAGCGGTCCCCCTGGGTGGATTGGTCCCAGCGGATGGCCCGGAAGGAGAGGAGGTCGATCATCCCCAGGAGACGCCCCTCGTTGTCCCGCCAGGGGAGGGTGAGGACCAAGGGCACCGCCCCCAACCGTTCCACCATCATCTCCACGGTGCGTTGGAAGTCAGCCTCGATCCGGTCCAATTTGTTGATGAACGCCAAGCGGGGGACCCGGTAGCGATCGGCCTGGTGCCAGACAGCCTCCGATTGGGATTCCACCCCTTCCACCCCGGAGAAGAGGACCACCGCCCCATCCAGGACCCGAAGGCTCCTCTCCACCTCCACGGTGAAATCCACGTGTCCTGGGGTATCCACGATGTTTATCTGGTGATCCCTCCAGGAGACGGTGGTGGCAGCGGCGGTGATGGTGATCCCCCGTTCCCGCTCCTGATCCATCCAGTCCATGGTGGCGGTCCCCTCGTGGACCTCCCCCATGCGGTGGATCTTGCGGGTATAGAAGAGGATCCGCTCGGTAAGGGTGGTCTTGCCGGCGTCTATATGGGCGATGATGCCGATATTCCTGACCCTGTGGAGACGGTACGCCGGCTCATCCATCCCTTACCAGCGGTAGTGGGCGAAGGCGCGGTTGGCCTCGGCCATGCGGTGGGTCTCCAGCTTCTTCTGGTAGGCACCGCCCTGGCCTCTGGCGGCGTCGATGATCTCCCGGGCCAGGCGCTCCTCCATGGTGTACTCCGGCCGCTCCCGGGCGGCGTCCCGGATCCACCGCAGGGCAAGCATGGTCTGGCGGTGAGGAGGTACCTCGAAGGGCACCTGATAAGTGGCACCTCCCACCCGGCGGGAGCGGACTTCCATCTTGGGCATGCAGTTCTTGACCGCCTTGATGAAGGTCTCCAGGGCCGGCCCCTCACCCCATTTGTCGATCAGGTCGAAGGCACCGTAGACGATGCGCCGGGCAAGGGACTTCTTCCCGTCCCACATGATGTAGTTGATGAACTTCTCCACCAACTTCGAGCCATAGCGAATATCCGGGGGCACGTCCCGACCGGGTATGACGATATCGTCGGTGTTTATCGTGGCCATATCTCGCTCACTCCTTTGGACGTTTGGTCCCGTACTTGGAACGGGATTGCCTCCGCCCCTCCACTCCGGCGGCGTCCAGGGCGCCGCGGATGATGTGGTACTTCACCCCGGGGAGGTCCTTCACCCGGCCCCCGCGCACGAGGACGAGGGAGTGCTCTTGGAGATTGTGCCCCTCACCTGGGATATAGGCCGTGACCTCGTTCCCGTTGGAGAGACGTACTCGGGCCACCTTCCGCAGGGCGGAGTTGGGTTTCTTGGGTGTCTGGGTGAAGACCCTGAGACACACCCCTCGCCGCTGCGGACAGCCCTCCAGGGCCGGGGACTTCGACTTCCAGCCCTTCGGTTTCCGCGGATGTTTCACCAATTGGTTCAATGTCGGCATAGGACCTCCTGTGCGGCGGATTATACTTGGCTTTCCTTTTTCTTTTCAACCTCCTGGCCTTCCTCGGCTACCTCCTCCCTGGGCCGGAAGCCGGTGCCCACCGGGACCTTCTTCCCCACCATGAGGCAGGGCTTCAAGCTCGTGAGGGGGTCCTCCTCGCCCCGCAAGGCCGCGTCGGCAAGGACCTTGGTGGTGCGCTCGAAGGAGGCCGCCGCCAGCCACGATTTGCGCAGGATCGCCGCCCGGGAGATCCTGAGGAGCTCCCGTTCTCCCTGGGGGATACGGTACTCGGCGATCCGGACCGTCCGGGGCTCGCCGTGATGCTCCACACGGACCTGGCGTACGCCCAGGTTCACCATCCGCTCCAAGAGTTCTTGGGTCAGGACCTCCCCAGCCTCGGCGATGGTCATCCCGCCCCGCTGTACCGGCGCCAGGAGCACATCCCCCACGATCTCCTCCCTCTCCCTGCGGATCCTGGCGTTCTCCTGGGAGAGGCGGCGCACCTCGTCCTGGAAGACCTCCAGCGGTACCACATCGTTGAGGAGGAAGTTGGACTCGCCCGGATCCACGATACGCACGTTGTTCAAGATCTGGCGGATGATCACCTCGAAGTGTTTATCGTTGATATCAACACCCTGGGACTTGTAGACCTTCTGGAGTTCGGTGAGGAGGTATTCCTGGGTTTTCTTAACCCCAGCTACCTCCATGAGCTGCTGGGGAGGGATCACCCCTTTGGAGATGGGCTCGCCCCGCTCCACCTTGTCCCCGATCTTCACCACCGCTGGCTGGTCGCAGGTGATGCGGGTTCGATAGCGGAAGCGTACCCGGGCGATCTCGTTCTCTACCTCCACCCTCTCGACGATGATCGCTTCCCCCTGAGGCAGGTTCAGCTGGAGGATTTCCTGACCCTCCCGTATCTGGTCCCCGGTCTCCACCACCGGGAGCACATCCCCTGTCAGGGGGACGATCAGGGAGCGGGAGGAGGCGAGCACGGCCACGGCTCCCTGGCCCACCAGGGCGGTGCCGTCCACCTCGGAGCTGACCACGAAGGGGCCCGCGGGGGAGGTGAGCTCCTGGCCCTCCTCCACCTGGTCCCCGTCGGAGACCAGGACCTCGGCTCCCTGGGGTACCTCCAAGGGATAGGAGCGGCCCCGCTTGTCGTGGATCACGATCAGAGAGACCCCATCCTTGGAATGGAGCTCCACCACCCCGGCCACAGGGGCCCGCAAGGGCTCCATGGTGTACTCGCCCGAGAGGGGATCCCCGGCCTTCACCCGCTGGCGTTGCTCCACCGCCGGGGCCACGCCTCGGGGAAGCACGTAGAGCTTATCGCCTCCCTGGGTGTCCAGGATGGCCAAGAACCGCTGCCCTCCCTCCTCGAAGAGGAAGGCGGTGCCGTCCATGGGGGAGCGCAGAACCAGGAACATCCTGGCGTCCACCTCCTCCCCCTCGGCCACCCGCAGCAGGGCCACCGGGACCCGGACAGTCCGGGGTGGGGAGGTGAGCTCTACCCGGTCCTTGCCCTCCCGGGTGGTCTCGATCGCGGTGACGTACCCGGAGAGAGGGGCCACGTTGGCGTGAGGGGCCTGGGTGGTCTTTCTGGCCTCGAAGAGCTCCTCGGCCCGCGGCAGACCCTGGGTGATGTCCATCCCCGCCACGCCCCCGGTATGGAAGGTGCGCATGGTGAGCTGCGTCCCGGGCTCGCCGATGGACTGGGCCGCGATGATCCCCACCGCCGTCCCCAATTCCACCGGCCGGTGGAAGGCCATGTCCATCCCGTAGCACTTCTGGCAGACCCCCTCCTTGGTCTGGCAGGTCATGGGGGAGCGGATCACGATCCGGGGCCTCACCGTGATCCTCTCGATGCCCGCGGCCCTCAGATCCTCCAAGAGCTCCGGGGTGAGGGCCTCGTTCTCGCGCACCAACACCGTCCCGGTCTCGGGATGGCGGATGTCCTCCACCGCCTTCATCCAACCGATCCGCTCCTCCAGGCCTTCCTCGTTCAGGGAGATCTCCACCCGCATGCGATCCAGTTTCTTGGCCGTCTCCCGGTCGATCATCACGTTGCGGTCCACGATGACCTCCCCGGTCTTGGGATCCCGGACCGGTTCTGCGGTGAACCGGCCGTAGATCCGTTGCTCGATCGTTTCCATGACCTCCCCCCGGGAGTAGTAAAGGGGATCGATATCGATCCCCTGGCGGGTGCCACAGTCCTCCTCCCGGACCACCACATCAACGGCCGCGTCCACCAGCCTCCGGGTGAGGTAACCGGCATCCGCGGTCTTCAGAGCGGTGTCAGCGGTCCCTTTACGACCACCGTGGGTGGAGATGAAGTACTCGAACACGGTGAGCCCCTCCCGGAAATTGGAGATCACCGGCCATTCGATGATTCGTCCCTTGGGGTCAGCCATGGGGCCTCGCATCCCCGCCAACTGCTTCACCTGGTTGGAGGAACCCCGGGCCCCGGAGGCGACGATCCCCCAGACCGGGTTGAAGGGGTTCCGAGAGAGGTTCTCCATGGTGGCCTGCTCCACCAGGTCGACCGTCTCCTGCCAAACCCTAATCACCGCCTCCCGGCGCTGCTCGGCGGTGGCGAAGCCCAGCTGGTAGAGCCTGTTGATTCTCTCCACCTTCTCCTGGGCTTCCTTGATGAGCTCCTCCTTCTGGGGCGGGATCTCGCAGTCCACCAGCGAGATCGTGAGGCCGGAGTGGGTGGCGTACTTGAAGCCGAGCTCCTTGAGCTTGTCCAGAAGCTCCGCCGTTCGCTGCCAGCCATAACGGAGGTAGCACTCCAGGATCAGTTTCCGCACCTTGCGGGAGTTGAAGGTGGATTCGTAATCCCTGAGGTCCGGCGGGAGGACGGAGTTGAGAAGAGCCCTACCCAGGGTGGTCTCACGGATCCCATCGTCCAAGCGGATCACGATGGGTGCGTGGAGGTCTATGACGCCGAGCTCATAGGCCTTCTCCGCCTCCTCCAGGCTCTTGAAGGCCATTCCCTTGCCTTTTCCGTTCTCGTTCACCAGGCTGAGGTAGAAGAACCCGTAGACCTGATCCTGGGTGGGCACAGCCAGGGGATTCCCGTGGGCCGGGGAGATGATGTTCTTAGAGGAGAGCATGAGGTCCCAGGCCTCCTCCACCGCCTCCTTGGATAGCGGCAAATGCACCGCCATCTGATCTCCGTCGAAGTCGGCGTTGTAGGGAGGGCACACATGGGGGTGGATCTGGATGGCGTCCCCATCCACCAGGATGGGCTCGAAGGCCTGTATGGAGACCCGGTGGAGGGTGGGGGCTCGGTTTAGGAGCACCGGGTACTCCTTGACGAGCTCGTCCAAGATATCCCACACCTCCGGGATCTCACCGGCCAGGGCCCGGTTTTTGAGCTCGTCGTAATTGGAGAAGGTGATGTGCGGATAGCGTTCGGTGAGGCGGCCGATGATGAAGGGTTTGAAGAGCTCTAAAGCCATCTTCTTGGGGATCCCGCACTGGTGGAGCTTGAGCTTGGGGTTGACCACGATCACCGCCCGGCCGGAGTAGTCCACCCGGCGCCCCAAAAGGTGCCGCCGAAGGCGACCGTGTTTGCCCTGGATGCGCTCCGATAGCGACTTCAAGGGGCGTCCATCCCGGCCGCGGATGGGGTTGTCCTTCTTCTCGTTGTGTATCAGGGCATCCACGGCCTCCTGGAGCATCCGGCGCTCGTTCCGGAGGATGATCTCCGGTGCCCCCATTTCCATGAGCTTCTTGAGGCGGTTGTTACGGTTCACGATGCGCCGGTAGAGGTCGTTGAGGTCGGTGGTGGCGAATTTACCCCCCTCGAGCTGGATCATGGGCCTCAGGCCCGGCGGGAGCACGGGGATCACCGTGAGGACCATGTTCTCGGGGCGGTTGCCCGAGCGACGGAGCTGTTCCACCACCTCCAAACGGTGGATGATGCGGCGGCGCTCCGCTTGGTTGACGGTATGATCCAGGGCCTCCCAGAGCTCCTCCGCCAGGGCGTCCAGGTCCAGGTTGGCCAAGAGTCCCTGGATCCCCGCGGCACCGGTCTCGGCCACGAATCCGCCGGGATAGGCCCGCTCGTAGGCCCTCTTCTCCAGGGAGGTGATCATCTGTCCCAGCTTCAGTGGTACATCGTCCCGCAGGACCTGTGTCACCAGGAAGGTGAGGTAATCTACCGTCTCCTTGAGGAGCTCCCCCTTGAGGCCCTCGTAGCGGGCCTTGAGCATCTCGAACATGGTCTGAGAACAGATCTCTCCCACCGGCCTCTCGAAGAGGAGCTCCCCTTCCTGGACTTCGTCTCCCTCCTCCACGTATACCTCGGCGTCCAGGGAAACCGGGTACTCCCGATCCCCGATCACGATCACCCGAAAGGCCTCCCCGTTCTGCAGCCTTCGCTCCTCGAACCTCACCCGGCCGGGCGCTTCGGCACGCACAGGATAAGGCTCCACCAGAACCGCCCGTTCCACCTGGAAGGAGAAGATGGAGGAGAGGATCCGAACCTCGGTTTGGTGGAGGATCTCCCCGACCTTGATCTTGGGGCTCGAAGACTGTGTAACGATGAAGACCTCTTCCCGGGCCGTATCAGGCTCGTAATAGGCAATCCGCCTGAGGTCCCGCCGTTTGAGCCCCAGGAGCCGGGAGAGGGGGCTCGCCACACCCTTCAGGTACCAGAAGTGGACCACCGGGCTCGCGAGCCTGATGTGGCCCATGTTGACCCGGCGGACCTCGGAGCTGGTCACGGTGACGCCGCACTTCTCGCAGGTGATGCCTTCGTATTTGCGCCCCTTGTACTTGCCGCAGGCGCACTCGTAGTCGTTCACCGGGCCGAAGATCTCCTCGGCGTAGAGGCCGCCCCGCTCGGGCTTGTGGGTCCGGTAATTGATGGTCTCGGAGTTGGTCACCTCCCCTTTGGACCAGGAGAGGATCTCCTCCGGGGAGGCCAACCCCAAGCGGATCTTCTTTATATCATCGCCCGAAATCGCCATACTGCCTTCACCTCACCTCTCGTGCAGGCTTTCCCCTCCGCCCCGATGCGGGCCCTGGGTGGTCCCTCTAGCTTTCCTTCTTGGAGGTGCCGGAAGCGCTGCCGGAGCCCTCGGAACTCCCGCCTTTCCGCTTCCGACGGTATTCGGTGGTGTAGAAGCCACTGCCTTTGTAGATGACCCCGAACCGGGGGAGGAGCCTCTGCGTGTCCCCGGAGCCGCAGTGGGGGCAACGCACATCCCCCTGTCCATCCTCGTTGTTGTAGGGAACGAGCTCCCGGAACTCATAGCCACACCGACGGCAACGGAAGCGATAGATCGGCATCCTCCCTCCTTCGTTCGCTTTCGAACTGGATTTCCTGGGGGCAATAACATGCCGTTTGACGCAATCAAATCAATTGTACCAAGGTTGGAGTGGTATGCAAGGGCGGCAACCGTAGGCGTTCCAGGTAGGGAGGGGGAAGGGGGCGAACCCAGATACGTTCGGTATGCTCATCACATTCCCTACGGTAATGGAGGGGGGCACGGCGTCCTTGGGGCCAGTCCGCGACGGCAGCCAGGATTCCCCCGCAGAGCTCCAGGTATGCCTCGAGCTCCCCATCCCGGGGATCCCTCAGTCGCAGGAGACCCAAGGGGGAGCCGGGGATCGGAAGGTAAAGCCGGATATCTCCGGGGAGGAAGAAACTGGTGAGCTGTTGCCGTTCTTGGGGGCTGTGGGCCACCACGAGTTGAAACCCCTCGCCGGCATAGACATCGGGGAAATGTAGAAGCTGCAGGGAGTTTATCGTCACCTTTCCCTGGCGCAGGAAGTGTTCCACCCGGCGGGCGTAGCCATCGTCCAAGAGGGGACAGTCACTCTGAGGAAGCCAATGGGGATCGATGCCCATCTCCTGGGCCAGCTTCAGCAAGGCCTTGGTATCCGCAGCCCGCAGGTCTAGGGGCCTGTACCCCTCGACATCGGGGTCGTGGAGGAGGGCCCCGCAAAGGGGCCGCAGCACCTTCCCCACGAGCCCCAAGCGCCCCTCCATCGCCCGGATCTCCCGGGCCCCTATCCCCCCCTTGCCCACCAACTCTCCGGTGACGATGAAGTCGTAGCCCCGCTTCCTCAGGAGCTTCCCCGCTCGCCAGAGGAGGGTGAAACGACACACCCCACAGGGGAAAAGGAGGCTATCCGTGATCAGGCGGGACCAGGCGAGGTAATCCCGCTTCAGCCCCAGGGAGCGGAAGGGAAGGCCCGGGAACAGCTTTTGAGCCACCTCCCGGATCGTCTCCGAGGGCGGCGAGAATGGGGAGCGGATATAGAGGAGATCGATTTCCCATTGGGGATCCCGGGCCAGGAGCTTCACCGCCAGGGCGCTCTCCAGCGTCCCCGCGAAGAGGACCAGGGCCCGGGGCATCCTCCCTCCTCCCCTTTCCCCTTACGGTTTCATGACGATCAGCCCGTAACGGCCGTTCCCTAGATGGAAGAGGACCGAAGGGACATCCCCTTCCTCCCGGTTGTAGAAAGCGATGAAGGACTTCCCGGAGCTCTCCAGTTCCAACACGGCTTCCTGGGGGTCCATGGGCTTACGCAGCTCCGGTTCCATCCTAATGATGGTCGGACCGCTTTGGCTTTCCTCCTCGGCCTCGGGCTCGGGGAAGTGACGCCGCGGTTCCTCCTTCAGGATCTCCTTGTAACGGGTGAGCTGGCGTTGGAGCTTGTCGATCGCCTGATCCACCGAGGCGTACATGTCGCCGGTCTCGGCCACCGCCTTCACGATCTTGCGGTTGACAAGATGTCCCAGTATCTCCACCCGATGCCGCTCCTTCTCCACCGAGAGGATGACATCAAGGCTTATGATCTTGTCGAAATACCTGTTCAACCCCTGAAGCTTCCTCTGGACATACTCCCTCAGGGCATTGGAGCCCGAACTGAAACGCTCCACTATACGGATCTGCATTCCCTTGTTCCCCCTTTCGGACCTTGGCCACAAAAAGGCTAACCCATGGCCGGCTCAGATGTCAAGTTTTTCGAAGGGAACGGGATTTTTCTTCCCAAAGCTTCCGGGCAAGGGCCAGGGCTGCCTCCCGCTCTAGGATCTCCCCGGCAAGGATCCGTTCGTGTATTTGGTTCAGGATCTCGCCCAGGATCGGTCCCTGGGGGACCCCCATTCGTAGGAGATCGTGACCGTTTATGAGGCTGCGGGCGAACTTGAGACCCCGCACCCGCCGTAAGTGCAGTAGCACCGCCACCGTCTCCCGGAGCACCGGCAACCAGGCCGATGCCCGGTGGGCGGATGCCTCAGCATCGCAGAGGAGCAGCCGCAGGAGGTCCGCATAGGCCGGGAAACGTCCCGGCAGATCCTCCGAAGGGGCCTCTTCCCGTTCCTCAGTCGTCACCAGGAGAACCTGTTTTCCCCGTCCCATCTGCGGGAGGCGGGCCACCCGCATGTGCTCCCGTACCAAGAACAGCACCCGCTCGATCTCCCGGTTGGAGAACTTCAGCCGCCGCATGGCGTTCTCGGCGATGGGAAGGCCGATGACCTCGTGACCACCCATGTGCTCACCCCGGGAACGCCGCAGGGCGACGGGTTTTCCCACATCGTGAAAGAGCACCCCGAGCTTCACCAGGTAGGGGAAACGGAGTTCGTCGGCCACCTCCAGGGCGAGGAGGGTGTGGGTGAAGACGTCCCCCTCGGGATGGTAATCCTCCGGCTGGGGGACTCCCTTCAGGGCTGTGATCTCCGGCAGGATCTCCCTTAGGAGCCCGAGTTCGTCCAGAAGACGGAATCCCCGGGCGGAGCGGGGTGTCTCCAGGATCCGTACCAACTCCTCCCGGATCCGTTCCCAGGAGATCCGGGTGATCCTGGGAGCATTGGCTTTTATCGCTGCCGCGGTGCGTTCCTCCAAGGTGAAACCGAGCTGACAGGCGAACCGCACCGCACGGAGCATCCTGAGGTAGTCCTCCGAGAAACGGGCTTCCGGATCCCCGATAGTACGGATGACTCGGGCCTCGATATCGGCGATTCCTCCCACCAGGTCTAACACCTCCCCGTCGGGGAGGGCGGCCAGGCCGTTGACCGTGAAATCCCGGCGCCGAAGGTCCTCCTCCAGGCTCGCCCAGGTAACTCCATCGGGCCTCCTTCCGTCGGAGTAGCCGCGTTCCGTGCGGAAGGTAGCCACCTCGTAGCGGCGGCCATCCGGGGCTACCACGATCACCACCCCGAAGGACTCCCCCACAGAGAGCACCGGTCGGTCGCGGAAGAGGCGCTTGATCTCCGGAGGTGGGGCGGAGGTAGCTATATCCACATCGTGGGGCGCGAACTCCTCTCCCTGTAGCTGGGCGATGATCCCGTCACGCACCACACCACCCACAAGGACCGCTTGGTGTCCGGCCCCGGTGAGCCGCCGCAGGATTTCCCCCACGAAGGGATGCTCCCGCAAGATCTCTTCCATTGGGATCCGCATCCTCACCGGAAGCTTATCCCTTGCGCGGGAAGGGCGAAAGCGACACAGCGGTAGGTAAGCCTCCCCGACGTGATAAACTCCCTCGCTGGAGGGGATCTATATGAGGTACGTGGCGATGTCCCTTCTCGTCCTGGTGTTGTGGGCGGCGGTGGGTTTGGGCGATAGCCCGTTCCCGATCTACGTCACAGTGGTAATGCACACCGAGGATCCCCCAACCAACCCCGACTTCACCCGGGACCGGGAAATCTACCTCCAGTGGCGGGACGCTTTGGTGGAGTTCGCCGAGCTCCTCCATCGGTACGGGGCGGCGTTCGATTACCAGTGTGAGTGGACCTTCCCCGCTGCAGCGGCGACGTACGATAAGGGGGATGTAACCGCGAACACCGAGGGGCTGAACGTCCTGAAATCCCTTCACGACGTGTTAGGGGTCTCCATTGACCCCCACGCCCACGAGCGGATCTACAACTACGCCGATGTCGCGGAGCTCATCCGCAGGACCGGGGTGGAGCCCTCGCAGGTGGTGGGCGGGTTCCTCTACTGGCCGCCGGATAACCGCCAGAACTGGGAGCGGTTTCGGGAGCCCCTGCGGGGGCGGATGTTCCCCGAGGCCACCTGGACCGGGAGGATCCTGTGGGGCGCCGGCACCGCGGGGCATAGGGGGCCGGATCTCTTCGCCTCCGGCGTGTGGCGCCCCAAGGACCGGTACCACTTTATCACCCACGACCCCGAAAGCCCCCTGATCTACATCGGCTCCTGGCGGCGGACCACCATGAGGGCCGGGGGGCTCTTCGAGCTAGTGGAACTCGCCCGGCGTGGGGAGCTGGATCCCCAGGGCATGTACACCGTGAGCATCTTTGTGGCCCACGGGGTGGTGGTGCGCGGAGGAGAGGAGTTCCTCGCTAGGTTCACGGATGCGGTTCTCGAGCCGATCGGAGAGCTCGTGGAGGAAGGGCTCGTCCGCTGGGCTACCCTTCCCGAGATCGCCCGGATCTGGGTCGAGGAGTACGGGGAGCGCCCCACCATCTATATCCCCGCCGACCAGCGGGAGCTCATCCGCTCCCTGTTCCTGGGGGGATAAAATGGCACGGGTTATGGTCGTAGCGGCCCTCGTTTGTTCCTTCGCGGCGACGGCGCTAGGGGTGACGGAGATCCACGATGTCGTCTACCGCACGGTGGACGGGCTTCCCCTGGCACTGGACATATACCTCCCCGATTCCCCGGGTTCGCACCCGGCGATTCTTTTCGTGCACGGGGGCGCCTGGCACACCGGGGACAAGCGGAGGCTCGCGCCCCTGGCGAGGTTCCTGGCGGAACGGGGGTACGCAGGGTTCTCGGTCAACTACCGCCTGGCCCCGGATTTCACCTTCCCCGCGGCCTTGGAGGACCTGAGGTGCGCGGTGAAGTGGCTCCGGGCCCACGCCGCCGACTACGGGGTGGACCCCGACCGGATCGCGGCCCTGGGCACCTCGGCCGGGGCGCACCTGGTGGCGTTGCTCGGGACCGCGCCCGAGGCCTTGGGCGCCTGCGGAGATCCAGGGATTCCCTCCCGGGTCCAAGCGGTGATCGCCCTGTTCGGCCCCATGGACCTCCTCTCGGCCGCAGGCACCCCGGCGGAGCGGGCGGTGGAGGGGTTCCTCGGGGCCGCGGCCGGCGACGCCCCCGATTTATGGCGGGAGGCCTCGCCCATCAC
>Ga0190316_1000275_pt1 | contig 14678 bp, 16 predicted proteins | sample 48701112_MG_FD_161663 | JGI IMG/M metagenome (GOLD analysis project Ga0190316, IMG submission 161663) | Hydrothermal vent sediment bacterial communities from Southern Trench, Guaymas Basin, Mexico - 4870-11-1-2_MG | ecosystem: Environmental > Aquatic > Marine > Hydrothermal vents > Sediment ... | reverse complement strand
TATCCTCTTCTTCCTCTGCCTTTCTGAGGTGAAACTATCTTCTTGTTTACCACTAGTCTTATTAGATTACTTGCTTCCACAAACAGAATTTGTTAATTTTAATTAATTTCGCACACCTCTATTTTAATAAATTAAGTCCATATTCTTGTATTGCTTCCTTTGCACAAATAACTCCTGTTTCTTTTTTATTAGATTTCTTAATTTTCTTTGCTGCTTCAGCTGTGCTTTCTGCTTCTTTAATTTTTATCTTTCTTTTACTAAAATAATTGCTGCATTGTTCTATTGCCTTTGGATGTGAGTAGATAATTTCAATATCCTCTTCTGAATTATCTAAACTTCCTAAGCAAAGTTTTATTGGATAATAAATTTCTTTATTAATAAAGATCGTATCAACTTCTCTAATTTTTCTTATAATTTCTCCGACAAGACCTGCAATGCTGTTTTCAACAGGTACTATTGTTATATAACCTTCTCTAGCCTTTTCTACAAGTTTAGAGGGTTTGTCTGAATATTTTATCTCTGCTTCAGGATACAATTTCCTTGTTAAAATATCTGAGAATGAGTATTTAGGACCTAGAGTATAAACTCTATTTGAAGGGACAATCATCAAAAGGGACACTCACCCATTTTATTCACTAAAAATTATTTAGAAAGAAAACTTTAAGTAGCTGATTTTTTCAATTTTGTAGAGGAAAACAAATTCAATCTTTGGTGGAAAAAATCCAGACAAAGGGAGAATTTAATTCTCTTAAGAATTGTGTCCAATAATTCATAGAACTTTAACTTTTGAAATTAACTGTAGTTCAACGAAATACTCGCGAGCCGCTTAAAAGAAATCTTACTAAATTAAACTAATTTACAATATAACTATGGAAAAAGGTGCAGATTTTAAATGGCTTAAAAGAATTGCGAAAAATGAGAGAAGTAAGCAATGGATTCAAAAAATTGAAGAATGGCATAAACTTGCTTTTGAAAAAGGAAAATTTTTGAAAAGTAAAAAATTGTTTTCTGTTGATCTTGGAAAATACAAAATTTGGTTTAGAAGATGTAATGCTTATTCTTCAATTGATATCTATACAGAAATTTTTAAAGAAAAGGATCATTTTTTAATTCCTGAATTTTCTGGAAAAGACGCAAATGTTGTTGTAGATTTGGGTGCAAACGAAGGTTATTATACCCTGAAACTCAAACAAAATAATCCTAAATGTAAAGTAATTGCAGTGGAACCTAATCCTTTAGCTTTTGAAATTTTAGAAAAGAATGTAAAATTCAATAAACTATCAGATATCATTTTGGTAAATAAAGCAGTTTGTAATAAAAGCGGAAAGATAATCTTTGAAATTGTTGAACAAGTAAGTGCTATCGGAGGGAAAGATTTAGGGATAATGAACAGGCCCTGGCTTAAGAAAGATATGACAAAGAAAGTTAAAGTTGGGTGTATAACATTAACCAAGCTTTTCAAGGAGTATAATATTGAAAAAGCAAATATATTAAAAATAGATGTTGAAGGAATGGAACTGGAAATTTTGAAGAGTAGTAAAAATTTATTGGATAAAATCCATAAAATTGTAGTTGAGTGGCATAGTAAAAAAATAAGAGATGGGCTGAAGAGATTCTTAAAAAGAAATGGATTTAAATTAATATTTGAAGAGAAAAGAGAATATGGAGATTTATACTTTATTAACAAAAATTTTTAATTATGCGGCTCGCTCGCACTCAAATCCCTTCGGGATTTGCCCTTTCGGGTCGTTGAACCGTGGATAAACGACTCGCTTACACCCATCCAAATTACCTTCGGCTCAACTTCTTTTATCCGCAATACGTTACTATTTTAGAGGTTTTGATAGATTTGTTTTTTTGAAAGAATAAGTTTTTTGTTCATTCTCAGTGAACAATATTTATAAATATTTTTTCATTTGTATTGAATTATGTTTGAAGAGCTAAATCCTTGGTGGATTGGAGAAAAAGACAAGGACCTTAAAGAACTTGAAAATTTGAAATATTTTGTTTATCCGAAATGGGTGGATAAGATTTCCCTTAGTCCTTTCAGTTTGAACTTTATCATTGGTTTGAGAAGGGTTGGGAAAACAATTGGAATAAAATTATTGATAGAAAAGATTCTTAAGAAAATTAAAAATCCTTTCTCTATTTTCTATTTTTCTTGCGACATTCTTGAAAGTTATCGTGATTTACTAGAGATTATAGAAGAATATAAAAAAATAAAAGAAAAGAAGGAGATAAAAACAAGCTTTATTTTCTTGGATGAAATTACTTTGTTAGATGATTGGTGGAGAGCAATAAAATTCGCTATAGATAGGCATTGGTTTGATAAAGATGTTTTAGTTCTCTCTGGTTCTTCTTCTCTCCTAATAAAACAGCATTTAGAAACATTTGGTGGTAGAATGGGGAAAGGAAAGACAATAGAAGTTTATCCTTTAAATTTCTCTAAATATTATTCTTTATTTTTTAAAGAATTTTTTCAAATAAAAGGAAAAGAAGTTTTTGAGAATTATTTGGAAACAGGAGGTTTTTTGGCTGTTCTAAATGAAAAGTTAACAGAGTACGAATATGTCTCTATAATAAAAGCGGATATTAAAAAAATAGAGAGATCTACAGATATAGCAAGAGACGTAATTAGGTCAATATTTTTGAAAGCTCCTACTGCTTTTAGCTATCATTCAATTGCTAAAGATTCGGGGCTTTCGGTTAACACAATAAGAGAATATATAGAAATTTTTAAAAATATGTTTTTGCTTGCTGAGATAAGCTATAAAGGATTGGATGGAAAAATATATTCAAGGAAGGAGAAAAAATTCGTTGTTAGAGATCCTTTTCTGGCAAGAGCTTTATCTCTCTGGACAAAAACAGATTTGAAAAAGGATTTCTTGTATGAGTGGATCGTTCAGGAACACTTGTTAAGAAAGTTTGGGGAGATTTACTACTTTAAAAATTCTTATGAAATAGATTGTATTACAAAAGATTTGAAAGTTGAGGTGAAGGCAGGGAAGCCTCATAGGAAGTATCCGAAAGGGGTGAGAATTTTGGGAGAAGAAGAGATTCCAAAGTTTTTGATAGGGGTTTTTTCAAAATAAATTCATTTTATCCTTTTAAACAATGGAGATTGTTGTGGAAAGAATAAGGGTATTTGAAAATTACTTAGATTATGCAAAGAAAATAAAAAAATTGTTGGAAAAAAATTTATCTTCCTTCGAGCTGTTTGTTTTTGGTTCTGTAGTCAAGGGAAATTTCTCTGTTGGATTAAGCGATATAGACATTGCTGTGGTTTCTGATGAATTTAAAGACAGAAACAAGAAATTGGAAATCTATGACCTTTTATTTTCTGAATTTTTCTCTTATCCATTTGAGTTTCATTTGCTTACTAAAGATAAATGGAATTTTTACAAAAGATTCGTAAAGGAAGATTTGGTTAAAATTTAATAGGATTTTTTGGATTAAAATGGCATAAGAGAGCAATAGTTTACATATTCAGTTCTATCACTTTTGTTGGTTCTTTTTTTCCAAATTCTCTTTTGAATTCATAAACACAACCTGTTCCTGCTTGAATTAATCTTTCGTCATGTGTTACAATGAATGTTTGCTCAAGCAAATCTGTAATTTTTGTTCTTAAAATTTCTGTTAGATTTCTGATTGTATTTGCATCTAAATTGTGGGTTGGTTCATCTAAAACAAGAAGTCTTAAATTTGGTGCTAAAACAACAGATAATGCGATTCTCATCACTAAAGAAGCAATTGCCCTTTCTCCACCAGATGAAAAACCTTCAACATTTATCCATTTATTTTTCAAATCGCAAAGTTGTAGAAGATAATCTCTATTTTCTATCTTAAACCTGATTCCTATATAGTCCTCATAAGGATAAATATAGCTCCAGATTTCATTCATCACTTCGTTTAAAGTTTTAACAAACTCCTGCCTCAATATCTCCTGAACTTCTATTAATGTATTTGCAAAATTTGTTAGAGTTGTATTGGCATAATCCAAGAACAAGATCTCTTTTTTATTTCTTTCTAAAAATTCCAATTCTTTTTCTATTTGTTCCAAACTTTTCTCTTTCTCATTTTTTATCTCTATTATATGCTTGAGATTTAGTTCAAAAGTTAGCAAATTCTTTTTTAATTCTTCAACTTCTTTTTTTAGTTTTTCAAACTCTGATTCATCAAAAGAAATTGTTCTAATTTCAGTTTCAATTTTTATTTGTTCTTGCTTATATGCTTCCAATTTCTGTTTTTTTATCTCTATCAATTTTAGTTTTTCATAATGTGTTTTTAATTTCTGGACTTCTTCCTTCAATCCTGATAAATCTATTTCTTTTTGTTTTAGTTTCTCTAGTTCTTTTTTTAAATTATTCAAATCGGATTCAACATTTTTGAGCTGTTCTAATCTTTTTTTTAGAAAGTTTGCTTTTTCAATTTTTTTGTTTTCAAGTTCAATTTCCTCTTTTTTATTTGAAAGTTTTTTATCTAATTCCGAGATTTCTTTGCTCAAAAAATATGATTCTTTTTCTTTTCTATCTATCAATTCTTTTCTTTTTTCTTCTGTTAGTTCTCTGTCACAGGTCGGGCATTTTTCCTTAGATTCTTTTAAACTTAAAATTGCATCTTCATATTGCTGCTTTCTCAATTTTTTGTTAAATAGTTCTTCTTTTAGTTCCTCTATCTCTTCCTTTAGAGAATCGTATCTCTCTTTGTTAAAACTGAGTAAAAATTTTTCTGCTTCTTTTTTTTCTTTCAGATTCTTTTCTAGTTCCTCAATTTTTGAGTTTAAACTTGAAATTTCTTTTTCTCTTTCTAATTTCTCTTTTTCAAGATTTTCAAGTTTAAGTTTTTTGTCTTTTAGTTCTTTTTCAATTTTTTTTATATCTTCTAATTTAACTTCTCTAATTTCATTCTGAAGAAGATTGATTGCACTTTTTATTTCAATAAGTTTTGCCTTTTTATTTTCAAGTTTTGTTTTATTTCTTTCAAATTCATTAAAAAGTTCTTCTTTATTATTCAATGTTGTTTTTGTTTTTCTTATTTTCTCTTCTAATAAAATTTCCTCATCTTTTGCTTTATTCAAATAATCTTCTAATTCTGATTTCTTATTTCTTATCTCTTGCTCATTTAAATTAGCAATTACCTCTTCTTTCATATTTTTTAGGTTTTTAAATCTGTTTGAAATTGAGATTGTCTTTGTTCTTGCAATTTCAAATTTTGAGAGTTTTAATAATTCGTCTATATTACTCATTCTGTTTCCAGGAGGGATTGTTAAAAAGTAATCAATTTGGTTTTGTTCGGCGTAGATTATTTTTGAGAACAAATCATAGTCTATTTTTAAAATTTTTTCAACTGCCTCTGTAACTTGAGATTGATTAACTGCGATTAGTTTTCCATCTTCTCTTAACTCTGCACTTGATGGTTTGTTTGAGAAAATTTCTCTTTTAATTTCATAGTTCTTGTTGTTTATTTCAAATCTGAGTGTGATTTTCGCTAAGTCTTCTTTAATTGGTTTATCCATTATTAGGTCTGAGAGTTTTAGTTTCTTTTTCTGTATTTTCGGCATAGTTCCAAAAAATGCAAAACAAATTGCATCTAAAACTGTAGATTTTCCAGATCCTGAAATCCCAACAAATATGTTGTTTCCGTTTGTAAATTTCAGTTCTGTTTTTTTGTGGGATTTGAAATTAATTAATTCGATTTCTTTAATCATAATTATAATTTTTGAAGATTTAAGGAAGTTTTGTATTAAAGTGTTGGAGTTTAAGAAAGCAGACTGAAATCTAAAGGATTAAATTTCTAAAAGAAACCGCAGAGCTATGGGTGAGCTGAAAATTTTTATTTTAAAGGGGTTAACATATATGGTGTAAAATAGAAGTAACCAACAAGTATCAAACTTATTATTATTAAAAAATTTTAAATATTTGAATTCTTTCTAAAAGCTTAATAAAACTCAAATAACCTATTAAATTAAAATTTTTAGAGGGAAAATATAACACTGTTATAATCTTGCCTATTTAAAGTTTTCTATGTAATTATAATAAGGTCTAACAGACCAATGTAGTTCAACTACATACATAAGTAGCGTAGGTGATAGAAAATGACAGAAAACGAAATCTTTGTAGGAAAGAAGCCGCTAATGAGTTATGTCTTTGCTGTCATAACTCAGTTCTCAGAAGGGGGTAAAGGGGTTGTAATAAAAGCAAGAGGTAAAACAATCAGCAAAGCAGTTGATATTGCGCAAATTGTTAAAAACAGATTTGCTAAGGATGCAGAAGTAGGTCCAATAAAGATAGGTACAGAAGAACTAGAAGCAAAGGAAGGCGGAAAAATAAATGTATCTACAATAGAGATACCAATAAAGAAGTGATTTTCTATTTTTTTATTTTTTATGATACAAGAAAAATTGTTAGTAAAATTGTCTTTAATTACTATTATTCTTGGTTTAGCCTCTCTTTATTTTGTTTCTGTTTTTGCAGAAATTGAGTTTATTGAATTAGGAAAAATCTGCAAAGAGGATGTTGGAAAAGTTGTTATAACTAAAGGTACAATTTCAAAATCTTTTTTAGCAAAAGATTCTCACACTTTATTTTTGGATTTGGAAGAAAATGGAAAAAAATTATTGGTTGTTATATTTGGTGTTGATGAAAATCAATTCAGCAAAGGAGAAGAAGTTTCTGTAAAAGGTGAAATTTCCTTATACAAAGGAAGATTAGAGATAATTGCTAAAGAAATTAAGAAGATTCGGTAATTTGAATTTCAGCAATCTCTGAAATATTGCTTATCAGATTAATCTGGATGTGTTAAGGTAAAAGTTCTAAGTATAGCGATTTGTATGAAGTGTTAAAGAAGTTTGATATGCGCTTGTTAGGTTGTGATTTTTCGATTTCTTTTTTTTTGAAGTCTAGAGCAACTGAAAGGAGTGAGGTGGTAAGCTTTAATTATATTTATTATTCAATTTTCCTCTTGCTAAAAAATTATTTTATTATCCTATTTATTCCATCAATCCAACTTTTATCTAATTCCTGTTTTCCTTCTTCTTTTATTGCCCAGCAACTGTAACCTGTTCTTCCTTCAACTCTATGACCAATCAAAATATGACCTTCTAATCCTCTTTCTTGATTATCTTCCAAAATAAATATGGCAGTTTCAACATTCTCCAAAATTCTGTATCCCTTTTCATCAACAGGAATATGGTATCTTTCTTCTGGCTCAACCCATTGAGAAATTGTAATATCTATTGGTTTCTTGAATATTAACTCTGCAACTCTGTCTTTTTGCTTTATTTTCCGAATATCTTCTTCGCTAAAAACACATGTTGCTTGTAAATTAAGTTCATGAAGTTTACGAGTAAGCAAACTTGCTATTCCTTTTCCGTCTTCAGATTTTGGATCTACAATTTCTTGTTCACCATTTTCGTAAAACACAATCTTTTCAACCATTTCTTTAGTTGGTTCTATTTTTGTAGATTGCCCATTACTTGGAGTAACCTCCGGCTTGAAAAAATAATGATAGCCAATCAAACCTATACCTACGCCAATCAAAAAACAAGCGATGGCTAAAGCTATGAATTTTTGATTATTTTTGTTTTTCATCTTCATCATAATTTGTTACCTCCTTTCTTTTAAATAACTTTCTTTTTTTTATCGGTTTTCGTTTCTAAAATTAAAATTGTGCCCCAGCCGAATGGCTTTACAGAATGTTTTATTAAACAGATTCGCTTTTTTCAAAGAAATATGCTCCAAGAAAAATCATGACAGCGGAGAAACCAATTAACACTGTAAAATTAAAAAGAACAGAAAACGAGGAAACACCAACCAATATGCCTCTTAAACCATCTATACCATATGTTAATGGGTCAAGATACGAAAGGTATCTTATCCAAACAGGCAAATTTTCCAATGGGAATAAAGCTCCAGATAAAAAGAATAATGGAAAGATCACAAAGTTCATTATTAAACTAAATCCTTGCATGTCCTTCATTTTTGAAGCAAATATTAACCCTAAACCAATGAATGCAAAGGATATTAGCAGCATAAAGATAACCGACACCAAAAATGCAGATATCCCAGATATTTTAAATCCCATCAAAATAGAAATTCCAAGAATTAAAATCCCTTGAAATATTGAAGTTGTTGCTCCTCCAACAATTCTACCTATTACTATCGAAATCCTGTTGACAGGTGCAACCATAATTTCTTTCAAAAATCCAAACTCCCTGTCCCATAAAACGAATATCCCAGCAAACATTGAAGTAAAAAGCATAGTCATACCAATAATACCAGGGACCAAAAAATGAATATAATCTACATTTGCCATGCCGGGAATGTTCATATTACCGAAACCTAAACCAAGAAATGCTAAAAAGAAGAGAGGCATTGCTAATGTTCCAATAACTCTGGATTTTGCTCTTAAAAACCTTTTCATTTCTCTAAGCCACAAAACATATATTGCAGTAGTATTTATTATCATCTTCTAAACCTCCTTCTTACAAACTCTATGCTTCTCTCCCTCTGACTAGCTTCCTTTTCTCTGATTGTTTTTCCAGTAAAATGTAAAAATACATCCTCCAAACTTGGTTTATGCAAAGTAACAGATTTAATATCAATACCTTTTTTCTGAGCCACACTAATTAATTTAGGTATTCTTTTTTCACCTTGTTCAACCATCACAATTAATTCATCCTTATGTTTTTTAACTGATTTCACAAATCTTAGCTTATTAACCGAATTCATAAATTCATTGCTATTTCCTTCTAATTCAAAAGTTATAATGTCTCCTCCAAGTTCATCTTTCAATCTTTTTGGTGAGTCCATTACAATAATCTTGCCATGATCAATTATAGCTATTCTATCACAGAGATAATCAGCTTCTTCCATATAATGCGTTGTTAAAATGATTGTGATGCTGCTTTCTCTATTAAGTCTTTTAATATAATTCCAGATATGCCTCCTTGTTTGGGCATCCAAACCAAGAGTCGGTTCATCCAAAAATAGAACTTTTGGCTTATGAATTAAGCCACGAGCAATTTCCAATCTTCTTTTCATACCACCAGAATAATTTTCCACTAAAACATTTGCTTTATCGCTCAGTTCAACAAGATCTAAAACCTCAGCTATTCTTTTTTTCCTCTCGTGTTTGTTCATTCCATACATCATAGCATGAAATTCCAAATTTTCCTTGCCTGTGAGTTTGTTGTCTAAAGCAGGTTCCTGAAAGACTATACCAATATTTCTCCTCACATCATCTCTTTCTTTTACAATATCATAACCGCATACTTTTGCATATCCTGAAGTTAGTGTGAGAATAGTTGAAAGCATGTTTATTGTCGTGGTTTTACCAGCCCCGTTTGGACCAAGCAAACCAAAAAGCTCGCCTTTCTTAACCTCAAAACTTATATTATCCACTGCTGTAAAACCATTAAATTTCTTTGTCAAATTTCTAACTTCTATTGCCACCATATTAATCAACCTTTCTCAATTTAGAAAGACATTTTTTAAGTATCTTCACGATTTTTTCTTTATTCTTGTGAGATTTTTTGTGAGCAATGTCCCTTATTTCAAAAAGAATCTTTTCAATCTCTGATTCGTCTTTTCCTAAAATATCTATAAACAAATCTTTGAACAGAAGAAATTTTTTCCTGGATTCTTCCTTATATTTTTGTATCTGTTTTAATGTGTTCTTCCCATTATTTGTAAGTTCAAATATGTTTTTTGAACGTTTATCTGTCTTGCTTATTTTTATTAAACCTTCATGTTCAAGTTGCTTTAAAAGAGGATATAATGTTCCTTTACTTGGCACCCATTTTCCTTTAGTTTTCTCTTCAATTTCTTTTAGTATTTCATAACCCGATTTTGGTTTATTTTTTAGAGAGTGTAAAATGTAAAGTACAAGAACACCTCTTTCTTTCCCATTCTTACAATGAAATTTCCATAGACCTGTCATATATAATAATAAATAAATATTTAAATATTTCGATTTCGAACCGTTTGAATTCGTAATATAACTTTCAGCGATTGGGTCTCCAACCAGAAGGGCAAAACCTCAATTACGCATTACATTTTGCGGATAAATGAAGTTGGCGAGCTTGTGAGCCAACTTGGATGAGCCGAAGGCAAACCATTTATCCGCTGTTACATTCTCCAAGTGAAACGAGGACAAGGAAAGCGAAGCTCTCCAAAGAGTTTACACTGGGCGTTTTTTAAATTAAGGAAGTGCTCGCTTATCTTTTTTGTCTCATCTTATATGAATAAACATATACCAATACTCGCTCCAATCAACAAACCAACTATTACACAGAGACTAACTGCAAGTGTAAGTTTAGAAGTTGTAGTATTTATTCCTCTATGTTTATCAACTAAATATTTGATTATACCTGCAATTGAAGCACCGACCGCCATAGTGAGAATAAACACAGGAAAAGCTCTTCCCCCCGTCTTTCCAAAATGGAGTGCAGTTATTATAATGCCTGTAACAATACCTCCCAAAATACAACCAACCAAAACTATAATTTGAGTCCAGTTTTTAGTTTTCATCATAAACCAATTAGTTTGAATTCTTTAAAATACTTTAGATTATGTTTGGTTTTTACCGAACTATTTCAACAAAACAATATTTCCCATCCCTCTCCTTCTCCTCTCAATCAAACCTCTACTTTCCAGCAAATCCAGAGCCCTGCTAACATTTGATTTTGAAATTCCTGTTTTCTCAACCAACTCGCTCTGATTTATAATTCCATCTGAATCAATTATTGCTTTATAGATTTTCTGTTGATCGTCTTTTAATGTTTTTACTATCTGTTCCCATCTCTTTTTTCTTTCCTCAAGTACCAATTCGCCAGCAGGTTTTTCAACCGAATCAAAGAATAGCAAATACATTCCAGTAATAGCAAGAATGATTGATGCTACAATTAGAATTATCACATCCAAAAATGTGAAAAATCCTGGAATTTGGGTAATTGCTGTATTCTGACCTTCTATAAAGATTTGGACTGGAGTAGGATTCAGCAATTTTATTCCGAGCACAAATACAGAAGCTATAAATAAAACTGCCATGAATGCCGTTCTTCCGTGGATTTTGTTTTCCATCTTTTCACCTTCCTAAAAACATAAAAAAGAAAAGAAAAAAATATGTTTGCATCCTTTACTTTGGTGCGTGTGGTCCATGCAATGGCAACTTGCTGCAATCTATTGGTCCTTCTGGTCCGTAACAGTAACTTCTCATGTTTGAACTTTGCTCTTCTACGGATGTTACTTTTTCGCTTTTCAGATCTATTTTAACTTCATAGATTTTCCCATTGGCTTCAAATGCTAAAATTGCTGTATCGGCTGGTTCTCCTACCGGAACTGGTTTTCCTTTTCTTGTTGTGATGGAATACAGTAAGGTGTATTTCCCTTCTTTATACTGTATGCCTTCTCCATTGGTTAACTCTTGTATTCTGCTGTCTTTATTGGCTATTTCAAGCCATTTGTCCAGCTTTTCTTGGTGCTCTGCTATTTTCTTCTTCATCTCTTCTGATGTCATTTTACGAACTACTAGCTTATGTGTCAGCTTATGTCCCGCCGCTTCTATTGTAAAGTTGTATTCTCCTTCTGGCAATGTAACTTCCTTCACCAATTTGCCGTCTTCATATATTTTTAACTGGTCGTTCATTGCCACTGCACTAACCTCCTTCTCTGGGAACTTCACTAGATTCCCTGCTCCTAGAGCTGTTCCTACTCCTGCCATTAACAACCCTGCTACTAACAGGATGCTAAGCAGAGCCAGCCTGTTTTTCATTTTACTCACCATACTTTAAGTAGGATGAAACACCTTAAACATTATGTATGTGAAACTGGTTTCCAACTGATTTAATAGTGTTTTTGTTGGAAATTCCTAATTTTTATAGATCATTCAACATTTCTCTATAAATAAAATCGTAAATTTAATATATTTATAATTATTAATATATAAATATGAGAGAAGCACTAAAGATATTTAAAGCATTGGGCGATGAGACAAGGTTGAAAATAGTTGAGTACCTTCTCAACGGAGAGAAATGCGTTTGTGAAATAGTAAGGCGTGTTAATAAAAGCCAATCGGCAGTTTCAATTCAATTGGCAAAACTAGAAAGTTTGGGAATTTTGGAATCGAGGAGAGAAGGAAAGAAAATTTATTATAAAATTAAAAATAAGAAAGTTATAAAAATATTGAAGATAATAAAAGGTGATGAAAAATGATGCCATTAATTTACATTCTGGCTTTATTAATTACCGGAGCTTTGGTTGGGTTGGTTTCCGGTTTGTTGGGTGTTGGGGGTTGTTTTATAATGATTCCCGTGCAGTTTTGGATTTTGACGGCAATGGGAATAGACCCTACAATTGCGATAAGGGTTGCCTTTGGAACAAATTTATTTGTTGTTTTTCCAACAGCTATTAGCGGCTCTTTTAGGCATCATAAAAAAGAAGTGGTTCTTTGGAGACAAGCAATAATTCTCGGTTTAACAAGTATGGCATTCACATTTGCAGGAGCTTATTTAGCCAGTATTTTGAGCGGCAATATTTTAAAAATCTTGTTTGGATTGGCGATTCTTTTAGGTGCACTGAGGATGATAACTGCTCATCCCATAAGGGTTAAGGGCGAACCTCATGCAAACCCACTGACTTATATATTCCTTGGTGCTGTTTTCGGTTTTGTTACGGGATTGATAGGAATAGGTGGGGGAGTTTTGATGGTTCCTCTAATGGTAATATTTTTGAATTACCATATGCATGAAGCGGTTGGCACTTCAACGGCGGTGATGATATTCACGAGTCTTGGCGGAGCTATGGCCTACATATTATATGGATTAAATGCTTCTGGATTGCCTCTTTATTCTATTGGGTATGTGAATCTTTTGCAATGGATTCTATTGGCAAGTACGAGCATTCCGATGGCGCAATTGGGAGTCCTTTTGGCACATAAAATAAACCCAAAATCATTAAAGTGGATATTCATAGTTGTGATGATTTATATGGGATTAAAAATGATTGGAGTTTTCTCCTGGCTCAGTTTGCCGATATAAAAAATTTCAGTAAAGGAATATGATACAAAAAATACAAAGAGTTTCTGGATTTTTAAAAAAATATCTCCCTCTGTTCGTTTTTATAGACATAGTTTTGGCGTTGTCAACAGGGTTGCTGTTCCCTTCTTTTGTTTCTACCTTGAGTCCTTTAATTCCTTACGGAATGTTCATAATGCTTTTTCCGATGATGATGGGAATAGTAATAGAAGAATTAAAATTAGTTGCAAAGGATAAGAAGATAATACTGGTTTCAATTATTATTAATTTTATTTTATCTCCCCTTATTGCTTATTTCTGGGCTAAATTATTTTTTATTGGTTTTGATCCGAAGTTCATTGCAGGATGGATATTAAAACTTACTGTTCCCTGCTCTGCAATGATGGTTGCTTGGACTGGACTCTCAAAAGGCAAGACCGAAACAGCATTAGTTATACAAGTGGCGAGTTTTTTAATTGCAATATTCGCCATTCCTCTATGGATGATACTGCTCGTTGGAGAATACGTGCCTGTAGATTTCTTAGTTATTGCTAAAAAAATATTGTGGATCATTGTTCTTCCATTAATTGCTGGCGTTGGAGCAAGGGAATTAATAATTCACCGGAGATATGGAAAAGAAGTTTTTAAAAATGATATAAAACCTTTTTTGCCTCCAATTTCCAGTATAGGAATGTATTTTGTCATATTTATTGCTATATCTAGGGAGGCAACAGCAATAATAACAAACTTTCATCTCGTATGGATTTTGGTATTGTCTATATTTGTTGTCTATCCAGTTCTGTTTGGTTTGTCTATAATTATTTCGAAGAAAAGCGGAATCTCTTATGAGAACGCAATTGCAATAGGGTTTGCAACTACAGCAAAAAATCATGGCATAACTTTGGCTTTAGCTATGACGGCGTTTGGCGGTTTGTCTGTTTTGCCGCCATCGATTGTTCCGATGTTTCAGGTTTTATTAATGATGTTTATCTGGAAGATTTCGCCTAAAATCCGATCCCATTATTGTAAAAAAGATTTTTAAGGATCCTTCGTTAAAAATTGTTTTTGATATACTCGACAGCGTTCCTAAACACAAGAAGACCCTGCCCCTCTTCAGGAAAGTTTTCTCTCGTCCATCTTGGATGGTTTGTTTTGTGAAGAAATCCTTCCGGATGGGGCATCATTCCAAGTATCCTTCCAGTCTCATCACAAATTCCGGCAATTGCTTCCAGTGAGCCGTTTGGGTTCAATGGATATTCCATTGCGGGATTTCCTTCGTTGTCGGAATATTGAAATACTATTTGCTCGTTTTCTTTCAGCTTCTTCAAAACTTCTGGTTTTGTTATAAATTTCCCCTCTCCGTGTCTTACTGGAAGATAGAGTGTTTTTATTCCTTTTGTGAAAACGCACTTTGATTTTGGATTGCATCTCAGATAAACCCACCTGTCTTCAAACCTTCCAGAATCATTAAAAGTCAGGGTAGTTTCTTGAGATTTCATATAATCTCCGTTGAATCCGGGAAGGATTCCAAGCTTTACCATGACCTGAAACCCGTTGCAGATTCCAATAACAAGCTTGCCTTCAGAGATAAAGGATTCAAAAGGCTCTAAAAGATTGTATTTAATTTTGTTGGCAAGAACCTTGCCTGATGTAATATCATCGCCAA
>Ga0190316_1000273_pt1 | contig 14695 bp, 12 predicted proteins | sample 48701112_MG_FD_161663 | JGI IMG/M metagenome (GOLD analysis project Ga0190316, IMG submission 161663) | Hydrothermal vent sediment bacterial communities from Southern Trench, Guaymas Basin, Mexico - 4870-11-1-2_MG | ecosystem: Environmental > Aquatic > Marine > Hydrothermal vents > Sediment ... | reverse complement strand
CAAAGATTTACATTATCTGTAAGATTGTCAAAAGAATATGAAAAATTTTTTTCATGCAAGGTGTTTTTAATTTTTTTCATATCTGTACAGACATCTTCATATTTTATTTTACTTTGGTGACCACAATTCTCTGCAAAACCCATGTAAAATATTCCGGCTCCAATTAGACCCATCCCAACAACAGCTCCAATCTTTTTCAGAGTTGAAGGTTTATCTCTGGGCTTTTTTCTTTCACCAAGGTAACTTTTTTTATCTTTTGCCTCTTCACTTAACCTTTCGCATTCAGTTTTAATATAATCAGTAAGAACAAATTTATTGTAAGGTTCTAATTTTTTCTGCAATTCTTTTTCTATTTTGGCAAGTTCTCTAACATATTTGTTAAATGGATTATAACGACTAAGAAACCTTGTAGATCTCAATTCTTCGTTAATTTTTTCAAATTCATGCATAAGTTCCACATGTTCTTTTGGATCATAACCCTCTTTTTTGAGATTATAAAGACCTTCGTCTTTTACTAACTCTAAAATATAATTTTCCATTCTTGTAATTTGGTCACTTAGTCGGTTTCCAATTGTATTGTAGTTATATGTCATAACCAACACATATTTTCTTTATTTTTTTACTTATTTTTTAATTAATAATATGGATATCAATTTATTAAAAAAATTAAGTGAAACCCCCGGTGTTTCAGGTTTTGAGACCGAGATCAGGGAAGTGATAAAAAAGGAGATTTCAAAATATGCAGATAAAATAACGGAAGATACTCTTGGAAACTTAATCGCCCTAAAAAAAGGTTCTGCCAAAAACAGAAAAAAAATCGCTTTAGTTGCGCATATGGATGAAGTTGGTTTTATTGTGAAAAGAATAAATAAGGGCTTCATAGAATTCTCAAAAATCGGGGGAATTGATGACAAAATTTTGCTCTCAGAAAGAGTTGTAATAAAAGGAGAAAAAGAAATAGAAGGGGTGATTGGCTCAAAACCCATTCATCTGCAAAAGGAAGAAGAAAGAAAAAGAATTATTAAATACGATGAAATGTACATAGATGTGGGAATGACAGATAAAGAAAAATTAAATATTGAGAAAGGCACACCCATCTCTTTCAAATCAGAATTTAAACAATTGCAAAAAAACACTTTTATTGGAAAAGCTTTAGATAACAGACTCGGGGTTTATTGTTTGATAGATATTTTAAAGAGAATAAAAAATCCAAATGATATTTACTTTATTTTTTCATCTCAAGAAGAAGTCGGATTGAAAGGCGCAAGAACTGCAGTTTATTCAATAGAGCCGGATTTAGCCATAGTTATAGATACTTCGATTGCTGGAGATGTTCCCTCCGTTTCTGAGAAAGAAAGCGAAATAAAGCTTGGAAAAGGAGTCACAATAAGTTTGATAGAATGCGAAGGTCATGGGGCAATTTTACCGGAAAACTTAAAAAAATTCATTCTTAATCTGGCAAAAAAGAACAAGATTAAATATCAGTTGGAATTGGTTGATGGGGGAATGACTGATACCGCAATTACCCAGATAACGAAAAAAGGAATTTTAAGTTGCTCTCTGAATATACCGATAAGAAATATACACACGCCACACAGCATTTTTCATGCCGAAGATTTAAAAGAAACAATAAAATTGGCAGAATTAATTGTTAAAAATTGGAAATAGTTAATTTAATTATTCCTCAAATCAAGAACTTAAGTTAACTTATACTTTTAATATATATAATTATGTTCAAAGCAGTATTGGATGATGTCGGTTTGTTGAGAGAAAGTTTCAGTGCAATTGCAGAAATAGTTGATGAAGGCACATTTAATATTAAAAAAGATGGAATATCTCTTGTTTGCCCTGACAGAGCAGTTATTGCAGTGGTAGATTTTTTGATTCTTCCAACGGCATTTGAAAGTTATACCTGCGATAAAGATACCGAAGTTGGTTTGAATATTCTCAAAATATTGCAATTTATTAAAAAAGCAAAACCAGACGATAAATTAATTTTGAGTCTTGATGAAAATGAGGACAGATTTGAGTTAACTCTGGAGGGGAAAACAACCAGACAATTTGCAATTCCGATAATTTCAGTTGCAAAACAGGAAATGCAGGATTTGAGCAGATTTAAATTTGAGAACTCGGCCGAATTGGACCCGTCAATTTTAAAAGAAGGAATCGAAAACGGTGCATTGATTTCCGATGGAATATCTATAAAACTTTCGAAAGATTCACTGGTTTTGAGGTCAGAGGGAGATTCGAGTTATACGCAAATAAAGATAGATGCCGGAAATCCACAACTTTATTCTATAAACTGTAAAGAAGAAGTTATTGCAAGATATTCAATAGAATATCTGAGCAAAATGCTAAAAGCCAGCAGATTATCTGAAAATGTCAAGATAGAGTTCAACAAAGATTATCCATTGCATCTAGAGTATGTTATCAAAGATAGAGCAAAACTGGGGTTTATCCTGGCTCCGAGAATTGAAGAATAATCAGGGAAAAATAAGTTTGATTATGCAGGGGATTAAATTCTATCTTCTTCTATAAAATTATAGAATTTAAAAATGATGGTGATCTGCTCCATGAATTAAAACAAACTTTATCAAAATTCTAACAACTTTCTCTGGTTTTTGTTCTTTAAAATATTTTTTGATGTTTCCCATTTTAATCTTACAATTTTATTATATCCTTCTTTATCTAATTTTTTCAGGAATTCTATTGTTCTTTCATCTGAGGGATAACCAGAACCGAAAAAACCGTATTTTTTATGCAAATTTTTAATTTCGGAATCCCTCGTCACTTTTGCAATTATTGATGCCGCTGAAACAACTGGATAAGTTTTGTCCGCATAATTTTCGGCAATTATTTCGAGTTTTTTATCTTTCAATCTTGACAAAATTTTTTCTTTAAATTTTTTTGTGTTTGCTTCCAAAGCATCAATATAAACTTTTGGTCTTTTCATCCAGAAGGAATTAATTATCTGGGCAATCCTTTTTATTTCAATTTCATTTAAACTTTTTGTATCCATCTCTCTGTTTAGCTCTCCCGCCGAAATTTTTAAAACAACAAAATCTTCGGACAGATTTTTGATTTCTTCGGAAAATTTTTTTCTTTTTTCTGGAGATAATTCTTTTGAATCTTTGATTCCAAGTTTTTTTAATTTTCCCTCATTTTCTTCGGAAATTAATACCCCTGCAATAACCAGGGGACCTATTACAGGACCTTTTCCCGCTTCATCAATTCCCAATAAAAAACCCATAATCTACATAGAAAACTAACTTATCTGTCTGTTAGAAAAAGTATTTGAAGAGGGTTATTTATACTTCTTAATCAAAAACTATGTTTATATCTGCGAGAGACAAATTTCAAAATAATGAGATTGCGAAACAATATTAAAATTTAGAATGAAACTAAATTATAGCGGGGTGGAGCAAAGTTATATTTGAAGTATAACTCTCCAAGTCTGGAGTGCTCGTCGGGCCCATAACCCGAAGGTCGGTGGAAGAATTCTGCCGAATTCAAATCCACCCCCCGCTATTTAAGATTAAAACAAATTATGTTATGCCAATAGAATTTAAAATAGAACCCGCTGTGAAAAGAAAAATTTCTGAAATAAATCCAAATCTGGATTCGAGAGTCTCTTTAATCGGAAAAATAATAGATATTGGAGAAAATTTGCTTGTTTTAGATGATGGAACGGGAAAAATAAATATATCTTTTTCGGATTCAAAACCATATTTAAAGATCGGAAATATGGTCAGGATTTTTGGATTTGTCATCCCAAGCGAGCAAATTGAGATACAGGCCGAAATCATTCAAGATATGAGCAAATTAAAAAAAGAATATCTTGAAATTTTGAGAAAATAAGGCGATGAACAAGAATTGAAATATCTTATGAAAAATTACGAAAAGAAGAAAAACGGTTTATTTTTCAAATTTAAGAACTATGGGACCATTATTCTTTTTGCAAGAAACTAAATGAAGACCAAAGCAAATATAAATAATAAACATAAAATCGAAGAAAGGAATTTTAATACGTTATGTTGATGGATCTGAAGATGATAGGTCTAATATTAATTAATTTTTTTATATGTATATGAGGAGTCCAAGAGGCGATGAAATAATCTAGTAAAATAGATTATTAAACTTGAGATGTCGGTTATTCTCATAGTTGAATAGGAGGAGCATATATAGTAAGGAGCAAATCCCCGTACAATTCCGGTTGATCCTGCCGGAGGTTACTGCTATTAGAGTTCGACTAAGCCATGCAAGTACTTTGGAACTTCGGTTCTGAAGTGCGAACGGCTCAGTAATATATAACTAACCTGCCCTTAGGTCTTCTATAATCTCGGGAAACTGAGGATAAAAGAAGATAGGATAAGTGTTCTGGAAAGAGCTTATCCAAACTAAGGATGGGGTTATACCTGATTAGGTTGTTGCCGGGGTAAAGTCCCGACAAGCCTATAATCAGTACGGGTTGTGAGAGCAATAGCCCGGAGATGGATTCTGAGACAAGAATCCAGGCCCTACGGGGCGCAGCAGGCGCGAAACCTTTACAATGCACGCAAGTGTGATAAGGGAACTCTAAGTGTTATTCCATACCGGAATAACTTTTGTTAAGTCCAAACAGCTTAACGAATAAGTGGTGGGTAATAAACTGCGAGTCAAAGAATTTTTTATAACGGATAATATAGTTTGGCTCACAGTTTACTAAACGGGTGGCAGCCGCCGCGGTAATACCCGAGCCACAAGTGGTAACCACTTTTATTGGGTTTAAAGCATCCGTAGCCGGTCTAGCAAGTTTCTGGTTAAATTTCCTATTAACTGGGAAAATGCCAGAAATACTGCTAGACTAGAGATTGGGAGAGGTTAGAGGTACTCTCGGGGTAGGGGTGAAATCCTTTGATCCTGAGGGGACCACCAATGGCGAAGGCATCTAACCAGAACAACTCTGACGGTGAGGGATGAAAGCTAGGGGAGCGATCCGGATTAGATTGAACCCTTTCTCTTAAAAGAGAAAGTTTTCATAAGAAAAAATGAATTTGACAGCGAATCTCTTGGTTCCTAAATACCCGGGTAGTCCTAGCCGTAAACGATGCCCGCTTGGTGTTGGCTGGTTTGTAGAAATCAGCCAGTTCCGAAGGGAAACCATTAAGCGGGCCACCTGGGGAGTACGTCCGCAAGGATGAATCTGCAGTATGACAGAAGTGTTATGCTGTAAGCATCTAACTTAAAGGAATTGGCGGGGGAGTACATAAGGGGTGACGCGTGCGGTTCAATTGGACTCAACACCGAGAATCTTACTAGGGAAGACAGCTGAATGAAGGTCAGTTTAAAGAACTTACCTGACTAGCTGAGAGGAGTTGCATGGCCGTCGTCAGCTCGTGTTGTGAAATGTCCAGTTAAGTCTGGCAACGAGCGAGACCCACGCTTTTAGTTGCTATCTGCTTTGGCAGAGCACTCTAAAAGGACTGCCTGCGCAAGCAGGAGGAAGGAGTGGGCGACGGCAGGTCGGTACGGCCCGAACTTCCTAGGCTACACGCGCGCGGCAATGGTTGAGACAGAGAGTTGCAATCTCGAAAGAGAAAGCTAATCCCTAAACTCAACCTTAGTTCAGATCGGGGACTGAAACTCGTCCCCGTGAAGATGGAATCCCTAGTAATCGAACGTCATCATCGTTCGATGAATCTATCCCTGCTCCTTGCACACACTGCCCGTCAAGCCATCTGAATAGGGTCTTGAGGGAGCTTCCCCGATTTCGGGGAATCAACCTTGGATTCTGTAAGGAGGGCTAAGTCGTAACAAGGTAGCCGTACGGGAACGTGCGGCTGGATCACCTTAAATAAAAAAATAACTCAAACTCCTGTTCAACAATTTGAAAAATTCTCAAGTTTAATAATCTTAATTCTTTCTTATCCAAAAATCTTATTCAAACCGGAAATAGTGTATAAAAATAGAGAAGTTGATATATTGCTCTAACTGAAAAAACAAAGAAAATTTATCATCATTTCATAATTCCAAAAATCCAAATATAAAAACCAAAGAAGCAAAAACTTCTTAACTGCCGGCCGTTTCATTGAAATTAGGCGACAATTGATTTTTTATATTAATTAATAAACTATATATAACTATGAATAAGGAGATTTTGGGCGTGTTACTGGTGAGTATAATCGTTCTAATAAGCGGATGTACAATGCCTTTTGGCGGAGGCGGAGAAAAACAAACGGCAATGGCTGGAACACAGGGGTTAACGATACTGTATTTTGGTCCGGATGTAGAATATCCAGTTTCTGGCCAGAGTATTAATTTGGAAGCAAGAATTAAAAATGTCGGCGATGCAGTCGCAAAAAATGTGGAAGGCGAAATTTATCTGTTAAGTTGGGGATCAACAAGCATAGCAAAAGGCGCCGACCTTAATCCTCCAGACCCCGAAGTGGGCAGAGAGGGAGAAGAAGATAGATTAACGTGGAGAGTAAAAGCACCGAATGTAACTAAAACGCAAACCTATGATGCTGGAGTTCATGTAAGATATGATTACACAACCACAACAGTAGCAACGATCTACGCTTTCTCACGAACGGAATACAGAAAGAGAATGGAAAGAAGAGAGCCAATACCAAAAGTAAAGAATATTGTAAACAGCAATTCTCCAGTTCATGTGGATGTAAGAATTCAAAATATTTTAAAAACCGGAAGTACAGATGTGCCTATTACGTTGGTATTCAAAAATGTTGGCGGAGGCAATGTAGAATATAATGCCCATACCAAACATTATATTATTAAAAGGGCAACAGTTAAAATAGGAGATACCACCAAAGAATGTTCAAATATTACTATGAAAGGCGGCAGAGAAGGCTATTGTACTGTGAGGGTGGACATTCCTTCTACTTCTGATGAAGTTAAATTGCCAATAGAAATTACGACAAGCTATCAATATGAAATTTCGGCAGAAACGAAGATATCTGTTCACCCGGAATTTGAGTAATTAATTCTTTTTTATTTTTATGATTGATTATAAAAAACTGGGTTTAAAAGTTGGTATTGAAATTCATCAGAGACTTGCAACAAAAACAAAATTATTCTGCAATTGCCCGGCGGAAATTTCCGAAAATGAAAAACGAGTTTTTGAATTTAGCAGAAAATTGAGACCGACTTCAAGTGAAATTGGCGAAGTGGACAAAGCCACAATGTCCGAATTCTTGAAGGGAAAAGAATTTGTCTATTATTTTTATCCAAATTGCTGTTCGGTTGAAACTGATTCTCAATTTCCACGAGAATTAAATGAAGAGGCTTTAATAATTAGTTTGCAGTTGGCAAAAATGCTGCATATGCAAATTCCGGACGAGATTCAGATAATGAGAAAAATAGTTATCGACGGAAGCAATACAACCGGGTATCAAAGAACAGCATTGATAGCAATGGGAAATGAAAAGTCCTTTATTGAAACAGAATTCGGAAAAGTATATTTGCAAGAATTGGAACTTGAAGAAGAAAGCGCGGCAAAGGTAAGGGAAGAAGAAAATAAAATCTATTACAGATTGGATAGACTTGGAATTCCGCTAATAGAATTGAGTTGCCATCCGGATATCTGGCATCCAAAACAGGCAAAAGAATTTGCCTCAAAAATAGGTCAGCTTTTAAGAAGTTTGAAAGTTCAGAGGGGAATAGGCACAGTGAGACAGGATGTGAACATTTCAATAAGAGAGGGGAGAAGAATTGAAATAAAAGGTTTTCAGGATTTAAGAAATCTCGACAAACTTGTTGAAAATGAAGTTAAAAGGCAGTTGGATTTGATCTCAATAAAAAAAACTCTAAAAGGAGCAAAAATAAAATTTGAGCAGAGAGATGTTACCAATCTTTTTAAAAAATCAAATTGCGAATTATTAAAAACATTGTCAAAAGAAAAAATTCTCTGCTTAAAGATAGAAAACTTCTCCGGTTTTTTCAAAAAGAAATGCGGAAATTTGACTTTGGGAAAAGAAATTGCGAATTATGCGAAATTCTTTCAAATTAATGGATTTATTCATTCGGATGAAGATCTAAAAAAATATGGTCTTCATTCAAAAGAAATTGATATGCTGAAAAAAGAAATGGAGATTAAAGAAAAAGACTTGTTCCTTTTGATAGGGGGGAAGAAATGCGAACTTGCGTTGGAATTAATTAAAAAAAGAATTCTCTTTTTAAAGGAGGGAGTTCCAGAAGAAACAAGATATGCCTCTGGATTAAACACCAGATATGCCAGAGAACTTCCGGGAGCGGCGAGAATGTATTTAGAAACGGATTTGCCAAAAGTGAATGTCAAAAAATATTTGGATAATATTGAATTGCCAGAAACTTTGGAAGATAAAGCAAAAAAATTTCAGAAACTTGGTTTAAACAGGGAACTGGCGGAACAAATTACAAAAAGTTTGGAATTGAATCTTTTTGAAGAATTTCTGAAATACAAAGTTGAGCCGAAGATAATTGCCGATTTGATTCTGAATAAGAAAAAATTTCTGGAGAGGGCAGGATATAAAATTGAGAAAAAAGATTTAGAATTTGTTCTAAAAAATTTGGAAAAAGGCAAAATTACAAAAAAATCTGTTTCTGACGTTTTGATTAAAAAAAGTATCAGGGGTTTTGAAAAAATTTCCGGAGAAGAACTGAAAAAAATCGTCCTTGAATTCAAGAAAAAGCATAAAGAAAAAGCAATGGAAGAACTAATGAAGAAATACGGAAAAAGAGTTGAGAGCGAAGAGGTTCTGAAATTGTTAAATTAAAACCTTCATTAATTTATTTTTTTATAAAAACTTATGGCGGAAAAAAAGAAGGGAAAAAGACCTAAATCAAAGAGCAAACACAAAGTCTCAAAAAAATATGAGAGATATAAAATTGAAGGAGATAAAATAATCAGAGACAGAGAATTCTGTCCAAAATGCGGTCCGGGGGTTTTTCTTGGAAAGAGGAAATTGGAAGGAAAAACAATTTATTACTGCGGTTCTTGTTTTCTAACTATTGAGAAAAAAGAATAATTTTATGCTGACCCCTCTGGATTTTTATTATTTGCAAAAAGAATTGAAAGTTATTGAAAAGAGCACTTTAAAAAGAATTTATAAATCGGAAAATTTTGTTTTTGAATTCAAACAAAAAAAAGAAAGATTTTATCTTGTCGTTGGAAAGAACTTTTGCTATCTGGATTCAGAAAGAATAGAAGAAAAAGAAACAACAGGTTTTGTTAATTTTTTATCTAGTAAATTAAAAAACAAAAAACTTTTGAAAATAGAGCAGAACGATTTCAACAAAGTTCTCGTTTTGCAGTTTTCGGATTTTGATTTGATTCTTGAATTCATAGGCAAAGGAAATATTATTCTTGTAGATAAAGAAAATAAGATTATTGCCTCTTTTATTCAGAGAGAATTTAAAGACAGGAAAATTATCATTGGCGGGAAATACAAATTTCCTTCAAGTGTAGAAGTTGAAGAAAATCTTAAGATAGAAGACCTGAATAAACTTCACCTGGGAAAAATTTACAAAGAGGAAATATTGAAGGGAAAAGATGTATTAAATCAGAAAATCAGTCCGAGAATTTATTTTAAGGATGGAGAGAAATTCTTTGTTTCTCCAATTGAACTTGAAACTCTGAAATTGAATTTTGAAAAAAAAAGAAGTTTTTCAGAGGCCATAAAGGAGTTTTTTTCTGGAAAGAAAAAAACGAAAGAGGAAATCATAAGGGAAAATCAGAAAAAAAATTTAGAAAGATATTTAAAGGATGAAAGAGAATTTAAAAAGATGGCAGATCTGATTTTAAAATACAAAGATGAAATAGAAAGAAGCATAGATATATTCAGAAAAGACAAAAGAATTGAAAAACCAATTGAAACGGAAAAGGGAGGGATTATAATTCTAAAACTGGAGGGAGAAGAAATTGAATTGAATATCAACACCGAATTAAAAGATGAAATAAACAAACTGTATGATAAATCCAAAAAGGCGAGAGAGAAAGCGAAAAAAATAGAAAAATTACTTCTCGAGAAAGTTGAAAAAAACAAAGTAGAAAAATTAGAAAAAAAAAGAAGAGAATGGTACGAACAATTCAGGCATTTTTTTACTTCAGATAATTTTCTCGTAGTCGCTGGAAAGGATGCTGACACAAATGAGAAATTAATTAAAAAATATTGCAAGAAAAATGATATTGTTTTGCATGCGCATATCCCCGGTTCTCCCTTTGGAATTATCAGAAGCGAGGGGAAAAAGATAACAGAACAGGCAATTAAAGAAGGAGCTCAATTTGTTGGGTGTTATTCCAGATTCTGGATTTCAAAACTGGGAATCGCAGAAGTATATTGGGTTAGACCAGAACAGGTTTTAAAGAGAGGTTGCTCAAAAAAAGGTTCTTTCATGATTTATGGAAAAAGGAATTTTTTGAGAGTTGAATTAAAACTTGTAATTGGCGTAAATGAGAAATTTGAACCAATAGTTTGTCCGGCAAACTCTCTAAAAAAACCAAAAAATTTTGTTGTTGTAGTTCCCGGAGAAAAAAAAGGCAGGGAATTGGCTGAAAATATAAAGGCGAGAATAATTTCAAAATCAAAAAAAGAAGATATAAAAAAAATAGAAAAAATCAACATAGATGAATTTTTGAGAATTGTGCCTTACGGGAAGGGGGATATTGTTTAATCATTGCTATATTTTAAATCATAGAAATCTATAAATATTAAAAAATGATAATTAGTTCAGAGATATGATGCAAAAAATAAATCTTGATTATTCACTTCTGGAATTAAAAGAATATCTTTGCTCAAGATTTGAAGAAGAACTTCATACTTCAGAATACCTAATGGCTAGTGAAATCACTGAAATTTTATCTGAAGGTGTAAAAAAATATTTTGGTGTTAATATAGAGGACTTAAAAATAACGGGAGCAGATAAATTAATGTGGTGGATTTTTGTAACACCAAATTATCGTGCTATTGCCAATCTTTTAGGAGATAAAGAAGAGGCGGGAATGTATTCTTTTAGCAGTAAACCAGTTGAAAGCAAATTTAAAAAATACCAGAAAGCTCTAATAAATGGAATATTAGAGGCATTAAGAAGCTAAAACAAGGCCTTGGCAAACTTAATTAAATTTGGTCTTTTTATCAATAATTTTCCAAGAGTTTTTAAGCCTCTTCCTCTGCTGAAATTTATTAAATCTTCTCCTGTTAGATTCTCTGCAAGATAATTAAAATCATCATCCGAAAGTTTTTCAACAACTTCTCTTAATTTTTCAACTTTTCTCAAATAAATTCCCCTCTGTTTCCACCATTCAATATTGTATTTATTTAATTGCTTTTCTGAAGTATCTCCCTTCTGCAAAGCTTCGTCTATAACTTCTGCAGCAATTCTTCCAGCAAACTGGGCTTCGTAAATTCCTCCTCCATGAATTGGATTTACTTGATGTGCTGCATCTCCAACAACAAGAAAATTGTCTAAAGTCATTTTCTTCAAAAATCCTCCAACAGGAATGCCTCCAGCATTTACTTCCAATATGGAACCTTTTCTCAATTCTGATTTGCTTTCTATAAATTTCTTCAGATAATCAATTGCTGGAACTTCGCTGTTGCCAATAATCCCAATTCCAACATTTGCAACATCTTTGCCTTTTGGGAAGATCCAGCAATTGTGGACTATAAAACCCGGACAAAAACTGCCATTCGTCTGGATATCATAAACTTTTCCTTTAAAGTATTCTTTTTTTAACTTTCTTATTCCCAAAAAGATTTTATTATCTTTTATAAAAAACCCTCTATATCCCATATTTCCTGTTTTTAAAGGTTTATTGAAAATTTTTAATTTTTTTATTTGTTTGCCTCTAATTCTTATCCTATAAGCATTTTTCTTTTTTATCAGATTTATAGCACCAACTATATTAATTGAAGCTAGTAACATCCATACATCATAAACTAAATGTTTTGAGGTTGTTGTAAATCCTATCTTATCTAAACCTTCACTTGATTTCTCTATATATCCATCTCCTAAAAATAACCCTTTAATTAAACTTTTCTTTTTGTCTTCACTCAAACCTAAAAACTCAATTGGTATTTTCTTATTTTTATTACCAACTCCAAACAATTTAGCAAATAACTTCTTAAGAATTACAGAGGCAAATTGTAGTTGATAGCATTTTTTATAACCCTTTCTCTTCTGAATCCATATACTTCCTCTAAAACCAAATGCTTTTTCTCCAATCTTCGCAAATTTATTGATTAGTTCCTTATCTGTGTTACTCAAAATAATACCATTTGAGTTCGTATTACCTTCTGCAATAAAAAAACCCATTAATTCGAGTAGTTCATTAGTCAATTTTAATTTTACAGGTATTTTGTGTTTATATTTGAATTCTGCTCCATATTGATTTCTGCCTTTTGGGTATATATATCCTTTTTCTATAATCCCTCCTTTGTAATACTTTGAAACATCTATTTCTTCCAGAATAGGCTCTTCAAGAATAGGAAATATCAAATAATCTCCATTTCTGTGTTTTCCTCCCTCACTTTTAATTAAATCTTTTGCTTTTTTCCAAACAAACCCTTTCTCTTTATTCCAAACATATACTAAATGATCTTCTGTCATTTTTACATCTTTGTTAATCATGAAAGGAGTTATTTTAACAATTTTTCCTTTATATTCTCTAATACTTATAGCTTTAACTTTATCCCAACCCTCCTTTGTTAAAACCTCTTCCCCATTTAAAATTTCAGAAATTGGTTTTATACTATGTCTTGCAATAATTTCTGTATCACCTGTTAAGCAATAACCGCGAGGTGCGATTTTATTTCCAAAATATAAATAAATTTTTTTTGGATCTTCAATCTCAATTCCCGTCATTTCAAACTGAACCCCAGAATCCACAAGTAAAGGATTGCATGTTGTATTTAGACCAGCAATTTTTGATATTTTGGATTCAATTCCATCTGCAGCAACCAAAACTTTGCATCTTTCGGAAAATTCTTTTCCAATAAATTCTCCTTTAACTCCAACAATCTTCCCGTCTTCTTTAAGGACTTCTTTAATATTTGTCTTTGCCTGAATTTTTGCTCCCTTTCTTGCCGCTTCCTCGGCGAGCCATTTATCAAATATTTTCCTTTCTAAAATGTATCCGCTGTCTTTGCCATAATCAATTTCAATGAATTTTCCATTTGGAGCATAAATCTTTGCACCATTTATTTTCTGCCTTATGCAATTACTTGGAGGATTTAATTTTAATCTTTCAAGACCCCCTAAAGAAATACCTTCAGCGCATCTTTTTGGAGCTCCAATCTCCTGCCTTTTCTCATAGAGAACAACATCATAACCTTTTTCTGCTAAATGTTTTGCCGTTGCAGAACCTCCCGGTCCGCCACCAACAATAATTATATCCGCCATAATTAGTGGCTCACTATTTTATATTTATTGAGGAAAACAAAAAGATATCAAATTAATATAAACTTATCTTCACTTCTTAACCACTAAAACACTCTGCAAAACCAAAACAAAATATCTATTAGGTGACGTTAATAAATATTAATCTATTAATTAAAAGACTAATTATGATTACAAAAACCTTAAAATTTGTTTTGTTTTTTTTAGTCCTCGTTTCTCCAGTTAGCGCTTTTTCTATAGGTACTGTTCCGGGAGTACATTATCTTGGAGAATTTAGCCCTGGTGATACTAAATATGTAAAATTTTATTTAATGACCAATGCTAAAGGAGATGTATTAACTACACTTTCATATTTTCCAGCACATATTGATTTATATTATCCGGGGAAATTAAGTTATATTTCTGCTTATGAAACTTCACAGGAAGATATTTCGGATTGGATAAAATTTCAACAAAATCCTGTGCTTGTTTCTCCAAGGAAATCTTTTGTCATAACTTTGGAAAATGGAGGAATTGCCAAAGTAAACACAGAAGTTGTGTATAAGTTAGTAATTCCTAAAGATGCTGAGCCTGGTTATCATATAGGCTCTATTTCATTAAGTCCGAAGGTTATTAGTGGAGGTACTGGAACCGGTGTTTCTACAATCGGATTAACAAGATATATTTTCATTTTTAAAGTTAGAGGAGAAGCAAAGAGAAAAGGTAGGGTAGAAAATATTTATGCAGATAGAGTTAGCAAAAATAAGGCAAGAATTGACGTTCTTTTTAAAAATACAGGAAAAAATACGATTTCTGTGAAAGTCGATAAACTCAATATATATAATGAATATGGAAATCTTACAGATACCTTACATTCAGGAATTGTTTATGTTGCACCAGGAGAGACAAAAATAATACCAGTATATTGGAGCGGTAATAAAGTTAAAAGTGGATTTTATAAGGCAGAAGCCAAAGTTAATTATATTACGGGATTTGCAAGTAAAGAGGCTACAATAGAGATACCAGATATTATCTCTGTTTCCCAAGAAGCTCCAAAATTTGAGACTCCTTGGTGGTTAATATTACTTGTAATTCTAATAATAATTTTAATAATTTATTGGAAATCTTAAATAATGAAGAAGAAACCAATATTTGTGAGTATCGTAGTTTTATTTATTGTTGTAATAATTGTTTTAGCAACTCAGACGAATACGAATTTAGTTAAATATAAACTAAAAGCAAATGTTACAGAATTAAGGATAAACAACAGTAAACTTTTATTAGGAATTTCCAATGACCCAACAGAATTTAATTTTGGAATAGTACCAGAAAACATAACTGTAAA
>Ga0190316_1000271_pt1 | contig 14719 bp, 14 predicted proteins | sample 48701112_MG_FD_161663 | JGI IMG/M metagenome (GOLD analysis project Ga0190316, IMG submission 161663) | Hydrothermal vent sediment bacterial communities from Southern Trench, Guaymas Basin, Mexico - 4870-11-1-2_MG | ecosystem: Environmental > Aquatic > Marine > Hydrothermal vents > Sediment ... | reverse complement strand
GTAGGTGTGGGCAGGTAGTGCCCACAGTTTTCTTATTTTTTCTCCGTGTTCTCTGTGGCTCTGTGGTGAGAATGACAGACGATGAAATGTTTCCCTCTACTTATTGAGAAGATACGACAAGTTGTGTTTTTGCCTGCCTATGCTATAATCGCCGTCGGGTGAGTAGCTCAGTTGGTTAGAGCGCACGGTTCACATCCGTGAGGTCCAGAGTTCGAGTCTCTGCTCGCCCACTATTGTTTGCAGAATAGCTGTTTTCTCTTCCCTCCCCTACAGCTCCTCCTTAATCTTTGCATGTGACCCGGTCCCGGTGAATCCCCTCCCATTCGTATCTTCTCAATAATTCGGGGAAGCTCGGGCCGGTCCCCCCGTCTGTGGCTCGGTCAGGAGACCGGCCACAGCTACTCGCCCCCACTTTTTGAAAAGATACTCCCATTCTTTGCCATGGTCATGGTGTAGTGATTTTTCCACATCGGCTCTTTAGGATTTCGCATGGTTGAGCCAAAATTAACCGCGAATCCTTCGGAGACTCAGGACAGGTTGCGCGAATTCACGCGAAAAAATAAAAAAATCAGTGCAATCTGTGTAATCCGTGGTAAAAAATTCACCTCTTGGTACACCCACCATGCAAAGTCCCAGAGACCCTCCACATCCTTTCTTGCCCTAATATATTTTAGCAGTATACTACCGACGTGTCTGCCTCGAAAATAACCTAGCTTGTAGTAGGCGATTTCCGTGGGCCAGGGCATCGCCTTGATTCGGGGAACCACAAGGCCCCCTACATTGCGGTAAATTTTCGTCCTTGGTGGTGTGTGAGCACTCATGGCAACTTCTCAAAAAAAATGAGGGCAAGTAGCGGAGAATTTACCGCCCAGGCGCAAACCGTAGGTGTGGGCACTGCCTTGCCCACACGCTAAGTTTTTCCGTGTTTACTTGGCGTCTTAGCGGTTTAAGTCGTCGTCTCCATGCTCGTCAAGTATCCCTGTGGTAAAAACTGCCCCGGATTATTGAGAAAATAGGCTCTTTGGGATTTCGCATGGTCGAGCCAAAATCAACCGCGAATGGCGCGAATTCACGCGAAAAAAAATAAAAAAATCAGTGCAAGCTGTGCGTAGTGTGGGCAGGCAGTGTCCACTAATCCGTGGTGAAAAATTCACCTCTCGGTACACTCACCATGCAAAGTCCCAGAGACCCAGAAAATACCCACCGACGATTATCATTGATTTCCTGGGAGGATAAAAATCATGCACTTTCCACGCTCGTCCGGCATTTTATTGCACCCCACGTCTTTCCCCGGACGTTTTGGGATCGGGGAAATAGGTGAAGAGGCTTTCCATTTTATTGATTTTTTGGTCAAAAGTGGACAGAGCCTTTGGCAGATTCTGCCTCTGGGGCCTACAGGTTACGGAGATTCGCCCTATGCCTGTTTCTCCGCTCTGGCCGGTAATCCTATGCTGATCAATTTAAGCCAGCTGGCAGCGGATGGGGACATTGCTCTCGAAGTCCTGCAGCAGTCGCCAGAATTTCCCGCCGGTCATGTGGACTTCGGGCCGGTGATTTCCTTCAAAATGGCGGTGTTGCACCGCGCAGCCCGTAATTTCCGGGAACGGGCCACAGGTGAGCGCAAGGCGGACTTCGAGCGTTTTTGTGCCGAGAACGCCGCGTGGTTGGAGGACTTCGCTCTCTTTATGGCCTTGAAAGAGGCCCACGGCGGGGCAGCCTGGAATACCTGGGAAGAGGGCCTGACCTTGCGGCAGCCCGACGTGCTGACCGAGTGGCGTGAGAGGTTGGCTGAGACCGTCTACGCGTACCGCTATTTCCAGTACCAGTTCTCCCGCCAGTGGAACGTGCTGAAACGCTACGCTAACCAAAAGGGTATTCAGATCATCGGTGACATTCCCATTTTTGTGGCCTACGATAGTGTGGATGTCTGGGCCAACCCGGAGCTTTTCAAACTGGACGAAAGCCGTACCCCTACGGTGGTCGCGGGCGTGCCCCCGGATTATTTCAGTCCGACGGGGCAGCTGTGGGGCAATCCGGTCTACCGTTGGGACGTGCTGACGAAGCAGGGATATGCCTGGTGGATCACCCGGGTGAAACACACCTTGCAGATGGTGGATATCATCCGTTTTGACCATTTCCGTGGCTTCGAGGCCTATTGGGAAGTGCCGGCCGGTGAGCCGACCGCCATCAACGGTCATTGGGTAAAAGGGCCGGGTCTGTCTTTTTTCAAAGCACTCGAGAAAAGTTTGGGGAAATTGCCGTTGATAGCGGAGGACCTAGGTTTCATCACGCCGGAGGTCGAGGCTTTGCGCCAGCAGATGGCCTTACCCGGCATGAAAATCCTCCAATTTGCTTTCGCCACCGATGCCAGCAATCCCTATCTGCCCCATAACTACGAGTCGGATTGCGTGGTCTACACCGGTACCCACGATAACGACACGACTATGGGCTGGTACGAGAAACTGGGGCCAGAGGAGCGCGAGAGGCTACATCGCTATTTGGGGCCGCTAAGCGAGGCGGTGAACTGGGCGCTCATCCGGTTGGCCTACCAATCCGTTGCCGATCTGGCAATCGTGCCGTTGCAGGATGTGCTGGGATTAGGTAGTCAGGCACGCATGAACATCCCCGCTACGGCGGGTGGTAACTGGCAATGGCGTTTCTGCAAAGAGGAACTTTTGCCACAGTACGCAGCGCAGTTGTTGGAGATGGCGTTGGTCTACGGGCGCAAAGAGCCGGAGGTGAAACGCCCGATGCCGGAATATATGTAGACACTTTCGAAAAACAAGAATTTCACCACGGAGGGCACAGAGAAAAATAAAAAATCTCCGTGGTAAAAATTGCTCCAGAATATTGAAGGCTCCCCATAGTATGCAGGAGAGATAAGCCGGTGCTACCTTTTTCTTATCCGTATGACTACCAGACGTTAAAAAACGTCTGGGCGGAATTTATTGACCACGGAATCATCGTTTCACCTTCATTGGATCCGGCCGTGGTGCGCTCCTGGCGCCACTGTCGAGAGATCGGCTTGGATCCACACGGTCTTCCGCCGCCTCCGGGGAGCTGCGACGAGGAAACGGTCACACAGTTACGGCAAGAACGCTTTGACTTGATCGCCATTGCACGCCCATTTATGGAGGACATCTACCAATTCGCCGGCGAATCTGATATGGTTGTGTACTTGACCAATGAGACACTCTGCGTTCTGGACTATTTGGGAGACGAGAAGTTGTCGAGTGCATTGTGGGACACGGGGTTGAACAGCGGAGTACAGTTGGTTGAGGAGGTAATTGGCACTAATGCGGCGGCCATGGCACTGAGGGAAGCACAGCCAGCACAGGTCGTAGGGCCAGAACATTTTCGCCTGGCTTATCATTCCATCACTGATACGGCGGCTGCGGTCCATGCCCCAAGTGGTGAGATGATGGGGGTAATTGGCATTATCACATTAGAACCAAACAGTCATCCCCATACCTTGAGCGTCGTTATGGCAGCAGCCAGAGCTATTGAGAATCAGCTGCAAGCAGAACTGAGTCTTTCTGAGGCACACCAGCATCTGGCAGAATTGAACGCCGCCCTGCAGGCTATGAGCAAGGGATTCATATTCCTCGACCCAGAGGGGCGAGTCACTCACATCAACTCCTGTGCCAGTGACATCCTGGGCATCTCTCACCGGCTGGCGATGGGGCGTAGGCTTAGTACCTTAATTGGGCTACCCTCCGAAATGGCGCTGGCGATGACCAGGCAGGCTTCAATGGCGGAAAAGGAAGTTGTCTTTCAGGCAGCGGATGGCCCTCTCTCCTGTCTGATGAGCATGGATGTGCTGAAAGAAGGATCCTGTTTACTAGGGTTTACCCTTACACTGGAACACACCGCCGAGGTACGGCGACTGGTACACCGCATGGTGGGGGCACAGGCCCACTTTACATTCGACGACATGCTGGGCCAGGACGTGGAAATGCGCCGGGTACAGTACTATGCCCGCGTCGCCGCCCACAGCGATTCCAACGTGCTACTCCTGGGTGAGAGCGGGACCGGGAAAGAGATGTTTGCCCAGGCTATTCATAATGAGAGTCAGCGGGCCTCTGGCCCGTTCATCGCCATCAACTGCGTGGCCGTTCCCCGCAAACTAATGGCCGGTGAGTTGTTTGGCTACGAGGGAACGTTCACCAGCAGAGAAGAGGGCCGGCCTGGTAAATTCGAGTTAGCCGATGGGGGCACCATCTTTTTCGACAATGTAGATGGAATACCTCTGGACATGCAGGCCAGCATCCTGCAGGTGATTGACGCCAAAGAGATTATCCGACTAGGGGGCACCCGAGTTATTCCACTGGACGTGCGCGTCATCGCCGCTTCCAACAACGTGGACCTGGCCCGCGAAGCGCAGCGAGGGCACTTCCGCGCCGATCTCTTTTATCGCCTGAACGTCTTGACCTTGACGATCCCTCCGCTGCGAGAGCGCGGGAATGACATCCTATTGTTGGTTGCACACCTGATTGAAAAATTTGCCCATCGTACGGGAAAAAGTGTGACCGTTTCGCCTCGAGCTATGGCTGTGTTGCAATCCTATCATTGGCCAGGGAACGTGCGCGAACTGGAAAACGTATTGGAACAAGCCCTATACGTGATGGAGGACTGTGAAATAACTGTGGAACACCTGCCTCGTGAGTTGCGTGCGGCTACCATCGGTGGGACAGAGGAAGTTATGCTCACTCTGCAAGAAGCCGAGCGCCAGGCGATTATCCGCGCCGGGCGAGAGTTGCAAGGCAATGTCACCAGGATGGCCGAGGCTCTGGGCATCGGACGCACCACTTTATGGCGGAAGATGAAGGCATTTAATTTATCCTCTGACTCTTTCAAGAAGTAATGTCAGTGTCACTGTTTCAAAAAGAAACACCAAGAAGAAGATCGTGGTTCCAGTATGAAACAAAAAACAAGCAAATCCTTGACAAGGCTGTGCTACAAGATATAATGATATTAGTCAATCGCTGAAGCCGGAGCCTTTGTAGACGAGGAGACTGATTTAGTGGTTATGTCCAAACAATACCATCATAGGAAGTTCGATTGGCAAATGTGGGTAGGTAACTGCCGTCGGTGGGACAGCATGCTATACGATAAGAGACATCTCTCCGAAATTGACGGAGATGGTGTCTTTTTTTGTTGCCGTGTTAAGAGGGGGTGATTGCAGCAGACAATAGCATGATCAGAGTTGGTCCTTGTAAATATAGTTCGTCTGAACACAGTAAAATTATAATTCGGTTAAGGAGAACAGACCATGAAGAAGAATAATCTGTTAGGAGAGTGCATTGCTGAGGCCTTTGGGACTTTCGTCCTGATTCTCCTCGGTGATGGTGTCGTTGCCAACGTCGGGTTGGCCCCGCGTCTGGCTGCGCCGTCCTATAACTGGAATACGATCACCATAGGATGGGCCTTTGCGGTCATCGTCGCCGTGTACATCGTCGGTGGTGTCTCCGGCGCACATCTCAACCCGGCGGTCACGCTGGCACTGGCTGTGAAGCGTGGTTTCGCCTGGAGCAAGGTCTTCCCTTACATACTTGCCCAGATGATCGGTGCTTTCTTGGGCGCTCTTGGCGTCTACCTGGTATACCTGGATGGTCTAGTGGCGGCCGGTATGCCCAACGTCTGGTGTACTGGGCCAGGCTCTGTCTTTGGCCAGGCTTTCTGGGGTGGCGCTGGAGCGGCGAGTGCCGGTTCTTACTCACTGGGTATCGCCTTCATCGCCGAGATCTTTGGCACAGCCGTGCTGCTGTGGGGTGTCCTGGCTAGTGGTGACACGAAGAACCTGGGCGTCGGAGCAAACCTCGGCCCATTCGTGGTAGGTTTCGCGGTACTGGCTGTAGGCCTGTCTCTGGGTGGCCCCAGTGGTTACTCCATCAACCCCGCCCGTGACTTGGCCCCGCGCATCTTTGGCGCTCTGGTCGGCACCAAGGGGCTTTTCGACGGTATTTACTGGCTGTTGCCACCGGTTATCGCACCTCTCATCGGCGGTGTCATAGGCGCTTTCACCTACGACTGGTTCGTCACCGCCAATCTGCCCGAATAGTCAGGCCATATCGAAACGGTGGGACCATCAACGGGAGGGAAGCGAGCGGTTAGTCCTCTCCTTTCCTCCCAGTCTTGTCTGTAAAAGTAGAAATAATAAGGAGATAGAACCATGAAGAAACTGATTAACAAGCCAGAGGACGTGGTAACAGAGGAACTGGAAGGTCTGGCGCTGGCTTATCCCGATATAGTCAAGGTGCATTTTGAGCCTGACTTTATCTACCGCGCCGACGCTCCGGTGAAGGGCAAGGTGGCCCTCATCTCCGGTGGCGGCAGCGGCCACGAGCCTATGCACGGCGGCCTCGTGGGTGTGGGTATGCTGCACGCAGCCTGCCCCGGCCAAGTGTTCACCTCCCCCACCCCGGATCAGATGCTGGAAGCCGCCAAGATGGTGAATAGCGGCGCAGGCGTGTTGTACATCGTCAAGAACTATACCGGCGACGTCATGAATTTTGAGATGGCAGCCGACATGGCCCGGAGCGAGGGCATTAGAGTGTTGAACATCCTGATAGACGACGACGCGGCTGTGAAAGACAGCCTGTACACCGCCGGCCGGCGCGGCGTGGGTACCACGGTGCTGGCGGAGAAGATCGTCGGCGCGGCGTCCGAAAAGGGCTACGACCTGAAGAGGATGGCCGACCTGTGCCGCAAAGTCAACATCAATGGGCGCAGTATGGGCATGGCCCTCACGTCCTGCACCGTGCCAGCTGCCGGCAAGCCCACCTTCGATCTGCCCGAGGACGAGATGGAAATCGGCATTGGTATCCATGGCGAGCCTGGACGGGAACGCATGAAGGTCAAGACGGCCGACGAGATTACCGAGATGCTGGCTCTGGCAATCATCGAGGATCCGACCTACAGCAGAACTATACGGGAATTGGACGAGGAAAAGGGCGAGTGGGTAGATGTCGCTCTGGAGGATCCGCCGTTCAAGGCCGGGGATCAGGTGCTAGCCTTCGTGAACGGCATGGGCGGCACTCCAGCCATCGAGCTCGCCATCATCTACCGCAAACTGCATGAGATTTGCGAGAAGAAGGGATTAAAGATCGTCCGCAACCTCGTCGGCTCCTACATCACCTCTCTGGAGATGCAAGGTTGCTCCATCACTCTGCTCAAGATGGACGACGAGATGATCAAATTGTGGGACGCCCCGGTCAAGACCATCGGTATGCGCTGGGGAATGTAAATAAACCAGAAACCGGGTTTTTCCCGGAAGGACCCGGTTTCTATCTACGCTCTGTCTACGAGGGAGGTAATCTATATATGCCCATCACTACGGTTGACGTTTTAACCTGTCTGCGCAAGATGGCAGATGTAATTCACGAGAACAAAGAATACCTCACCGATCTGGATTCAGCCATCGGTGACGCTGACCACGGCATCAACATGGATCGTGGGTTCCAGGCTATCCTGAAGAAACTGCCCAGCGTGGAGGATAAAGACGCGGGCACCATCCTCAAGACATCCGGGATGGCCCTGGTGTCCAGTGTCGGTGGAGCAGCTGGGCCGCTCTATGGCACGGCCTTTATGCAGGCCGGCATGGCCATAGCCGGCAAGTACGAACTAGAAGCCGAGGACCTGTTGGCCATTCTGGATGCGGCTCTCAAGGGGGTGGTCATGCGTGGCCGGGCCAATCTGAACGACAAGACGATGGTAGACGCCATTACCCCCGCCGTTAACGCTATGCGAGAGGGGTTGGGAAACGGCGCCGGCACGGTAGAGGCCCTGGAACAAGCCGCGGCGGCAGCGGAAAAGGGCATGCAGGATACCATCCCTATGCTGGCCAAGAAAGGACGGGCCAGTTACCTGGGCGAGCGGAGCATTGGTCATCAGGACCCCGGGGCCACCTCCTCGTACCTTCTCATCAACACCATGGCCGAGGTGGCGCGAGCAAACGAGTAGAGAAACCTTTTTTTCAAACCTGGTTTCTTGATAGCATAAAAGGAGATGCAGCTCCGGGCCGGTCTCCTGACCGTGCCCGTCTGTAGCTCGGTCAAGAGACCAGCGAACAAGTAGAGAAACCGTTTTTTCAAACCTGGTTTCTTGAGACAGACTAAGTATAGCATAAAAGGAGACTCGGGAAATGGCTAAGAAATATGTAGCAGCAATAGACCAAGGTACGACCAGTACCCGATTCATGATCTTTGACCACGCCGGACAGGTAGTCGGCGTACATCAGATGGAGCATGAGCAAATTTACCCGCAGGCCGGCTTAGTCGAGCACGACCCGCTAGAGATCTGGGCGCGCACCCAGGATGTGATCAAAGCCGCTCTGGAGAAGAACGGCATTGACGCCAACGAAATTGCTTCCATCGGCATCACCAACCAGCGCGAGACCACTGTCGTCTGGGACAAGAACACCGGCAAGCCCTACTACAACGCCATCGTCTGGCAATGCACCCGCACCAAGGACATCTGCGATGAACTGGCTAAGGATGGCGGCCAGGACCGCTTCCGCGCCAAGGTTGGCCTGCCTCTGGCGACGTACTTCTCTGGCCCCAAGATCAAATGGATCCTGGAGAACGTGGAGGGTGTCCGCGAGGCGGCCGAGAAGGGAGATGCTCTCTTTGGCAACATTGACAGCTGGGAGATTTGGAACTTGACCGGCGGCACCAAAGGCGGCGCACACGTGACCGACGTCACCAACGCCAGCCGCACCATGTTGATGGATCTAAAGACGCTGGACTGGGACCCGGAGATCCTGGACATCATGGGTATCCCGCGCCAGATGTTGCCGGAGATCCGCCCCTCAAGCGACCCCAAGATTTACGGTTACACCTCCAAAGATGGGCCGCTGGGAATTGAGATTCCAGTTTGCGGCGACTTGGGAGACCAGCAGGGTGCGCTCGTGGGGCAGACTTGCTTCAGCTCTGGCGAGGCCAAAAACACCTACGGCACCGGCTGCTTCATGCTGATGAACACCGGCACCAAGCCCGTGTCCAGCAAGAGTGGCCTGTTGACCACGCTGGGCTATAAGTTCGGCGACGAACCGGCAGTCTACGCTCTGGAAGGCTCCATTGCCATCACCGGCGCGCTGGTCCAGTGGCTGCGTGACAACCTCAACCTGATCGAGAAGTCAGCGGAAATTGAGGCTCTGGCCAAGACCGTCGAGGACAACGGCGGTATCTACTTTGTGCCCGCTTTCTCTGGCCTCTTCGCCCCCTACTGGAAGAGCGACGCTCGCGGCGTGATTGTCGGCATGACCCGCTACATCAACAAGGGACACATTGCCCGCGCTGCGCTGGAGGCGACCGCTTACCAGACCCGCGAGGTGTTGGATGCGATGAAGAAGGACTCTGGTGTGACCCTCAAGGCGCTAAAGGTAGACGGCGGCATGGTCTTCAACGAACTGCTTATGCAATTCCAGTCCGACATCCTGGGCGTGCCTGTCGTGCGCCCGCAGGTAGCCGAGACCACCGCGCTGGGCTCCGCCTACGCCTCCGGTTTGGCCGTCGGTTTCTGGAACAACACCGACGAACTGCGCAAGAACTGGGGCATAGATAAGACCTGGAAGCCCAAGATGGACGCGGAGACACGCGCGGAACTCTACAAGTACTGGCTCAAGGCCGTCACGCGTACCTTTGATTGGGTGGAGTAAGAACATTCGGATTGCAATATCCGATCAATCTTCACGTTGAAGCAAAAGGCAAAGGGAACTGAGAGAAATAGGTTCCTCAGTTCCCTTTGTCCAAGAGGCTCTTTAGGATTTCGCATGGTTGAGCCCGAATCAACCGCGAATAGCGCGAATTCACGCGAAAAAATAAAAAAATCAGTGCAAGCTGTGCGTAGTGTGAGCAGGCAGTGCTCACCAATCCATGGTGAAAAATTCACCTCTCGGTGAATCCACCATGCAAAGTCCCAGAGAGTCGTAAAAATAAAGACGAGGATAAAAAGTGCATATAGTCGTTTGCCTTAAGCAGATTATTGATCCCGAAATACCCCCTCACGTATTTCAGATTGATCCCATCAAGAAAAAACAGGTACGGGGCCGGCAGGTGCTTCTCATCAGCGACTTCGACGCCATCGCCCTTGAAGTCGCCCTGCAGCTGAAAGAAAAAGTAGATGGCAAAGTAACCGCCATCACCATCGGCACGGCGGAGGCAGTGGAAGCCCTGCACACGGCACTGGCTATGGGCGCAGATGAGACCGTGCTCATCTCCGATCCGATTTTCGAGGAGACCGATTCCTTCGGCAAGGCGCACATCCTGGCCGCCGCGCTGCATAAACTGGGCGAGTTTGACGGAGTGTTGTGCGGCCGGCAGGCCGGAGACGTGGAACTAGGCTTGGTGGGACCGTTCCTGGCAGAGATGATGAATCTCCCTTGTGTCACCCTGGCGTCCAATATGGAGCCGGAGGATGGCAAGATGCGCTTCAGGCGGCCCATAGAGGGCGGATACGAAATCTTAGAGACGACCACACCGTTCCTGGCGACTATCACCAACGACGAGAGCAACGTAGCCCGCTATGCTTCAGTTCGGGGCATCAGAAAAGCCATGCGGACGGAAATTCCTGTCTGGTCCGCCGCCGACCTGGCCCTCAATCCGGCTGAGATTGGCTCGGAAACCGCACTGATTGAGATGGCAAAACTATTCATCCCTGAGCGGGAGATGCGATGCGAGTTCATCGCGGGCGAGTCAGGGCCGGAAAAGGCGAAACAACTGGCCCAACGTCTCCAAGCACTGAAACTCTTATAGAGGGAGTTATACAATGACAAACATTTTGACTTTCTGTACAGCTACGGCTCAGGAACTCCCTCGTGCTTCGCTGGAAGTCCTGGCGGCAGGCCGGCAGTTGGAGAACAAACTAGGGAATGGCAACATCCAGGCAGTTTTGCTCGGGCCAGATGTCGATGGGCACGCCAGGTCGCTGATGCAGCACGGCGCCGACGAGGTTTTTGTCGCCAGTCATCCCCGCTTGCAGGATTACGAGGCGGATGTTATCCTGGGGACATTGGAGAAGGTTGTGCCGCAACTTAAGCCCGACGTGGTTCTTTTTCCTCACGACGCGCTAAGCGGGGGCAACGTCGCTCCACGCCTTGCCTACCGGCTGGGAACGGGCATCGTCACCGACTGCGTGGGCTTTGAGATTGAAGGCGACACGATCCGCTGGCTGCGCCCCGTTTACGGAGGAAAAGCCATGGCCTACATGGTCGCCAGCGGCCCGGTACAACTGGCGACGATACGCTCGCGCGCCTTCGAACCGCTCCCGCCCGACCCCTCGCGCCAGGGAGCAGTGCATACTCTGGAGATTGACGTGGATTCCATATCCTCCCCAGTGTCACTAGTCGAAAGGACACAGAAGGAAATGGAAGGAATCAGCCTGGACCAAGCCCAGATCATCGTGAGTGGAGGTCGGGGCATGGAGGACAAGGAAGGGTTCTCCGTATTGGAGCACCTGGCCCAAGTTTTGGGGGCCGCGGTGGGAGGGTCACGACCAGCCGCCGATCTGGGATGGGTGCCTCACTCCCAACTCGTCGGCCAGACAGGGAAAATCGTGGCTCCCAACCTGTACATCGCCGTGGCGATCTCTGGCGCTCCTCAGCACATGGCGGGAGCCGGGTCATCCAAAACGATCGTGGCTATCAACAAAGACGAAGATGCGCCCATTTTCAAGGTGGCCCACATCGGAGTTGTAGATGAGTGGCAAAACATCATCCCGGCCTTTACCGCAGCGTGCGAGGAGATGTTAGACAATTAGAAACTAGGAGATGGATGATGATGAAGAACTTGGAAACACAAGTCATTGTGATCGGTGGGGGCGCGACCGGAACAGCCGTGTTGCGCGATCTAACCATGCGCGGTTTGAACGCTATGCTATTTGAACGAGGCAACCTCTCAGAAGGTACGACCGGCAACTTTCACGGCTTGTTGCACAGCGGCGGTCGCTATGCGGTTAAAGATCAACCCGCGGCTGTGGAGTGCATTGAGGAGAATCGGAACCTGCGCCGCATTGCCCCACAGGCCATTGAAGACACGGGAGGATTTTTCATCACGCTCGACGACGCCGATGAAGAGTTCCTCCCCCGCTTCTTAAAAGGCTGCGCCGAGGTAGGTATCCCGACTGAGGTACTCTCCGGCGCAGAAGCGCTGCGCGCGGAGCCTAAGTTGTCACCCCGGGTTCGCCATGCGGTGGCTGTGCCAGATGCCAGCGTTGACGGCTGGGACTTATGCACAGGCAACATCGCTGCAGCCAAGGAATATGGCGCACGCGTCTTTCTCTACACCCCGGTGACAGAAATCCTGCGCGAGGGCGACCGTGTCACCGGCATTAAAGCGGTTGACAAAACCAGCGGCGATAAGTACACGGTCCACGCTGACTATGTGGTCAGCGCCAGCGGCCCCTGGGCCGCCAAGGTTGCTGCCCTGGGCAATATCAAGATCAAGATGAGCCTCAGTAAGGGCACTATGGTCGTCCTGGACAGCCGTCCCGTGAAGCGAGCCATCAACCATTGCCGCTACCCCTCCGATGGTGACATCATCGTCCCGGTTGGCACGACCATCGTGCTGGGCACCACTTCGGTGGACATCGAGGACCCCGATAACTTTGTCATTGAGGAATGGGAAATAGACAAGATGCTGGATGAGTGCATCAAGATGGTGCCCATGATTGAGGACATGCGTATGCAGCGAAATTTCGCCAGCATCCGTCCACTGTACCAGCCTCCTGCAGGGGGTGAGGAAGAGGAGGGAACAACGGGGATAGATGTCAGCCGGGCGTTCTACGTTCTCGACCACGAGGCGTTGGATAGCGTGGGTGGCTTCATCACCATCACCGGTGGCAAACTGACCACTTCGCGCCTGATGGCCGAGAAGACGGTTGACTTGGTCTGCGCCAAGATGGGGATTGACGTACCTTGTCGCACCCATCTGGAGCCGCTGCCCACTGCCTAGAAACCCGGTTTCTCACTACGGAATGAATCTATGTCCAAAAACAAAAAACAGCAGAAGAAAGAACCAAAAGAGGAAAAACAGGCGAGTTGGTCTGACCGGATTCCACGCTGGGGCTGGGTACTGATCTTTCTCGTGCCTCTGGTCTTGAGCGAGTTTATGTTCTACACGGTGGGCCGGAGGGTCAGTATGATCCTCTTCCCAATAGCTTGGATCGGATTCTGGGGCGCGCTGATGTGGCGCTCCGGGTGGGCGATCCTGAAAGAACACAACGACTAGCGAGTCAGCGATGCCGGACGTGGAGGAAATAATCCGCCGTTTGGCGGCTTGCACCGAGGAAAACCGCGCTCAATTTCAGGGAGGCTTGGCGGATTTCGCTCGCCTTCATGACCTGGCTGATTGGGAGGGATGGTTTAGCCCCTACGGCGAGGAGACGTACAGCACAGTGTTGGGCCACATCGCTCCTGATGATGTAGTGCTGGAAATCGGCGCGGGCGACCTGCGGCTGGCGCTGCGGCTGGCGGAACGAGCACGGAAGGTGTATGCTGTGGAGGTCAACCCTCTGGTGGTCGGCCCGGCGCTGGAAATCATCGGCCTGCACCTGCCGCGCAATCTGTATGTCGTGTGTGCCAATGCCCTTGATTTCCCTATCTCTCCGGACATCACAACCGCCGTGCTTCTGATGCGCCATTGCCAGCACTTTGAGCGTTACTTTAACCAGCTACAGGCAGCGGGGTGCCGGCAACTGCTGACCAATGCTCGCTGGAAAAGTGGAGTGGAGATGATAGATTTGGTTGCTCCACGCATCCCTTTCCAGCAAGTACACGAAGGATGGTACGCTTGTCGCTGCGGAGCGGTGGGTTACGTGGGTCGGGGAGAGCGCCCCGCTGCGCCGGCCGTTGAGGTGAGCGATTGTCCGGCATGTCAGAACGGAAAATAAGATGAAACTTAAAGGAAAACGTGTTGCTGTTTTGGTTGGGCCAGGGTACGAAGACCTGGAATTTTGGGCGCCACTGATGCGTATGCAAGAGGAAGACGCTCAAGTCACCGTAGTGGGTCTTGAGGCGGGCGAGACTTACGCGAGCAAGTCCGGGGGACTGAAGGCTACGGCGGATGTGGGCGCGGACGACGTAAGCCCGCAAGACTTCGATGCGGTGCTCATCCCAGGCGGGTGGGCGCCGGATAAATTGCGCCGCTATCAAGCCGTACTGTCCCTGGTGCGCGGAATGTACGAGCAAGGCAAGATCATAGGCGCCATCTGTCACGCCGGGCTGGTGTTGATCTCGGCCGGCATAGTGCAGGGACAGCGCGCCACCGGGTCCCTGGGCATCAAGGACGATCTGATCAATGCTGGAGCTACCTGGGTGGACGAGCCGGCCTTTCGTGACGGCAACCTGGTCTGGGGGCGGGTAGTGGCCGACATCCCGGCCTACTGCCGCGAACTGGTGGCCGCCCTCAGTTAACGACACGGAGAGAGGTTTGTAGTGCGCCTTTAAGCGTAGCAAAGTGGCGCGAAACTACACTCCGCTACGCTTTGTGCATGACTATGAACCTGGGGTCTCTGGGACTTTGCATGGTGGGTGTACCGAGAGGTGAATTTTTCACCACGGATTAGTGGGCACTGCCTGCTCACACTACGCACAGCTTGCACTGATTTTTTTATTTTTTAGCGTGAATTCTCACCATTCGCGGTTGATTTTGGCTCGACCATGCGAAATCCCAAAGAGCCTAAACCTAATGAGGAGACAAATTTGGTCGGCATTATAATAGTA
>Ga0190316_1000270_pt1 | contig 14825 bp, 14 predicted proteins | sample 48701112_MG_FD_161663 | JGI IMG/M metagenome (GOLD analysis project Ga0190316, IMG submission 161663) | Hydrothermal vent sediment bacterial communities from Southern Trench, Guaymas Basin, Mexico - 4870-11-1-2_MG | ecosystem: Environmental > Aquatic > Marine > Hydrothermal vents > Sediment ... | reverse complement strand
ATTTTAGGCAACTCGCTAAACAGGTTTTTCCTATTCGTGTTACTCACGGCAGATCCCCTTTCTCTCTTGCCTGCTTTATAAGCCGTGAAATGTATCCTTTGTTTTTACCGATTTCCTCGGATATTTCCTTTTGTGAATAGCCTTCTTTCGTGAGCCTGATAACTTTTTCAAGGCTCGAAGCTCGAATACTTTTCGTAGTCCACAAGCCATCCTCAAGCCTTGCCTCGAACGGCTCAACGTCCTTGCCGTAAATGCCTCGGGACTTTTCAAAGTGAATTTCGAAACAAGCACCTTGGCTTGACTCATAGTCCGGTGCATGCCTGAGACTTATCACCGTATCCAAAATATCTTCTCTCTTTGAAGTTCCGCGTTGAAGGCCCCCCTTGCCACTATGATGAATAAACAAGACAGACTTGCCTCGTGCTCTCAATTTCAAGGCCCACTCCTGCAATGGCAACCATGACGCCGCCTCGTTTTCTTTGCCGTATCGCGATAAGGTACTGATGTTGTCTATAATTATGAGCTCAATATCTTCAGTTATGTGTTTATTGATAGCCTCTTGCCCTGCCACCGTTCCAAGATCGGGCATGCCCTGGCTCTGTAAATCAGGGGTCATGTAAAGGAATGGCCTTTGAGGCTCAAGTTCGTTATAGCGGACTATTTCCGCTAAGCGCTTTTGTATGACATTCGCAGGCATCTCCCCATCAATAAAAAGGACACCCGCCGGCCGTGGCGCCTGCCATCGCAAAAAAGAACCCCCGGAGGCCACGGCGTAGGCGACGTTTAAGGCCGCGAACGTCTTGCCGATACCTCGCTTACTGTGGATCATGGCCAGACCTTGACGTGGTAACCAGGGGCTCAAAATGTTCTCCCTCGGCGGTAATTCCAGTGCGAGAAAATCGGCAAGGCTAACCACTGAATATGAAACAGATTCATCAGCCGGCTTTTCTGCGTCTGTCTCGTGCCGGTCTTCGCCTCCATCTTTTTCGAGTGCCGTTCTCCAAGAATTAGCAACCGACGCCATTTCCTCTTTCGAGAGTTTTACAGCGAAGTTCTGAAGGTTACTCATGGCCTGCCCTCCCAACTCCGCCGAGACTGCTGCTTTTAGGCGAATATCGCTTTAAAACAAGCAATTCCGTAAGAATTCGCTGAATAATGCGAGAGATAGGTGTTAGGTCTTGACAATCGGAACAGGGGAGGCTATAATGGTGACAATCCATTGTTTTCCTTTTTGCCCCGACTGCCAGTTCGGGGTTTTTTATTAGTTTCATCATTTCAGCCCTCCAGTCGGTTCAGAAGCCACGAAATAAGGTCAGCTTTCAAGTACCCTACGCTGCGACCGATTTTAATTTTTCCACCTGGGCCTTTGCCAAGTGAATCATAATTCGCGACCGTACGAGCCGAGATTAAACCTCCGGTGAAGGTGCCGAGTTCGGTTCTGGCAATGACAGGACTGGGCCAGGACTCCCAGCCGGCCTTGAGCGTTTCAATAATGGTGGTATTGGTAGGTTCAGTGGTAGGTTGTTTCATAGCGATCCCCTTTTTACAGGACAAAGAAAGCCGAGCAAAAAGACGCGCGTCCGTTTCGCGCTTCCTGCTTGGCTTCTCTTAGAGTCCTACCCTGTCACTATGACAGGTCCCCTCCCGGGAAGTGGACCGCCTGGCAAAGAATTAGTTATTTATTCATTATAAAACAATTATGAAATTCGTCAACCTTTTTTCTATTTGAGTTCATTTTCCTATCAAATTCTTTGATGGTCTGCTGTAGTCCGTCCGGCTGTAGATGGCTATATCTTTCGGTCAACAATATACTACTGTGTCCTAACAGCTTCTTGACCATATACAGATCGGTCCCGCTCTGCACAAGCCAGCTTGCGAACGTGTGCCGAAGGCTATGAAAACACACGCGTTGCCGTCTGTCGTTTATGCCCTCATTAAGCCGTAAAGCCTTGACGGCCTTGCCAAAGGCATTGCTAACTTCTCTTATTTTGTGACCTTTTCTATCCTTGAAAACGAGTTCGTTTTTGGGTTGATCTTTTCGTAAGCCTTTGAGCATGGCTTTAGTATCCTGCGTGAGATATAAATATCTTGTTTTACTGCTCTTGCTGTCAGGGATAGTCAAGACTCCATTATCAAGATCCACCCCACCCCATGTTAAAGAAAAGAGTTCGCCTGCTCTTGCGCCTGTATAGAGTGCCAGAAGGCTTATGTTATATAGCTGTGTACTGCGTCTTTTTAACTCAGTGAGTAGCCTTTCAGCCTCGTCGTGGCTCAGATAGCGGACTCGCTTATTGTCAAACTTAGATATCTTAACTTTTCGCGTGGGCGTGTCCTCGCTTGTCAAGTCGTGTAGTCTTGCTGCGTTCCAGCTCTGTCTAAAAGTTGCAAAACAATTTTGGATAGTCCGGGGACTTTTGCCTGACTTGAGCATGTTTCGCTTCACTTTCTCAATGTGAAAAGGCGTTATTTGTCTGAATGTTAAGCCGCCTAATACCGGTTCTAACCAGTAGCGATAATGCCCCACTTGAGTTTTTAAAGTTTTCTCTTTCACGTTTTGTCTGGCAATAGATATGTAAGTGTTTTCAAAAAACTCGGAAAAAGTAATGTTCTTTTTAGCGCTCAGATCGGCTTGCCTTTTAGCCTCCGCCTGTTCGGCCTCATGTAAGTCCTGTTCATCCCTCAGTGTAGTGGGTCCTCGGCCTGTTTTGGCATTGTGCCGATATTCCTGTAATTTTGCGAATGCTTTGCTTGGTGTCCAGCCCTCAGAACTCCAGCCGAAGCCGCTGCTGTATGTCCGGCCTCGAAAGGTGAACCGGCCTCGGTAATAACAGTCAAATTTAACGCCGTGCCTGCGTGTTTCATGTTGATAAAACTCAATGCCCGTAAATTGAGTTTTTTTCCACTTAGCCATAACGCCTCCGAGTTTTGTACAATATTTGTACAATTTTTTCAGGTATAGTATGGTAATCCTAATGACGTCTAATGAAAATTAGATAGCATTGAAGGCCTTGGCTGTCAAGGCTTTCAAAGGCTTTTAGTGCAGATAAGTGATAGTGAGTGAAAGTGCTATTTTACGGACTACGAATCCGTAGGTCGGGGGTTCGAATCCCTCCTGGCGTACCAAAGATATCAAGCACTTATGGCATATTAGCTGTAAGTGCTTTTTTTATGGTGATATGCCGGTGCTATGCCATGAAAGAATTTTGAAGAAATTTCGGGCAGAATCGCTCTTGAGAAATTGCTCTTCAAAGAAAAATTCAGTTGCCTCTGCCTCAAAATAGCCTTTCTCGAAGAAAAAAGCAGAGCCGCTGTGACACTGCCTGGGTGAGGTGGTATGTGCTTGATGCAAGAACGACTGTGAGGATACTGGTGAAGGCACAAAAGGTAACTAATCTATTTGTCCGAGATTTTTAAAAAAATCCTGAACATCCTTTACCCTGAATTTGTGTCCTTCCTTGTGGGGGAAGGGCGGGAGAAAAACCCCTTTTGCCTCTGATTAGCGGCTGTTTTTCAATATTTCAGATAAATCATTTGGGTTATAAGAGATAGCTTCACGCCATGTCCCAAAACCACCGTGATTGTTCACCGCCTTTACCCATTCCTGTAAGTATGCCCTTTTCGTCCGGGCAAGGTCGGAATCCTGTCCTTTGGTTTCAAGAACGAGAAATTCACCGTTTTGCAATTTGACAATAAAGTCAGGGTAGTATTTACGCACAGCACCTCTGTAGTTATATAGAATGCTGAATCCCAGGTGATCGTTCTTTACCCATGCACCCACCTGTTTACTTTTGTCAAGCCGGTAAGCTTCGCTCGCCTCCCATGTGCTGTCCACCACCACATGGTTGATGTGCGATTTTTGTATATTCGCATGGCTTGGTTGTATACCATGTCCTCATTCTGCCGGTGCTTCTGATTGGATTTTCACTGTCAAATACAGGAACGACTTTATCGGTGTTTTCTGCCCGCAGTCCATCCCAGATATGTTGAACTATCCTGTTTATATTGAGCAAAATCATCACTCTGTGTCGAAGCGGATCTCTGCTGAAAAGATCATCATTTATGACAACCTTGTCACTCTGGATAAAACCGTCAACCAGCCTTATTATTTGAGCCAGGTAAAGGCCTTCTGAACCTTTCCATCCGGGCTTTTCGCTGCTGTAAATCCGTTTTGCCGTTTCGAAAACGATCGTTTGTGTCCTGAACTTCTCTGCTATTTCCTTCAGGTCAATCTCTGACAGATCGGCCGGGTTCGGTTTACCGGCAATTATGGCAGCCATTTCGGTCTGGGTAACGCTTTCGTAAGGATCCAGATAAATCGGTTCCACTTCATCAAGATGCAGCTCAGGATGATATACATGATCTACCCGGATAATGTTGGGCCATTGGATTTCAAATTCCTGCTTTTCCGGAACTGGCTCAATTGCTGTCTTGGGCTTGGGCGGCGGCGGTGGCGGTCCGTCTCCACCTTCATGTGGCAGAAAGGTAAAAGGAACGCCAAATATATTGACATATTCCGCTTCAAACAACCCATCTTCCCCGACCTCATAACTTGTTCGTCTGAGCCCCCGGCCAACAACCTGCTCGCATAGAAGCTGGCTGGAAAATGCCCGCAGTCCCATGATTTGAGTGACTGTTTTGGCGTCCCACCCTTCGGAAAGCATTCCTACTGAAATGACATTTTGAACCTGCTCGCCCGGTTGGCCGATCTTTCCCACTGTATCAACCTTTTGCCGCAGGAGTTCGGCTTGCTGTTTTTTGGTAAGTTTAATTTCACCCGATTCGTCAGGAGTAAAATCGACCGTTGTGCCTTCATCGGAGCTTTCAGCCTCTTTCAAAACCTTGCTGTCGATATGGAGCGTCTTCTCTGGGTTGCACAACTCGTCAATCAAGATCTGCTTGTGATCAAAGCTGTACCTGATCCTTGCCGATGTTTCCGTCCGGTTGGCAACGGTGATCATAACAGGTGGTATGTTGTGCCCAGCCTTCTCCCAATTTTGCTTTGTCTCCAGCCAGTCTTTTCCCAGCAGTAAATAGGCATTGGTAATCAGGTCGGGCAGAGGCTCTGTCTCCTCTGCCTTGCGGTTGATATCATCCTTAACGTCCGGGTCCATGTAAATATGATAAAGACGGGATTTCAGCTCCCGTGTCCTTATGCTGTCATCCCGGATAACCACCCTCGGCGTCTTGACCAGCCCGGATTCAATGGAATCGTTCAGTCCAAAATCGCTGATAATCCATCCAAACAGCGATTCTTCTTCTGCCTTTTTACCGGATGGCGCAAAAGGTGTTGCCGAAAGATCAAAGCAACGCAGAATGCCCCTGCTTTTGTGCAGCCTGTCCAATCCACCGATCCAGACAGTGGCTTCTTCCGCACTGTCCTTCATGTCCCGCTGACGCAGGTATTTCCCCCTGGCTTCCACGTTGATCCGCCAGGCGTGATGCGCTTCATCGTTAATAACAATCAGATTGCGGCTGTTTGACATATCGCCAAGCACCTGACGGGTATAGGCCTCGTCGCTCAACACGCCGCGTTTATCCACGCTCTTTTTCTTTTGGACCTGCTCCTCGCTTTCCCAGGACAGTTTATGCCAGTTGATTACCTTGATGCGACCCTGCCGCAACCGTTCCATCAAGCTCTGGGGAACAATATTGAATTCCTCATAGTAATTCTCAGGGGCAGTGGGATATAATACCGACAAGCGATTTTTTACTGTCAGTCCCGGGGCCACAACAAGAACATCTTTGGCAAACCGGGTATCCTGGCGATTGGTGATCTTGTTGAGCACCTGCCAGGCAATCAACATGGCCATGATGACCGTTTTGCCGGTGCCGGTGGCCATCTTGCAGCACCAGCGCGCAAACTCTCCGCCATCCCCCGGGATCTCGATTCCGGTCTTTTCCGCTTCAGGCGCCTCCGTCAGCCAGATCAGGGTTTCTATGGCTTCCAGTTGACAGAAGAAAAACCGCCTGATTTCCCGTTCCTCCGGGTCCTGCCAGTGATGAAGCAGACGGCGGGTGATGCCGGAAATACCGGGGCACCCCTTTTCCCGCCAGGCCTTTACCCGGGGGCGGATTTTATTGACCAGTTCAATGGGCACAAAGACCCCCGGATCATCAAAGCCCCTGCTGTCCGGCGTAGCGACAACATATCCGGCAGGCCTGCGACCCTCGCGTTTTTCAAATGAGCGATGTTCCCGGTCATAATGCCAGTAATATTTCGGCTCATCATACGGAGAGTTGATGATGAGTTTGTCTATCTGTTTCATTTACTATTCTTTGTTCTTTAAAATTGATTGCAATTGTACAATTAAGGGCGGCAGGTTTTCTTTAACTGTCTGCCAGACGATATGATAATTAATGTCAAAGTAAGCGTGTATCAGACGATTTCTCATTCCAATAATGACAGTCCATTCTATTTCAGGATACTTTGCCTGGGTAGTTTTTGTAACATTCGCGGCTGCTTCACCTATAATCTCTAATGAGCGGACAATGGCATTTCCAAGCTTCCTATCACGTTGCAATTTTTCAAATGTTGCTTTACCTAAAAACTTTCTCGCATCTAAAGCCGCATCCAGCATATGTTTCATTCTGGCCTTATCGTCGGGCTTCTTCATAATGCACCTCAGCGTTTTTAACGACTTCATACCGAAAGTATTTGCTTAAATCTTCCGGTGTTCTTAAATCCACCTTACGCCCAATGGTCTTGGATAATTCTATTTCCATTCGTGAAATATCAAACAATCCCGGCATATGGTCTTTGTCAAACTCCACAAGAAGGTCAATATCACTGCCCGGCTTTAATTCATCACGCAAAGCGGAACCGAAAAGAGACATTTTGGTTATATGATTTCTCCGGCAGAATGTTTCCAATTCCGCTTTGGATATATAATCCGTGAGTTTGAACATAATGCAACCTCTCTTTTTATAGTGATATAACCCTTAAGCTTTCAATGCCCCGGTCGTCTATGATTTTCACGGCAATTTTAGCATTTTCCCCCTTTTCAAAAGGAAGCGAGACCGTCCCCTTAAACGCCTCGATCTTTTCCTCGTCAATCTCGGCTTTCAGGTTCCTTGCCAGTTTGCTCCAGCCGTCTTTCGCTCCGGCCATGGGGAAAAATACCTGGGACGGAAACAGGCTGCGGTCGTCATAGTCAGTATCCAGAAGCCACATGGCGATGTTCCCCTTGCCGCCGGAATCCACATTCCCTGTTTTGGGGTTGTAATAATCGAAGCCAAGCACCTCCACCTGATACTTGCCTTTATCCCCTCCTTTGGCAATGGCCTTGATTTCCACGTCAGGCTGGCCGATAAGCCAGAAGCTGTCATTGCCGGAGCGTTTTTTCTTCAGATCGTCGGTGAACAGGTCGGCATTCATCTGCACCTTCAAAAGCTGCATCCCTGCGATTTCGGGTTTCAGTTCGTCAATATCCTTGGCCGCCTCGTCATCAAACTGGAAGGCGCAAAAAAGGAGGATGTCCGGCTTGAACGGCCTGGCCTCCTGCCAGGCGTTTTCCACCATGCGCTGTTCCAGCGGTGCATGTTCAGGGCCAAACACAATAAATACCTTTTGCGGCTTGCCTGCCTGTGCCGGCACGGCAGACAGGTCTTCTCTGGTTTCTGCTTCGCATTGTATCCAGCGCGTGCCGCTCATGGGCTCTACCCGGGTAAATTCCAGCTTATGGCCGCCTTTAGCGCGCACCCCTGATTTCAAGAGTTCATCCCGCCATTGAGTCTGGCGCAGGGTTTCACCGGAACGGGCCACGCTCTCACCCGTGCCCTGGTTTTCCTTTTCGATCTCTTCCAGGGATCTGGCGCGAAGCGAAGGCACCGCCTCAACCGTGAACGGCCCGGTGATACGGGTTTTCTTCCTGTCCACCTTAGGCTGGTCATAGAGCGTTTCCTCTTTGGGAGGCTCGTTGTTGGCAATGGATTTGAGCGTAATGTGCGGCACGGTTTTATACACAAACCCGCTGCCCACGCCCTCATGCGGATGAGCAAGCTGGTAATAATCGAAATTGGCGGTCATGAGCCGTTGCTTGGCAAGGGTGAGCGCCACGCGGGACGTGTCGCAGGTGATCCAGCGCCGTCCCCATTGTTCGGCAACATAGGCGGTGGTGCCGGAACCGCAGGTGGGGTCGAAGACCAGGTCGCCAGGATCGGTGGTCATGAGGAGGCAGCGTTGGATTGCCTCTGCTCCAGTCTGAACAACATATATCTTGTTTTGCTCTGATATTTGATCAGACCAAAGATTTGTAATAAAGGTAAAAGGAAAATCGTCATAGTAGTATTTGAAACGAATGGTATTCCCTTGTACAAATATTCTATTTTTTTTAGCTAATCTTTCCAACCCTTCAATTGAACAACGCCAACTTCTACCAGATGCTGGAGAATAGGTTTTATCTTTGTACTTGAAATCCATGCTTGAAGATATTCCACCTGTTGTTGAACATAGACTGCTACTTGAGAATGGCTGGAGTTTCTTCTTTTCATTCTCTTCAATATGGTTAATATTGATTATCTTTTCATCTATTTCTGCAAAGCAAAATCTTGAATAATCAACTTTTTTCCCCTGATATAACTGATGGTATTTTAACTGGCTAATATCTTTTGCATACCATACAAGATAGTCATTTAGGGTAGAAATGTATTGACTTGTAGATGTGCTTCGTGTTCTTATCACAATAAGGCTCACAAAATTTTCCGCCTCAAACACCTCATCCATCAAACACCTGACCCGATGAACATTCTCATCTGAAATCTGCACAAAGATGCTCCCGCTTTCATGCAGCAGTTCCCTTGCCAAAAGCAACCGGTCCCTCAGGTAGGTCAAATAAGAATGAATCCCCAGCTCCCAGGTATCCCGGAAGGCTTTGATCATCTCCGGTTCGGCGGTCAGGTCTTCGTCTTTGCGGTCTTTCACGTCCCGCTTATTTACAAAAGGCTGAAAATTGGAGCCGTATTTGATGCCGTAAGGGGGGTCGATATAGATCATCTGCACCTTTCCGGCCATACCCTCTTTTTCCAGAAGCGAGTTCATCACCAGCAAAGAATCCCCGGCAATCATGCGGTTGCTCCAGCCTTCCTTGTGCTTGTAAAACTCAATCGCCTCCCGCAGCGGCTTTTTCTCAGATTCAAAAAGCGAAATCTGTTTGTAGCCTGTCTCTTCTTTCTGCACCGTGTCAATAATTGTTTTCGGATCGATCCGTTCATGCACATGCAGGCTCCGGGTCGGCACTTCAAAAGAAGTATGCTCGGCCTTGCCGGCCCATTGCAGTTGCGGATCAAGGTGCGGGTCATATTCGTATATCTTCCTGGCGTCTTCGTATGGTTCAGTGTATTCAGACACCAACCCCACCGGTGGATTGTTCAGCCGTTTCTTGTTGGGGTGGTCATATTGTTCAATGTTTTTTGTAGATTTCTTCCTTTTTGTCATGCTTTTATCCTTAACGTTTTAAAACCGCCAACATCGCTGCTAAGTGAGTGGCAAAGGAGCACATTGGTGGGGCGTGTGGTGCAACCAAGTCCCTCTCCATCAATTTGTTCAAGCTCTGGCATTTTCCTCAGTGATCGCCAAGAGCAGTTTGTCCAGCTCCCGTGGGCTGAGGGCGATTCCGTGCGTCTCCCTCACATGTTGCCACAGCCACATGCACCGCCTGACAAAGTCCTTGTACTCCGGGTCGCAGGTGCTCGTCCGAATGTCAGGAATCCGGTTCAGTCGGGGAACAACCTTCGTGATCGCTTGCCTCGCCCGGCTGTCATAGATGTAGAAGGAGCCCGGACTGTGGAAGTGGAGGTACTTCGAGGCGAGAGAGCGCTTATTGAGGCCGGTTACTGAGCGGAAAAGATCCATCAACATCTTGTGGACTTCAACACTCTCTGGACTCCCTGGCCGTCCATGCCTGGGGACAGAGGCAAGCCAAGAGTCGATGCCTGATTTCCGCATAGCCGGCACGACCGTTTCCTCGTAGAATCGGTCTCCGGCTTGTGTAGCATTTCTGCGGCGTTCGATTGAAGCAGCATACGAGCGACCGATTAGCCATATCTTTGCAACGATTTCGTCGGCCTCACAGTGGCCTGAGTGTTTGCTACATAGCTCGTACAGCACCCGGTTGCCAAGATCCCACACACAAGCAGATCGCGCCGAGGCGATATCATTTCTCGTGATTTTTCTCATCTTCCTCTTTCTTGAACGACTTGGTCACAGGCGAGAGGTCACTAGCGTCCTTGTAAATGCTGATATTGGGTGCGAGCATGTTTCAATATTGTCACTGTAAATATTCTATAAACATCGACCAATAATATTCGGCTCCTCCTTCAAAGGTCATTTTTTCTTCTCTATCCTGTCCATGAAATTGCATTCCCATGCCTTTGAGATACATTGTGTACCCGTCGTCCTCAATATTGAGTGATTCATTGTAGCTGTTGTTACTATAGCTACCAGACGAATACATGATGCCAGGTAAAAACGAACTCCTATCCCCAAGCCAGATGTTACACCTACTTGCCTCTTTACCTTTCAAGTAGATAGTCGCTGTAAACCTATTTGCATCCACAAGGCGAAATTCCGTTTCAGCTTCTTTATTCCGAACTTTTAATTCATCTAACGAGCCCTCAAAAAAATTTGCTATATATTCAAACGCATCTGCGAGAAATCTATCTTTTTCTCGATCAGTGAATTTCTTTTTCAATCTTAGGTTGCTTGATCTCACAGGATGGCTTAATATTGATTTGTGTCCAATATCAGAAATGGCCGTTCTTGATTGAGATGCTGGGATACTTGGCCTTAGTTTGGCCGCAGCTTTTTTAACAGCCTTCGTAACATCGAGAAATGCATCGTGCATGTTAGGAAATTTTGATATTGGTTTACCATCTTTAGGACATGCCAATAGTTTTCCAAAAGGCATATCATGCCAATCGCATGGATGTAATATTACAGGAATTACAATTGCGTTACCTTTCTCATGCCTCTCCATTGCACGTTCCATTTCAATTTCGTAACAATAATCTGAGTCGATGAAATAAGGACTGATTAGCAAGAGTATAATGTTAGCCTCTTCTAAATATTCGCTAATTTCGCCATCGAACTCATCACCCGGAGAAATTCTCCTGTCATGCCACGTGGAAATTATGCCCTGACGCTTTAAAGCTGATAGATGTATTTCTAATTCATCTTTAGGTCTTCATCTTTGTGAGAATATGAAAAGAATAGCTTGACCATGTCAGGACACACCTCATTTAATGATTGGTTATTTAGCTTTTTAGTTGCTTTAAAAAAGTAATGAGATTTCCGACTGTGAATTGTTCTTTATTTAAGCCCCTTTTTTCCCATAGGTCAAAAACCTGTTTCTCATATCTGTTTGGGGGGCGACCGCCCGTGCCCTTGGGGCAGCTTGGAGTTGATAGCGTCATATTCAATTGATCTTGACGAATAATGACTCTCGCACATACTGACTGTATGTCAGCCTTGCGGCGATTAATTTGTTGATTTACCCAACTTTCACTAACGCTGCTTAATTCTCTTTCGGCATCTCCTATTCTTACTCTTATCATCGAGCGCCCCTGTTGAGATAGAGTGAATGACCTTTTTTTGAATACAGGCACCAACGCGGCGCTCACCGGCTGACGGAAGCACGCGAGCGCTGGAGCCAGTCCGTTAGCGCATTGTTATGGTGTGCCTCTCCATTTGCCGTTTTGATCGTAGTTATATGACTGCTCGTATCCGAAGGCGTTCGATACCATGTCGAATATAGGGTGGAGAGCCTCTGGAATATCTGCTCTGAAATCATCTATAACCACTTCCGGTAGCAATACAAGTTCCCGGTCAAGAGTGTCTCCGTCCGACCTGAAAAATACCTGGCCGAATCCAAGTCGGTAGCCTTTCATATCAACAAGGGACAGAGCTAGGTATAGTGGCGCCTCGATGGAAAACTTTGACAAGCCAGCCAAATAGCGCTTAGTGGCCTTCAATATCTCTTGTTCATACCACGGACTCGCCAGAACAAGCTCTCCCTTGTCCCATGGCGTCAGGACTATCACTGCCTCTATGATGCCCGAACGAAAAAGCTGGCAATACCTTACGCTATTGCGTTCCTGGTCTTCCGAATAGGTCACAAAGCCATCAATATTGAGTTTGTGGCTCCAGCCGCCCTCGCCGAGAGGTGGAAACAGCCCCGACAATTCAGTCCTGGGGGCTATGAGGTTGGCCGACGTCCCGGTGAAGGCCGATAGAGGGAGAAGGTGGAGGAGGAGTTTTCCGCCTTTCTTGAGGTTGACTGTTTGGGTTGTCTCTGTCAGCAAGCTAATTGCGCGCTCATTTCTAAAAGCCCGAATCTTCTCAGAAAGACGTTCTGAAAGCAAGAATGCTGACCTTAGCTCGGTCACATCCAACGGGTACTTGCCGGCTGAACTCCTCCCGTAGAATTTGGAGTGGTCATTGAAGACGACCCTGTGCGGCGCGTTCCAGCTTCGGGAAACGCGAACGACGAATATGAAGGCGCCGCTGTTTAGTGGAACGGCCCTTATGTGGACTGACGGAAGCCGAGGATCGATTCCGTTTCGGATCGCATTATCAAGACGAAGGATTTCCTTGTCTGGATTCTCCACCTTGACACCATCGATGGACCGTATGAAGCCATTCTCCTCGGAGACACCGAAGACCAGATCGCCGCCTGACGTATTTGCAAAAGCGGACACCTCGGCCAGGAACGGAATCTTCTTGCTTTCGCCTTCATGGGGTAGTTCCTTCTTGTATTCTAGCGTCCTTCCCTCAGCGACTCTATTCTCGAACAGGCTAAGAATGTCAGCTGCCGTAATCTCGTGGAATGTTTTTGGAATCAATGGTCATCTCCTTGATGCAATTCCATAACATGTAATAGTCGGCCCATTTTATGCGAAAAAATGCAGCAGGTCATTTTAACTACCTGAATTTTCAAAAAACAATAAAATTAGCCGTATTTAATTACGGCTTATCTTCACCCTCCGGCACAGTTGATAGAAAATCGCTTCTTGAGCGATTCGGAAAGCCAGCCAACAAAAGTACCCAAGAATGGATATTATGAGATTGATTTGTATTCAAACTGATTGAGAGGTACAGGACGACCGGGCCTTCCAAATTCGTCCATACCGATTCTTGTTATTCGCTCCTCTTTGTATATGCCTTGAGGGGATGGATTGTCAAATTTAAAAAGTGATATCCGATGGGCAAAAAACGATCCAGGCGGCTGGATAAGCCCCAAAAAAGGGCAAGCTTTTGACAAAAAAACTGAAAGTAAAAAATCCGTCCGGTGACAAAAGGATAGATCAGCTATAAGAAACCATATCGCATTTTGACTTTTTGAGAAATGGTTGGAGCTTGCTTGATGAGCTTCGTGGCCTTGGTAAGATCGTCCTCAGACAGCTTACCAAGATAGATATCTGGATCCTTGTCTATCTCTCTCGCCAGTAGTTTTAGATCCCACTCGAAAATGGCGGTACAATCCAGATACGAGTCATGATCCAAATACGAGCGTCCCGAACTACACAAACGAAGATGAAAATTTCGGAGTTCTTTAGTTGGGAAATGGGTGGGATTGATTGATGAGTTGATAAAGGAGACAGCCACATGATTCTCTGCCTGGCTCGTTCCCCAGATTACTAAGCGTTTATATTTTGGCGGGCGCGTTTGCTGTGTATAGAGCCTTATAACGGCTCCTCTCTTCAGACATCGGGCGCCGAAATCACCTCTCAACTCCTTGGGGAGACTTCGCCACAGGCCCCCAAAACCCGACGACATTATGCTTCCAGCATCCTGACATTTTCCGATAGTAAACGCATATATCTCAGAATATTTTCGTCCACCTTTGCTTCATTAGCCATGTTCAGATAGGAGATTTTATCGTCCTTTGTAGCCCGAGCATAAGCACGTCCATGAGATTTATTTTTTAGTTCTTCAAAGGAAAGCCCTTGATTTTCTTGAAGAGATTCGTTGATGCAAGCCAATTCAGTCTCGGATAATTCGTCGAGATCCGCCTCCATTTTTGGTATAACAAAATGCCCTCTTACTTCAAGATAGCTCTCGATATTTGGAATATCACAACAGCCATCACCTCTTATCGACTTTATCATGTCATAGATTTTTGAGGGTACCGGGCCGTATTTCATGGCTATATAGTGATCGCCAGCTATAGGACGCGCGTATCTGGCCAAGTGTTTCTGATCAGCAAAATACAAAACTTTTGCTATATGGTGAATTCCGGCTCCAGTGCGCCCCGTATGCTCAATAAGCTGTTTCGAGATATACAAAATTGCAGCCAAAGCCTTTTCACTATTGAAAACAAACCGAAGCATTCTCTATCCTCCATCCCTTAAATCGGCATCAAAACTGTTGGACTTAAACATGCGCCCTTAAATTTTATTTTAGTGAAAGTCTTTCCCAAACGCAACTCCATTTGCACTTCTGTAATTATCATCTTTTTATCGAAACGATCGAAAGACACTGCTGGCCATGCCAGAACGAAATAGGCCCCAGATTGCCTCAGATTAGGCGCAGGCCTCAAATTACATTTAATGGGAGACGTTGGCAGGTTTGCAAGGTTATTCACGTTTCGCCTCATAAGGGCGTACTCGGCACATAGAGTCTTACCCCTTGTACGGCCTCATGAACGCTCCTTCGCACTAATGGGGGGGGCCTTGTGACTTTTCTAAACACCTATCCCTCAATTTCCTAAACTCCGCACTATTTAGGCATTAGCAAGCAATTTAAATCTTTCAACATTATCCAACTCTGTTGATAATCAGATGAAGCAGCAAAAACACTTGACAGTGTAGTTTGTTTATAATATTATGCC
>Ga0190316_1000268_pt1 | contig 14879 bp, 15 predicted proteins | sample 48701112_MG_FD_161663 | JGI IMG/M metagenome (GOLD analysis project Ga0190316, IMG submission 161663) | Hydrothermal vent sediment bacterial communities from Southern Trench, Guaymas Basin, Mexico - 4870-11-1-2_MG | ecosystem: Environmental > Aquatic > Marine > Hydrothermal vents > Sediment ... | reverse complement strand
CCTTCGTTCCGCAGCTTCCTCCTAGAATTCTTCAGATGAACTATTTCCCCAAGAGTTACCTCCCTGCTCACCCTAGAAAGGTTTGATGGAACCTCGGGCACCGTGAAGGGGACGAGCAGTTTGATCCCGAGTGCATGCTCGATCTTCCTTGCAAGCCTCTCATCCGGCATTATCTTCTCCCCCTCAAGCTTCTTAATGACCGAGACCTTCTCGTTGATCCGCCTACCCAAGTCCTCTTGGCTTAAACCCATACTCTGCCTGGCCCTTCTAATGATCAACCCGTAATTCTCGATCACAGTTATCTCTTCTTGAATCACATCCTTCCATTTCATGCCTCTCCTTCTAGGCCTGATTTGACGTGGAAGTTTATGAGTAAACCTCACAGTCTTCTCTTCAGGCTTCCACTCGGCTGAGCCGAGCCTTGCACACTTAGCGCAGACCGTGAGCTTTGCTCCCTCAATTATCACGTGGTACGGCTTGCCCTTTATATCGCAGCCGCAGACATCACATTGCAACTTTACAGCACCATCAAGTATAATATGGTTTCTCCATGAAATTAAGTGTGACTGTCTCCGTTTGAATGAAGCATATTTAAATGCTCGAAGCATCTTATGCCTTGAATCTATGGTGACTTCAAATTGGCCGTTGATCAGGTGAGAAAGAGGAGGCTCCTTGAGATCATTAGAAAGACCGCTGATTATCAGTTTGGATTGGGAGCCGGCGAGATCCTCTTTCCAGAAGATGTGGATCTAGTGATCTCTAAGAAGACTGGACGCGTCAGACAGATACTGCTAAATGAAGTTCTCATAGCGACATTAAACCCCAGATCTGGACTTCTAAATTTAACGATTGAGGGTGCTGAGAGGCTATGCTCAAACGGAGAGGTTATGATAAGATGGGTTAAGGTTAGGGATGAAGCCGCAAATTTCATCGAGAAGGGGAGAAATGTATTTGCGAGGCATGTAATCGACGCTGACAGGGCTATCCGCCCATTCGAGGAGGTAGTCGTTCTAAACTCGCACGGCGAGATCATAGCCGTTGGAAGAGCTCTACTCTCGGGATCCGAAATGCTTGAATTCAAGAGAGGAGTTGCCGTTAGGGTTCGTAGGGGAAGGATGGAGAAGACTAAAAAAGGGGAAGGTAGAGAATAGCTCTTGGAGGTGGATTTTTCTGAGGAGGATAAGCCCGAGAGAAGCTAGGAGGATGATGAAGCGCTTAGGCCTAAACATGAGTCCACTTGATGTAGACGAAGTCATATTAAAGACTAAAGATAAGGAGATAATCATTCAGAAACCTGAGGTTGCCGTCATGGAGGTTCAGGGACAAAGGATATTCCAGATTGTAGGCGGGGAAATCTCCGAAAAGAAAAAGTTAGTCATCCCGGATGAGGATGTCCAGTTAGTCGCCCAACAGGCAGGCGTAAGTTTTGAGCGTGCAAGAGCCGCTCTAGAGCAGACGAACGGTGATCTTGCACAGGCAATACTGCTCCTCAGCCAGGAAGGATCAGCCCGCTAAGACCCGATCATCCCACTCTCATCCTTTGGCATTTCAGCCCTAACAAGCCTAACAGTGCAGTATTCATCATTTTCGCTCTGATACATGCAGAGTATCCATGAGCCCCTCTTTACGCACTTACCCATAAAGAACAGGATTCATACGCCCCGGAATCATAGACATATCCGGCAGAGATCGTTACTGTTTAAAATGTCTTGTGAACACTCAGTCCATCAGCATGAAAAAATCTTGGAGGGATGAGAAAAATGTTTAAGGGAAGAGGGGGCGCGGCGGGGTCTATAGCAGTATCGGCTCTCCCTCAGGCTCCTTTTTCTTCTTCAATGTAACCTCTAGAACTCCATTCTTGTATGACGCATTGGCACTCTTATTGTCAACCCTGCATGGCAACTTAACCTTCTTGTAGTATTTCCTCTCCGGAGTATCAACTGAGATCGTCAATGTATCCTCTGTTCCATAGAGCTTAATGTCCTTCTTCTCGACTCCCGGAATCTCAGCGATAACCTTAACTTCATTATTTGTCTCCATCACATCAACAAGTGGCTCCCTCTCCTCTCTAATATTTATCCTTGGAACTCCAAGTTTCATCTCGGGTTTTACGTTGCCGAACTCTCTGATCTCAGGCTTCCCATCCGGGCCTATCGTAACGCTGTATCCGTAAATGAATGGGCCCCACTCACGTATCTTTGAGCCGTCGGGCAACGTCCTCTCACGTATGAGATTCTTTGGCGTGATCCTTGAGAACTCCTCGAATTCCCTCCGCATCATCTCCTCCATCTCCCTGAATATTCTATCGATATCATCGAATATTCCCCCTCCAAAGAATGGGAATCTCCTCCTAAACCATCTGTCCCACTCATCCGTCAATTTACTCACCTCCACTAAATCTCTTCAATTGCATCGAGTATTTGCCTCATGGCGAGACCCATCAGCATGAAGGCTCTTCGTCCATACTCTGAGCATCTATACCTTCCCCTCCCGATCTTCTCTAGAAATCCGCATTCACTGAGCCTCCCAAGATTCTCCCATACTATCTTCGGATTTAGGTTTAGGCTCTGCATCAGCTCGGCGAACCTCAGCGATGAATCCTCCTTCATCATGAAACTCCGCATCATCTTCATGCATGTCTCATTGGATAGAGCGCTGAAGATCCTCGAGAACTTCTGGAATTCCTCCTCGATCATGTTCATCTCGCTCTCTAGGTTCTCCTTTGACCATTCGGCTACTGATATTGGAATCTCAAGGAGCACCTCCCCGTCCTTTATGAGCCTAATCTTTAATCCCATGGGTCTCGCCATATTTTATTACTTGTTGGTAATATTTAAATATTACCAAAAAGTAATAAATGATCAAAAAACAAGCCTATCGGCGGATGCCCCTAATGGAATTCTATCTTTTCAGGCAGATTCTCATATCTGGCCTTTCTATATCTCTCCAGCAACCTGACGATCCCGAGGTTATACTCAAGGAATTTATTTAAGTTTAAACGTCCAGTTACGGGATCGATCACTCCATGCCTGACTGCAACGACTCTCCTGTACGTATTCATTTCACTCTTATCCGGCGGGATCAAGTATATGAATATGCTCCTCTGCTTTGCAGGGTCAGATTCCCCGCCAACCCGGGCTATGATCGTGCCATTATATGTTATTCTCGGGGTGAACATGCCGCTTTCAATGCGGTAACCCCCTCTTATAGCCTCAGCTCGGAGAATGCCATAGTCTATTTCATCCGCGAATTGAATCCTAATGACGTCTGAGCTTATCCTCTCAACTCGCTCCACGCCTGGTGGAAGCCTCGTTGGAGATCTCTTATCGGAGAAAACTTCCGAGATCGCATCTAGCATCGTGTATCTTCTGCGGTTCATAATCAATTCACTGTTTCTTCTTGAAGAAAAGCCAGTTCTTCTCCCCTTTAAACCTTAAAAGGCAGTATTTACCTTTCAGCCGTTTCCCATGAATCTCAAAGACTATCTTGTCTGGAGTTCGCTCTATCAGCCTGTATGTTCCCTTATCCCAGATCTCAACTACGCCCGCTCCATACTGACCCTCCGGGATTACACCCTCAAAATTCGCATATTCTATCGGGTGATCTTCAACTTGAACTGCAAGTCTCCTTATACCGCTCTTTGCAGGGGGCTCCTTTGGGACGGCCCAGCTCTTCAAAACCCCATCCATCTCTAAGCGTAGATCCCAATGCAGATGGGATGCCTGATGCTTCTGTATCACATAGATTCTCTCTTCATCCCCGCTCATCACCAGCCCCTCAAAGAAGATTTTAGCAGATTCTCTCCAATAAGTTTTTCAGATCTGCATTTTAACCCGACGCTTATTAAGGAAAAGATCAAAGATCAATTGTTTAGGATCTGCTGGGAGCCGTGATCATTTGAGGTTTGAGGTCGCCGAGAGAGTTAAGAATCTTCCGCCATACATATTCGCCGAACTGGAGAAGATCATAAATGAGAAGAAACGTCAAGGGATAGATTTAATCTCCCTGAGCATAGGAGATCCCGACCTGCCGCCGCCGAAATTCGTTTTAGAAGCTTTGGCCGAAGAGAGTTTAAACCCGAATAATCATAAATACTCTTTCAGCCAGGGAGAGCCGGAATTCAAGGAGGCCGTTGCAGAATGGTATAGGGGAAGATTCAACGTTGACCTAGACCCGAAGAGTGAGATTATAGCATTGATAGGATCGAAGGAGGGACTTGCCAATATTGCAAGGGCATTCGTCAATCCTGGAGATAAAGTTCTAGTTCCAAACCCCGCATATCCAGTATATGCCAATGGGGCGACGATACTGAGCGGGGGCATACCCGTAAATATGCCCCTACTGGAGGAGAACGACTTTAAGCCAGACATCGAATCCCTCGAGAGGATTGATCTTAAAGGCGTAAAGATGATGTTTCTGAATTATCCGAATAATCCAACCGGAGGCGTAATGGACAGAGATTATCTCGAGGAGATCGTTGAGTTCGCACAGAGGCATGACATAATAGTATGCTATGACAATGCATACTCGGAGATCACATTTGATGGTTATAGGGCTCCAAGCATACTTGAGGTTGAAGGCGCAAAGGACGTATCAGTTGAGTTCCACTCATGCTCAAAGACCTTCAGTATGACTGGTGATAGGATAGGATTCGCCGTTGGAAACGAGAAGATAATCAATGGACTCTTGAGGGTTAAGACCCAGATCGATTCTGGACCGCCACGTTACACTCAGATGGTAGCCGCGAAGGCATTGAGGAGCTACGTGAATGGAGAACCGCCAGAATACGTTAAGAGGATAACGGAGATATACAGGGAGAGAAGGGACGAGCTAATCCGGGGATTAGAGCGTTTAGGACTTAAATGCAGAAGGCCGCCTGCAACATTCTATGTGTGGGTTAAATGCGGAGGAGACTCGATGGATTTCTGCCGGAGACTCCTGGATGTTGGGGTTGTGGCGACTCCTGGAATAGGATTCGGAGAGTATGGTGAGGGATACATCCGCTTCTCAATAACCCAGCCAGTCGAGAGAATCAGAGAGGCTTGCGAGAGGATGGAGAAGATCCTTTAAGCCTTCACATCAAAAAGAATATAAGTGGTTTTGGATCCCTTCCTCTTTCGGGAAGGGACGCTTTTGAAGTATGATGTCATAATCGTTGGAGCCGGCCCCGCTGGGATATTCTCAGCCCTAGAATTGTCCAGCAAGACTGATCTCGGCATATTAATGCTTGAGAAGGGAGCGAATATTAATGAGCGTAAATGCCCGGCCAGCAGGGGAATTGGATGTCTCAACTGCAATCCATGCCATTTACTCTCGGGCTGGGGTGGAGCTGGCGCATTCAGCGATGGGAAATTGACGCTCTCAACGCTCGTCGGCGGATGGCTTGACGAATACATCGGAGAGAAAAGACTCTCGAAACTTCTGGATTACGTAGATAAGATATACGTGAGATATTCCGGACAGACGAAAGTTTATGGATACGACGAGGATGAAGTTGAGAAGATAGAGAGGGAAGCGGCATTAGCGGGGCTTAAACTGATCAGGCAGAAGATCAGGCATTTGGGCACCGAGAAATGCAGGGAGACACTGCAGAGAATGCAGAAGGACATTAACGATAACGTTGAAATCAAGACTCGGACTGAGGTTAAAAATCTGCTAGTAAAGGATGGCAGAGCAGTGGGGGTTGAGACCGCTGACGGAGAGAGGTTCATGGGGAAGTATGTGATAGTCGCCCCTGGAAGAGTTGGGGCTGAATGGCTTAAGACGCAGGCTCAAACCTTAGGCTTAAAGACGCTGAATAATCCGGTGGACGTTGGGGTTAGAGTTGAGACATTAGCATCGGTCATGGAGAGGTTAACCGATATCCTATATGAGCCTAAATTCATATATTACTCACGGGCATTCGATGATAAGGTTAGAACTTTCTGTGTAGCCCCCTATGGCGAAGTGATAACCGAGTCTTACGGCGGAGTCTTAAGCGTTAATGGGCAGAGCTACGCGAATAGGAAGACCGAGAATACTAACTTCGCGATCCTCGTCAGCACTTCATTTACCTATCCATTTAGGGAGCCGATAGCCTACGGGGAATACATTGCTAGACTCGCGAATCTCCTGAGCGGCTCAGTCATAATTCAGAGGCTTGGAGACCTACTGTTGGGCAGAAGATCAACCGAGGAGAGAATTAAGAGGAGCATTGTAAATCCGACGTTAAAGACGGCGACTCCGGGGGATCTAAGCTTCGTCCTGCCATATCGGTATTTAACGGATATCAGAGAGATGCTTCAAGCTCTGGATAAGGTTGCACCTGGAATTTACAGCAAGCATACCCTCCTATACGGCGTTGAGGTGAAATTCTACTCTTCAAGGCTGGAGCTCAATGAGAACTTAGAGACGAAAGTGAAGAATCTGTTTACGATTGGAGATGGGGCTGGAGTCACTAGGGGCCTAATACAGGCAAGCGTGAGCGGGGTGATAGTGGCTAGGGAGATAATTAGGAGGGAGCCTCAGAGCGTACTTAAGAGTTAAATGTCGGAAAGCATAGCTCCCAAATCAAATGTTTTAAAGTTTAGAGTGGATAATTTCAGGTGTATCGCCTATTTAGCGTTTAGAGGTGAGAGCGATAACATTCTCCGTCGGCATAGTTGGTAAGCCGAACGTTGGAAAATCCACATTCTTCAGCGCGGCTACTCTTGCAACCGTTGAGATTGCAAGCTATCCATTTACGACCATAAAGCCTAACGTTGGAGTTGGATACTTAAGAACCGAATGTGTATGCAGGGAGTTCAACGTTAAGGATAATCCCGTTAATTCTATATGTATTGACGGTGTCAGATTGATACCAGTCGAATTGATCGATACGGCCGGTTTGGTTCCCGATGCGTGGCGGGGAAGAGGGCTTGGAAACCAGTTTCTAGATGAAATTCGAAGGGCAAGCGCCCTCATCCACATCGTGGACGCTTCTGGATCAACTGATCTTGAAGGCAGAGTTCTCAAGCCTGGAATGCATGATCCACTTGATGATGTCAAATTTCTGGAGAGGGAAATAACGATGTGGATGGCTCAGATCATAAAGCGAGACTGGCAGAGAATGGTGAGGACTGTAGAGTCTAGGAGGGCTGATCTACAGTCGCTTCTGGAGAATAGGCTTAGCGGCCTCGCAATAAAGAAGAGGCACATCATCGGAGCCCTTAAGGCTACGGGGCTGAATGCTGATAAGCCATCCGGTTGGAGCGAGGATGAATTTTTTTCATTCGTCGATGCGTTGAGGAGGCTATCAAAGCCCATGCTTATAGCCGCGAATAAGATTGATATTCCATCAGCCGAGGAGAACATTGAGAGGCTTAGGGAATCCGGCTACATTGTGATCCCATGCAGTGCAGAGGCGGAATTGGCCCTTAGAAGAGCGGCGGAGAAGAATCTTATAGAGTATAGACCAGGAGACCCGGACTTCTCGGTTCTTAGGTCAGCCGAGATGAATGAGAGGCAGAGGAGGGCCCTCGAGTTGATAAGGGAGAAAATCCTAAAGCCCTTCGGAACGACGGGCGTTCAAGACGCGATTAACGCGGCCTTCTTCGATCTTCTAAGGATGATAGTTGTGTATCCAGTTGAGGATCCTGAAAAACTGACGGATCATAGCGGCAGAGTTCTCCCGGATGCCCGGCTCGTTCCCGAGGGGACAACGGCCCGTGAACTCGCATATCTGATACATACGGAGCTTGGAGATAGCTTCATATACGCGATTGATTGTAGGAGCAAGGTTAGGAGGGGAGAAGATTACATTCTGAAGAATAGAGATGTTATTTCGATTGTAAGTGCGAAGAAGAGGACGTAGTTGAATTCTTTATCTGCCAAATCTCCTCTTTCGGCTCTGATAGGTCCTTATTGCCCTCAGCAGGTCTATACGTCTAAACTCAGGCCAGTAGACATCTATGAAGCAAAGCTCACTGTATGCTGACTGGTAGAGTAGAAAGCCACTAAGCCTCTCCTCCCCCGAAGTTCTAATTATTAGATCCAGATCCTGCTTTGGAAGATGCGAAGTATACAGGTTTCTTTCGAATGTCTCCTCATCTATATCCTCTATGGATAATTCTCCATTCAGAACCTTCCCGGCTATCTTCCTTGCAGCGTCGATTATCTCGGCTCTTCCTCCATACGCTATCGCGAGGTTTAGGAAGTGCTCATCATAATCCTTCGTTATAGCCTCGATCTCCCGTATAATCTTCTGCAACCTTCTTGGCAGAAGATTTATCCTGCCGATCACCTTCACACGGACTTTATGTTCATGTATATCCCTGTCCTCCTTTAGCCTCTGAAGCCTCTCCTCGAATAGCTTCATTAGCCTCTCAACCTCCCTTCTCGGCCTATTAAAGTTCTCAGTTGAGAAGACATAGAGCGTGATAGTCTTTATGCCGAGATCCAAGCACCATCTCAGAACCTCCTCAGTCTTATCAGCCCCATAATAATGTCCCATGCTTGGATCTAAGGAGCGGCTTCTAGCCCACCTCCTATTTCCATCAAGAATTATCCCTATATGCGCTGGTTTAGGGCGATCCTTAACTTGATACCAGAGCCACTTCTCATATAGCCTGTACACGCCGAGTATTGACAGCAGAAACTTCAGCATCTCATTTCTCTCCAGCTGCCATAGATGATAAGCCAGACTCATAGAGATGCAGGACAGTCTGTTTCAGCAGATGCTTCAGCCTCGACATCGCCGATGATGCTGCTTCAACCACCATATGATGGTTGATCGATCCGCCTATACCAGCAGCCATATTCGAGACATAACATATAGATGCATAGCACATCTTTAGTTCCCTTGCCAGTATCGCCTCCGGCATTCCAGTCATACCGACAATATCACATCCCAGATGTTTAAGCATTTTGACTTCAGCTGCAGTCTCGTATCTTGGGCCTTCCATGCACGCGTATACTCCATGCTTGTGCATTGGAATTCCGCTCTTCTCAGCCGAATCTATTATGGCTCTACGCAGTTCATTACAGTATGGCTCTGTGAAGTCTATGTGCGCCTCTATGGATCCATCGAGGAATGTTAGGGGTCTCTGCTTCGTGAAGTCTATTAGGTCATGCGGCACAATGAGATCTCCAACCTTAAACTTCAAGTTTATTGCCCCAACGCTATTTGTTGCTATGATCCACCGCGCTCCCATCTTGTATAGGCCGTATATGTTTGCGCGATAATTTATTTTATGCGGAAGGAATTCATGTCTGTATCCGTGACGTGGAAGAAAAGCCACAGGGCAACCGTCTATCTTCCATATTGAGATTGGCGGGGGAGAGCCGTATGGCGTCTCGACGAGGATCTTAGGCGAGGATCGAGGGAGTAGGGATTCTAGGCCTGAGCCGCCTATGATCGCTACTTCAACTCGTCTAGGAAATTTCTTCCTCATTCTTCTCCTCTTTCTCCCCCTTCCTTCCCCCTACGAAAAAGTCCTTGTATTTCCTGCTCAGCAAATGAGTTGCTAAGCCCGAACATACAATTATAATTATTCCAACTATTATCGACATTATTAGGTTGTCCGGCGGCAGCGATGGATCGATTATTATTTGAGATGCCTCATTAAGGACGGTCCATGACCAAGCGACTATTATTATTAGAGCTGATGTCCTCCAGAACTTTGGATCTCTATCAAGCAGATATGCTATGGACTTCCCGATGAAGACCGTGCATAACCCGGCTATCGATAATGTTATGGCCTTTTTGATCAGCCATCCAATCAGAACTGGAAGCATAACTATTAGCATATCAACATTAACGGGTATTTGAAAACTTACCTCAAAGTTGGCTATTATGAATGAGAATGCCTGGTATAATCCTATGCCTACGAGTATGAGGCCGAATGTAAGCGAGAAGCCCGAGACCATATCTGAGATTGAATATCTGTATGGACGTGAAAGGAAGGCTGAGATCTTCCTGTCTATCCCATAACCCTTACTTACGAGGTAGCTGCCCAAGATTATCAATCCGACTATTGTAACCCAAGTGTATATGTCGAATTTTATGAAGATCTGAAGCAGTATGAGTATTCCTATCGATATGAGGAATATGCCGGGCAGCCCCAGGAATATCCTTGAGTATCTCGGCTCCTCAATGATCATCCTCCAATATCTCGAGAAGAGCGCTGCGGTCTCCTCTATTGATTCGCTGTGCTTCACTATTACCCTCCGAACAGACGTTACTGGTATTCGGGTCTGAACGAGGGGCATAATATCCTCATCTGCAAAGCCATCCGTCACGAGGATTATACTATCAGCCGGAAAAACCTTTAGGACATCTTCAAGCTCAGATACGAGTTTTCTATCGGCAGTTATTCCTCCAAGATCTGAGCCGGTGACAGTGGCGATCTCATAGACATCAGAGCTCTTACGATTCTTCGTTAGCGTATCATACACTCTTATTGCCTCGAACATTGCATTTGCATCTGCCTCCTCTGGATCGGCGAGTATGAGCTTTAGCGCCGACTTTAAGTTCTCTTCTCTCCCTATGATCGGCGTCTTAACGCCGGTTTTTCGCCCTACATCATCATCTCTATCGACGCAGAGAATGAGCAGATGCTCCTTCTTCTTTTCATCCCCAGCCATCATTCTTCTCCTGCATGCTGAGAATTGAAGCTGCTCCCCCTCTTAGAATTCTCGTACACACAATAATGATCATTATGCTCTATAATTTATGCTTTATTTCAGCCTATACTATCCTTCCCTTCTCGAGTAGAGCTTTAAACTCTTCGAATGTAAGCTTCTCTCCCCTCTTGAGCTTCTCCTCAGCCTCCTCCTCAATCCTCCTCTTGAGCTCGGCCTCCTTAAGCCTCCTTTCATCCTCCTCGATCACTCTAATCTCCTCATGGATCCTCTTAATTTCCAAGTTGATGCTTCTGATCCTCTCCTTACTCTCCAAGTATCGCTTATGCATCTCGTCGGCCTCTGCCTTAAGCCTTTTAGACTCATCGATCCTCTTGAGCATCTCCTCATGGATCCTCCGGATCTTCTCCGCTAAATCTAAGATTTTAGATCTATAATTGAGCGTTTCATCTCTGAGCGTCTCAGCCTCGCCTCTAAGAGCGCCTATCCTATTCCGGATCTCCTCGGCTCTCCTGTAATATTCGAGTTGAGACTCTAAGAGCCTAACCTGGTCTATTAGCCTCTTCTCCTCCTGTAAGGATAATGGTTCAGTTTGTATCCTCCATTCGATCCTCTCTAATTGGCTCTCGAGGCTTGATCTGCTCCTCCGAGGCTTATCTCCCCGCATCCCCCTTCTCTCTTTTATAAGCCTACTGATCTCCTCGATTACCTCGCTTCTACGCTTTAACCCGTCCTCTCTGAGAGCCTTTAAGCGCTTAACCTCAAGGTTTAGATTGTCGCGCTTCTGCCTTAACTCTTGAATGGCAGATTTGATCTGTCGAATCTTCCCATGGATGGCGTCGCGCTTCTCAGCCCATAATCTTGCCTCCCGCCTCAGCCTATCCACTTCAATTCTCAGAAGACTGAGCCTATGATAGAGCCTCTCTAGCTCCCGCTGCTTATACATTTCATATCAAGGATTCAGAGGAGGAATTACAAGAAAAGAGTTTCGGAGATAAAATTGAATTATGGTCGGGCGGGCAGGAGTCTCCTAGGAGACGGGATCCGCCGTCCTATTTTGAACTCGCAGAGTTGGAGGCTTACTCCAGCTCTCCTGCGACACTCCGGTTTCTGTTCGCTTGGCAGGCTGAGCGACGCGCCCTTATGGGCAGCGTCTACAGCATCTCCATCAGCCTGCAGGAGCAGGCTGATTCGGAAGCTCTGCCAAGCTGAGCTACCGCCCGACAATTCACAAAAGAATAATAGAGCCAATATATATTTTTCGCTGTTAACATGAAAATCCTTTTTAGTTGGGATTTTGAGAATGAGGTTACATGAGAATTCATAGGACTGACGTTTTGGTGATCGGCGGGGGCGGAGCGGGCTCTAGAGCCGCTATTGAAGCTTATGACTCAGGCGTCGATGTGACTATTATCTGCAAGGGAAGGCATGGCCTTTCAGGATGCACTCCGAACTCGGCCTCTGAGTGGATGGCTTACGGCGTTGCTCTTGGAATCGCTGATCCTAGAGATAATTGTGAGATGCATTTTAGGGATATTGTGAGCATTGGTGGATACGTCTGTGATCATAACTTGGCGAGGATAATCGCTTATGAGTCTCCGGATAGGTTCAGGGAGCTCGTGGATTGGGGAGTTGAATTTTTGAGGGAGCCTGACGGGAGGTTCAAGCAGGTAATGTCTGACGGAGCGACTTATCCGAGAGCATGTGGAACCGGAGCTGACACTGGAAGACAGATAATGGATGCGTTGAAACGTCAAGTTGAGGAGCGCGGCATAACAGTATTCGAGAATGTCATGGCTGTTGATCTCATAGTTGATGGAGGCGTAGTCGTGGGGGCGGTAGGCATAGATACTGAGAGCTTGGAGTTGACGGCCTTCACTGCCGGCTCAACCATAATGGCGACTGGAGGACACGGCTGCATGTATAAGTATACCGTATTCCCAGAGGGCATGACAGCTGATGGCTATGCGATGGCTCTTAGAGCCGGAGCGAAGCTCGTGAATATGGAGTTTATGCAGATAGGCCCATGCGTCATCACTCCCTTAAAGTTTGATGTCGGGGGTATCCTTTGGAGGCTTGGGCCGAGATTGATTAATGGTTTAGGGGAGGAATTTCTGGAGAGATACTTGCCAGAAGAGCTTACTGTAAAAGAAGTTTACAACTTGAAGTCCGTTACGTTTCCATTCACAATGAGAAACGCATCCGGCTATATTGACATTGCGAATTTCACCGAGATAGCCGAGGGAAGAGCATCCGGGAATGGAGGGGTCTACTTCGACCTGTCTCATGTTCCAGCCTCAAAGATCGAGAGCGAAGCCTCGATACCATTCAAGTATTTCCTTGAGCACGGCGTTGATATAAGAAGGAAGCCTCTTGAGATCGCTCCCTCAATTCAGCACATGAACGGCGGAATCCTAATAAATGAGAGAGGCGAGACCAGCCTTCCAGGCTTATATGCCGCTGGAGAAGCCGCTGGAGGACAACATGGAGCTGACAGGCCCGGCGGAAACTCATTGGCTGACTGCCAAGTCTTTGGCGCTAGGGCTGGAAGATACGCAGCTGAGAGGGCTTCAAAGCGGATTGTTAAGCCTGATCTAAGGAAGGCTGAGAAGATAGAAGATGAGGTGAGGAGGCTTCTCGAAACCGATGGAAGCCATAGCGTCAGTGAAGTATTGAAGGATGTTAGGGAGATGATGTGGCGGAATGCCTCGGTCATCAGAGATGAGGATTCCCTAAGCAAAACGTATAGCTCCCTTCATAGATATAGGAGGATCGTCCAGTCGGATCTCTCCGTTGATGAGGACGAGCTTGTTTCCGCATTGGAGCTTAGGAATATGATCGATGCTGGCTTGGCGATTGTATTGGCGGCCTTAACTCGGAGGGAGACCAGAGGAAGCCATTATAGAACTGATTATCCCAAGAAGGATGATGAGAATTGGCTTAGGCTCATAGAGATACAAATGGCCAATGGAGACCTAAAGGTTAATGTTAGGAGACCGGTGATGATTATTAATCCGTAGCAGCTGGGAGGGCTAATCATGAGTGATGAGATAAGCGCCGCTGTGATTGAGGAGTTCAATAAGCCATTGAAAATTAGGAACTTTAAGCGTCCCAAACTTAGCGAGGGAGAGGTTCTTGTTAGGATAAGCGCCGCTGGAGTATGCGGCTCAGACGTTCATATATGGAGAGGCCTTGATCCACGCGTTTCCACACCGATAATTCCAGGCCATGAAGGCGTGGGGGTTATCGATGAGATCGCAGGTGAGAAGAGGGATGTATTTGGCAGATCCTTAAGTGCCGGGGATATGATAATCTGGGATAGGGGGGTTACATGCGGGAGATGCGAGTACTGCACAATATATAAGATGCCCTCATTATGCCCTAACCGCTGGACATACGGGATCTCAAAATCCTGCAATGAACCGCCATACCTGAATGGATGCTACTCAGAGGCAATAGTCCTAGATAGGAACACGAGGATCATGAAGCTCGAGGAAACTGTGGATCCCGTCACGCTTGTTCCAGCCTCATGTTCAGGGGCGACATCTGCTCATAGCTTCGAGCTTAGGCCTCCCCGGATCGGCGAGTCCGTTCTAATCCTAGGCCCGGGGCCTCTTGGGATCTTCCATGTTGCATTCTCAAGGGAGTATGGGGCATCAGAGATAATAGTCATAGGTGGAACAAAGGAGAGGCTTGAGATGTGCAGGCGATTCGGCGCGACGCATATCATCAATAGACGCGAGACTACAATAGAGGAGAGAATTAAGATGATACGTGAATTGACAGACGGGCGAGGAGTTGATGTGGCCTATGAGTGCAGCGGAACCAATCAGGCATTCATGGAGGGGCTACAGCACATTAGGATTGGAGGATCATTCGTAGTTCCAGGATTCGGAGTTCCAAAGGGCAGAGCCGAAATAGACTGCTTCCACCAGATAACAAGAAAGAACATTGAGATCCGCGGTGTATGGGTAAGCGATACCGAACATCTCTACAGGGCTGTAAGGCTAGTTCAGAGCGGAAAATACCCATTCAGAGAATTAATAACGCACATAAAGCCCCTAGAAGAGGCAACTGAAGCCCTAAGACTCATTGAGAAACGCAGGACAATAAAAGCTGTAATAAAACCAAGCAATTAACAAAAGATTAATTTAGCCTTCCACGCAATCATTATCCTGGACGCCGGGCCGGTAGTTCAGTCTGGAATGAATGCCGCCCTCGCACGGCGGAGGTCGCGGGTTCAAATCCCGCCCGGTCCACCACCAAGAACCTACGGTTCC
>Ga0190316_1000267_pt1 | contig 14881 bp, 14 predicted proteins | sample 48701112_MG_FD_161663 | JGI IMG/M metagenome (GOLD analysis project Ga0190316, IMG submission 161663) | Hydrothermal vent sediment bacterial communities from Southern Trench, Guaymas Basin, Mexico - 4870-11-1-2_MG | ecosystem: Environmental > Aquatic > Marine > Hydrothermal vents > Sediment ... | reverse complement strand
ATAGATGCAAGAAAGAATGGGCCATTTAAATCATTATTAGATTTTTGTAAGCGTGTTGATTTGAGGAAGGTAAATAAGAGGGTGATAGAGAGTCTTATAAAGGCAGGTGCCTTTGACAGTATAGGGGTAAAGAGAAGGCAGCTTATGTTCATCTTGTCTAAGGCAATAGAGATAGGACAGAGAAAACAAAGGCAGGCAGGTGCCTCACAACTGTCCCTATTCTCTAAGGAAGAAGAGATAGAACTTCCACAAATGGAAGAATGGGATGAGGAACTGCGCCTTGCAAACGAAAAGGAGGCCTTAGGAATCTATCTAACAGGGCACCCCTTAAAGAGGTATCAAAGGCAATTGACCAAATTGACCAATACAAACACAGAGGAGATCCCCCACCTTGAGGATGGGAGGCATATAGCAATTGGGGGTACAGTAAGGGCAATTAAGGAGATTGATAGCAAACTTGGAGAAAAGATGGCATTTATAACACTGGAGGACACAAAGGGGTTTGTAGAGGTCATTGCCTTTCCTGAGATATATAGAAAGGCCTCTTCCTTGATCAAGGGTGATAAGCCACTTTTAATTAAAGGGGAGATCAGCAAAGATGAGACATTTTCTAAGATTATTGCCCATGATATCTGTCCATTGTCAGAGGTTGCTGAAAGAAAGAGGGAGATTAAGGCAGTTCATATAAAATTGAGGCCAGATGGATTAAAAAGAAGCCATCTACTTTATATAAAGGACATAATCAAGGCATATCCTGGCAGTTGTCCTGTCTATCTTCATCTATTATTTGAAAGGGAGGCAGTGGTGTCACTGCCAAGAGAGCTCTATATAAACCCCTCAGAGGAGTTTGCACATAGAATAAATGATTTTTTGGGCTATTCAGCCGTAGAGATTAGGCATTGATAAAGTGAAGGATTTAAGACAGAGGTTTTATCGAACTTGGTGTAAGGGTAATCATCTTACCCCATTTCAAGTGGCCATTAAGGAAACAGACTTGTGGTTAAGGGCAGAGAGACCACTTGCAAATGAGACAAGGGAGCTTATCTTTAAGTATAGGGCCCAATTGGAAAAATATATCAGCCTGTATCCTGAATTCAAAACAAGCCTTTTTCCTTTAAACTATGACCCATTTGCCCCTAAATTGATAAAGGAGATGATATTGGCCAGCCAAGAGGCTGGGGTAGGGCCTATGGCCGCAGTGGCTGGTGCCATGTCCCAGGCAATAGGAAAGGGGCTTTTAAGATACTCAAAAGAGGTTATCGTAGAAAATGGTGGAGATATATTTGTATGTGTTAAGAGACCTATTTTTGTGGGCATCTTTGCTGGTTCATCCCCACTCTCTAATCGCCTTGCCATCCATTTATCTCCATCAAAAATGCCTATGGCAGTTTGTACCTCTTCAGGTAAGATAGGCCACTCTTTAAGTAGGGGAAATGCCGATGCCGTTACGGTAGTGGCATATAATGCCGCCTTGGCAGATGCATTGGCCACTGCTATTGGCAACTTGATAAAGACAAAGGGGGATATAGAAAAAGGAATTAATTTTGCTAAAAGGATAAAGGATATTTTAGGGGTAATCATCATTTTAGATGATTATTTGGCCGCTTGGGGGCAAATTGAACTTATGCCAATAAGGGGGGTAAGATGAATATCCTATGGGCACCATGGCGTATAAAATACATATTGGGAAAGAAGGAGTCAGAGTGCATATTTTGTCCCTATAATAGGAAAGGCACAGATGAGGAAAATTTGATACTCTTTAAGGGCCGCTATTCTATGGTTATGATGAATAAGTATCCGTATAACAATGGACACCTCTTGGTCTCCCCCCTTACCCATACCCCGGATCTGGAGGGCCTAAGTGTGGATGAATTAAAAGACCTTATTATAAAGGTAAAGGAGTCCATCCGTATCTTAAAAGAGGTGATGAAGCCAGATGGGTTTAATGTAGGCCTTAATCTAAGCCAGGTTGCTGGGGCGGGCATGGCAGACCACGTACACTTTCACATTGTCCCCAGATGGAATGGGGATACCAGTTATATGACGGTCTTAGGGGAGGTGCGTGTCATCCCAGAGGACCTAAAATCTACTTATAGGCGGCTAAAGCCCTATTTTGATGATCTAAAGAAAAAGGAGACATAGGTATGAGGTGGTTAAAGGCAATCCTTTTCTCTTTATTATTTTGTGTAGCTATAATATTTGTAGTTCAAAATCTAGATTTTTTAAATCAATCTGCAGAAATAAAATTAAATCTCTATTTTATCAACGGCTCTTCGGGCCCACTCAAATTTTATGTACTCCTGCTCCTCTCCTTTCTTCTTGGTGTAATCTTTGCCTCATTTTATACATTTAAGATATGGTATGGAAAAATAAAATTAACAAGAACTAAGGAAAAAGAGATTAAAAAGTTAAAGCAAGAGCTAGATTCTTTACGTAATTTCCCTATAACTCAGGAAAAATGAATATTGCCTTTCCATTGATTTGCTGTTTAAGCGGCATCATAGGGCTTATAGTGGGTTTAAAGTGGCCAAGAAAGCAGCCTACACTTTCTGATAAAGGCAAAATAGCATTCCTGACAGGTTTCCGATATCTCCTATCCAATGAACCAGATAGGGCCATAGAGGCCTTTACAAAGGCCGTTCAACTTGACACAGACACTGTAGAGACCTATGTGGCATTAGGCAATCTTTTTAGGGACAAGGGAGAAATTGAAAGGGCTATACGCATTCGACAAAGCATCATGACCCGCCCCCACCTTGATAGGCAGATCCGGCTTCAGGCACTGTATGACTTGGCTATAGACTATAAAAAGGGTGGGTTTATTGATCGTGCTATCGATGCATTTAAAGAGGTCATCCGTCAAGACCCCCAAAGGGTAGATGCATACCTAGAGCTGGCATCCCTTTATCAAGAGATTAAAGATTGGGAGGCGGCCTTTAAATGTATCAAAGAATTGGCAGCTATTACTAAAGACAATTATAGTTTGATGTTGGCCCATTTTAAGACAGAGATGGGCAAGGTGTCCCAAAGGGAGGACCTTGGAAAGGCAGAAAAACTATATAAAGAGGCAATCAAGATAAATAAAAGGTGTGTTGACGCCTATCTACATTTAGGCGATTTATACCTGGCAAAGAAAAATGTCAAAAAGGCCTTAGATATTTGGTTGGAGGTGATAAAGAATGCCTCTGACTACGCATTTTTGGTCTATAGGCGTATAGAAGAGCACCTTGATAAGCTGAAGGCAGAGGAGGCATTAAAGAAATTGATCAAGTATTTAGAAAAGATGAAGAGGTGCGATTTATGGTCTTGTTTGATACTGGCCAGATATTACCACAGGAAGGGTGATTTTTTTATGGCAAAGAGGTATCTTAAAGAGGCCCTTACAGAGGCCCCTCAATATACCTCTGCCAGGCAGTTTTTGGCACAAATACTCTTAGAAGAGGGTGAAACACAGGCTGCCTTAGAGGAGATAAAGAAATTGGCCAAGACATCCACCTTAGAAAAGACGTTCCAGTGCAGTCAGTGTGGCTATGAGGCACATAGGCTCTCATGGAAGTGCCCACAATGTGGCAATTGGGATACTATTAAACCAAAGGCAGCATAAAAAAAGGCCTGCCATTTGGCAGGCCTTTTAGCAAAGAGCTATTTTAGACTAGATTCTTACCACCTTGGTAGCCTGAACCCCTTTTGGTGTTTCTATAACCTCAAATTCCACTTTTTGTCCCTCTTTTAATGTCTTATATCCCTCCCCCTCAATAGCTGAAAAATGGACAAATACATCTGCTCCGTTCTCACGCTGGATAAAACCATAGCCCTTACTGTCATTAAACCACTTCACTACTCCTTTAAACCTCATTCAAACCTCCTAAAAATAAAAAAATTACATGACCAATGGCCACAACTGCTCTTAACATATACAACACCCCTTGTCAAGCACAAATAAAAAATTAAGATACTTTTTCCTCAAATAGGGAAAGGCGTCTTATGGCCTTTATCTTCTCTGTATATCCAAGCCTGGCAGAATTTACTGCCTCTTTTAGTATCTCTATAGACTTATCATAAAGGGGAAGATTTACAGGATATGGGTGTCCATCCTTACCACCGTGGGCAAAGCCAAACCTGGCGGGGTCCCTAAAACTTGGCCTCTCACCATATATAAGCTCAGAGATAAGGGAAAGTGCCCTTAAGGTCTTTGGGCCAATCCCTTTAACACCTAATAATTCCTCAAAGTCACTTGGTTGGGCCTCATATGCCTTTATAAATGTCTTATAGAGCCGCTTTGGATTTATATCCCTAGCCTCAATACAGTGGTGCCTTGGCAGATAAAGCCTCTCAACATCCTGCCAGTGCCTAAGCAACCTATCTGGGTGCTCCCTTGCCAAAGATGCACTAATCCTCCTTGTATGTTCACTCTCCTTTGCCACCAGGTTTAATACTATCTTTTCTTTCCTCATGGCACAGATGGCTGCATGAGGTTCACATACAAAGCTTTTTATCCCCTCTGATAGCCAGTGGTAACGACGGGCATATTTATTTTTTGGGTTCATCCCCTGTTGTATCACACACCATGTCCCATCACCTGTAAAAAATATTGTGTGATGATACAGGTTGTATCCATCCTGTAGGGCAGAATTATCCACCTTTGCAGAGAGGCGGCTGGCATGGATTAAGGAGGAGGCAGAAAGCCCTGTCTTTTCACAGATAAGACAGATCTCATTTGGTGTCTTTACAGCTATCTTCCCCTTTCCCCCAGCGACAAAAAGCCCTATCTCATTAGAGATCTCCTTAATGCCCTCCTTTATGGCCCCACAGACAGTAGTAGTAAGGCCACTGCTGTGCCAATCAAATCCCAATACACAGCCAAATGCCTGAAACCAAAATGGGTCTGAAAGGCGCCTTAGGACCTCCCTTACCCCAAACTCTAGTACAAATACCTTGAGGATCTCCCTTGAAAGGCGGGTCATCCTCTGAAACAGCCAGGCAGGTGCCTTGCCACCATGGAGTGGAAGTTCTGCAATCCCTGTCCTTCTCACCTTAAGAATGCCTCAAGCACTGCCTTGTGCAGGTGCAATTTATTTTCTGCCTGTTCAAACACAACAGAGTGTGGCCCCTCAATCACCTCATCTGTGATCTCCTCTCCCCTATGGGCAGGAAGGCAGTGCATAACAATCACATCATCCCTTGCATAGCTAAGGAGTTCTTCATTTAATTGATAAGAAGAAAAGGCCTGTCTCTTTTTTGAGGCCTCCTCTTCCTGCCCCATACTTACCCAAACATCTGTATTTACTACATGGGCATCCCTTATAGCTGAGATGGGGTCATTGGTAAGGATGATATTCTTTCTCTTCTTGGCCCTCTCCAGCACATCCCCCTTTGGCCCATATCCATTGGGGCAGGCCAAATGGAGGGTAAAATCTAGCCTTATGGCGGCATTTATCCAAGAATTTGCTACATTGTTTCCATCCCCTATCCAGGCAACCTTTAGTCCCTCAATCTCCCCTTTGTATTCCTTTATAGTCATTAGGTCAGAGAGTACTTGGCATGGGTGATACCTTTCAGAGAGTCCATTAATTACAGGTACACTTGAAAAGCGGGCCATCTCCTCTATCAGGCTGTGGCTATAGGTCCTCATCACAATCCCATCCACATATCGAGAAAGTACCCTTGCGGTATCCCTTGTAGGCTCCTTCCTAGACATCTGGGTTACATCCTTTGTAAGGAAGATTACATTTCCCCCAAGTTGGTACATAGCCACCTCAAATGAGACCCTGGTACGGGTAGATGGCTTTTCAAATATCAAGGCCAAGGTCTTAAAGGCAAGTGGGGCATGCCTACTCTGCTCATTCTTTAAAGAAATAGCCCTCTCTATAAGCCCCAAGATCTCATCACGGCCTAAATCCAAGATTGTTACTAAGTCCCTCTTCATAGAGACCTCTTTAACTCCTCATCCAATATTGAAATAAGGCCCAAGACGGCCTCCCTAGTGATGATAATTGGAGGCAAAAAACGCAATACCCTCTCCTGGACTGCATTTATAAGATAACCCCTCTTTAGGCAGGCATCTACAATAGGGGCTGCCGGTGTATCCAACTCTATGGCCCACATAAGGCCTCTTCCCCGAACCTCTTTAATAATCCTGTGTCTTTCCTTTAGTCTCTCTAGTTGCTGTTTAAAAAAATAACCAACTTGTCTGGCATAGTCCAGTATTTCTGTTTCAACTAAGGTCTTTACTACAACCTTTGCCGCTGCGCATGCCACAGGATTTCCACCAAATGTACTTGCATGGGTACCCTTAGAAAAGAACCTTGCAACCTCATCTGTTGCTAGCATAGCCCCAATAGGCAGCCCATTTGCCAGAGACTTTGCCAGTGTTAATATATCTGGCTTTATCCCCTCATCCTCATAGGCAAATAGATACCCTGTACGCCCCATGCCAGTCTGGATCTCATCAAGGATCAGAAGAAGCCCATGCTCCTTACAGAGTTCCTTTACCTTTTTTAGATAGTCCGCTGAAGGAACGATTATCCCACCCTCTCCCTGAATGGGTTCTAGCATTATAGCACATGTCTCTTTGTCAATGGCCCTTCTTAGGGCATCAATGTTGTCAAAGGGTACATGCAGGAATCCCTCAGGCAGTGGTTCAAACCCCCTTCTTACCTTTTCCTGTCCTGTAGCTGTTAATGTAGCCAGGGTACGGCCATGAAAAGAGCCCTCCATGGTTATTATCTTATAACGCGGGGGAGAAAACTGTTTCCCCCAGATTCTAGCAAGCTTTATAGCCGCCTCATTGGCCTCGGCCCCACTATTGCAAAAAAATGCCTTATCTGCAAAGCTGTGTTTTATCAAAAGTTCTGCCAGTTCAATCTGGGGGATTGTATAAAAGAGATTAGAGATATGGAAAATACGATGTATCTGCTCTTCAATGGCACTTATTACCGCAGGATGACTATGACCCAAATTACAGACAGATATCCCAGAGAAGAAATCTATATATTCATTACCCTCCTCATCCCATACCCTAAATCCATCCCCCTTGACAATCACCACAGGATGCCTTGGATAGGTAGACATAATATAATTGGCATCCTTGGCCATCCATCCTCGCATCTTTAATTTCTCATTTTGCATTTTAAATTACTTTACAATCTCTGTCCCAATGCCTCTGGCAGTAAATACCTCTAGGAGTACGGCATGAGGAAGACGCCCATCTATGATGTGTGCCTTTTCTACACCATTTTCCACAGCGTCAATAGCGCCTTTTAATTTTGGTAACATCCCCCCTTTTATTAAATCATTGTCTAAGAGCCTTTTTGCATCTTTTAGTGTAATAGAGGGGATAAGTCTTCCCTCCTCATTGAGTACACCAGGTACATCTGTCAATAGAATCAATTTTTTTGCCTTTAGCGAAATGGCTATTTTGCTGGCTACTAAATCTGCATTGATATTCAGTGTCTCTCCATTTTTTCCTACACCAATAGGGGCAATCACAGGGATAAAATTGTTTAGGACAGAAAGGATCTCTTTATTGACGGAGACCACCTTTCCTACATGGCCCAAGTCAATGATCTCTGAGGGCCTGTCCTTTAGCTCCTCCTCTTCTAAAGATATCTTTTCTGCCTCAATCAACTTTCCATCCTTACCGCTTAGGCCAACTGCTATGCCACCTGCCTGATTTATCAAGTGTACGATCTCCTTATTTACCTTTCCTGCCAATACCATCTCCACAACATCCATCGTGGCACTATCTGTAACCCGAAGACCCCCTACAAATTGAGAGTCAATCCCCATTTTTTTCAAAAATTGACCAATTTGTGGGCCGCCCCCATGGACTATTATAGGATTTAGCCCCACGTATTTTAACAGTACCATGTCTAGGGCAAAACCCCTCTTTAGTATCTCATCCTCCATGGCATGCCCACCATATTTGATTACAAAGACCTGGTGGTAGAATTCCCTGATATAGGGTAAGGACTCTATTAGTATCTCTGCCCTTTTAATCAAATCCTCCATATTTACAAAATGTATCTGGCCAGGTCCTCATCTGCTATCACATTGGCCAGTTGCTCTTCTACATATCTCTCCGTAATTACTACTTTTCCCTCAATCTGGGGGGCATTAAAGGAGATATCCTCCAATAGTTTTTCCATGATTGTATAAAGGCGGCGGGCCCCAATATTTTCTGTCCTTTCATTTATTTTTACAGCCAAATCAGCAACCTTCTCGATGGCCTCAGGTGTAAATTCCAAATCTACCCCCTCTGTCTTTAGTAAGGCCTGATACTGCTTAACTAAGGCATTTTCTGGCTCGGTTAAAATGCGGATAAAGTCCCCTTTTCCTAAGGCATCTAGCTCCACACGGATAGGAAAACGCCCCTGCAACTCAGGGATAAGGTCAGAGGGCTTAGACATATGGAAGGCCCCTGATGCAATAAAAAGGATGTGGTCTGTCTTGACAGGGCCATATTTGGTATTGACCGTTGTACCCTCCACAACGGGCAGTAGGTCCCTTTGCACCCCCTCCCTTGATACATCTGGCCCACTTCCCCTACCTTGGGCAGCGATCTTATCGATTTCATCCAAGAAGACAATGCCCGATTCTTCTGTCCTCTTTTTTGCTATATTTATCACCTTGTCCATATCAATCAATTTTTGCGATTCTTCTTGGGCCAAGATCTTTAGGGCATCTGGGATCTTGACCCTTCTTCTTGTGGTCTTTTTTGGGAGCATGGACTCAAACATCTCCCTAAAATTTATATCTAGATCCTCCAGCCCCGCGGCAGAGAATATCTCTATTACAGGTAGGTTTCTCTGTGTAGTCTCAAGCTCTATATAGCGGTTGTCCAATTTCCTTTCATGTAGCATCTGACGCAGCTTTTCTCGAGTGGAGTCACCTTGCTGATCCACCAATTCCAATTGACCTTCCTGTCTTTTACCCCTCTTTGGGAGCAATATATCCAATAGGCGTTCCTCGGCCAATTCTTCGGCCTTTTTTATAACCTTTTTTTGCTCCTCATTCTTGACCATATTTACTGCAATCTCAACCAAATCCCTGATTATAGATTCCACATCCCTGCCAACATAGCCTACCTCTGTAAATTTGGTGGCCTCAACCTTTATAAACGGGGACTGGGTCAATCTGGCCAAGCGCCTGGCAATTTCTGTTTTACCCACGCCTGTAGGGCCTATCATGATAATATTTTTGGGGAGGACCTCGTCCCTCAATGGGGGTGGAATCTGCTGCCTCCTCCAACGGTTGCGCAAGGCAATAGCTACTGCCTTCTTGGCCTTGTCCTGGCCAACTATGTATCTATCTAATTCTGCAACTATTTGCTCTGGTGTAAGAAATGACATATTTATTTAACCCAAGCTTTCTAACACTATGTGCCCATTTGTAAAGGGGCAAATAGAGGCAGCAATGCTCATGGCCTCTTTGGCAATACCTTCAGCATCCAGTGTGGAGTATCTGAGGAGTGCCTTTGCCGCTGCCAAGGCATAAGGCCCCCCAGATCCAATGGCAACAGCTGGCTCATCTGGCTCAATTACGTCTCCATTTCCAGAGATCACTAGGGTGTGCTCCTTATCCAGCACCAGGAGGAGGGCCTCCAATTGGCGAAGTGTTTTATCTGTTCTCCAGTCCTTTGCAAGCTCTACTGCGGCCCTGATTAGATTGCCATTAAAATACTCCAATTTCTTTTCAAACCTCTCAAATAGTGTAAGGGCATCTGCACTTGTACCCGCAAAGCCAGCAATTACCTTATTATGATAGAGGCGTCTGACCTTTATGGCCTTGTGCTTTATAATAAAGTTTTGCCCCAGTGTTACCTGTCCATCCCCTGCCATTACTGCCTTTCCCTTGTGTCTTATAGCCACAATGGTGGTGCCATGTATTTTATCTCCTTGGGTGTGCCCTATTGTAAACATCCTTTAATCCCCTTAGTGTTAGGTGTGTATACCTCTGTGTGGTGGCCAGGCTTGCATGTCCCAAAAGCTCCTGTACTATCCTTAAATCTGCCCCCTGATTTAACAAATGGGTAGCAAATGTGTGCCTTATAGTATGTGGACTCACCTTTTCCATGAGCCCACATCTTAAACTATATTTTTTGATAATCCTAGCAATACTCCTTGTAGAAAGACGTCCCCCAAGGTGGTTTAGAAATAGGGCATTTTGCCTTGTTTTTTTGAGCAATTTACCCCTTTTTTCTAAATAAGACCTAAGTGCCTCTTTGGCCTTTTCTCCTAAAAAGGCTATACGTTCCTTCTTTCCCTTTCCATATACAAATAATATCCCTTGTCCTATATCTATATCCTCTAAATTTAGCCTTACTAATTCACTTACCCTTAGGCCAGCGGCATAGAGCACCTCCAGGATGGCCCTATCCCTTAGGGCTATTGCATCTCCTCCCCTAGCTGCATCCATTAGCCTAAATGTCTCATTTATAGTGAGAAAATGGGGGATGGTGTGACCCTGCTTTGGGCCAAATATGGAAAGTGCTGGGTGTCCAGAGATCAGCCCCTTTTTATTTAAAAATTTGAAAAATGAACGGATAGTAGAAAGTTTTCTATTTACAGTGCGTGGTGTCTGAGATTGCATTAAAAAAATGATATAATCTCTTATTACCTCACTGCCTACCTCTTTAAGGGATTTTATTGTGCGCTTTTCTAAAAATTTTTTAAATTCATTTAAATCTGTTAAATAGGCACGTATTGTGTGGGGGGAATAATTCCTCTCTACCTTTAGGTAGTGAACAAACCTTTGGATAAAATCAGGTAAATTCATTTAAACATTAAATAAGCACAAACCAATCTAAAATCAAGGGCACTATCGAAAACATTGCCTTTTTGCCTATTGAGTGGTAAACTGGGATAATGGGCAGGTGGTTGATTATCTCAAATAGACTTCCAATCACCGTAGTAAAGAGGGAAAATCAATTACAATTTCATGCCAGTGCAGGTGGTCTCGCCACAGGCCTGGGTTCATTTTATAAATCATATAAAAGCCTATGGATAGGGTGGCCAGGTATTACCTTAGAAAAGATAAAAGGTAAAAGGGGGGAGATTGAAGAAAGAATTTTGGCTGAAAATTGCTATCCCATTTTTCTCTCCCAATACGATATTGAAAATTACTATTATGGCTTTTGTAATAAGACCCTTTGGCCACTTTTTCACTACTTTACTCAATATACTACATATAGCAAGAACCTACGTGAGGCCTACAAGAGGGTAAATGAGCTCTTTTGTGAGACAGTTGTCAAGATAGCAAACCCAGATGATATCATCTGGGTACACGACTATCATTTAATGCTTCTGCCAAGACTTATAAGGGAGAGGCTTCCAGAGGCAACAATAGGATTTTTTCTCCATATTCCCTTTCCCTCCCTTGAGGTATTTCGACTATTACCTGGGCGCAAAGAGATCTTAAATGGCCTCTTAGGGGCTGATCTTATAGGCTTTCACACATATGACTATGTCCTACACTTTCTTGCCAGTATCCGCCACCTGTTGGGATATGAACACAGTTTCGGACAAATTACGGCAAAAGGCCGAACAATAAAGGTAGATGCATTCCCCATGGGGATAGATTATGAAAGATTTGCCAATGCTGTGGATCATAAAGAGGTCCAGAGGGAGATAAAGAAGATCCGCAAAAAGGTAGGAGAAAGCAAAATAATTTTATCAGTATGCCGCTTGGATTACACAAAGGGTGTTCCAGAAAGACTTGAGGCATTTGACCTCTTTCTTGAAAGGAATCCAGAGTATAGGGAAAAGGTATCCTTTGTTTTGGTAGCAGTCCCTTCACGCACAAGGGTAAATCAATATATGCTCCTAAAGAGGCAGGTGGATGAACTCATAGGCAGAATTAATGGAAAACATGGAACTATTGGCTGGACACCTATCTGGTACATATATGGCTCTTTACCCTTTCATAGGCTGGTTGCCCTATATAACATTGCTGATGTTGCCCTTGTAACCCCCTTAAGAGACGGGATGAATCTGATAGCAAAGGAGTTTATTGCATCAAAAAGGGATGGAAGGGGTGTCCTTGTCCTCAGTGAGATGACTGGTGCAGCAAAGGAGTTAGGAGAGGCAATCATGGTAAACCCAAATAACAAGGAACAGGTTGCAGAGGCACTAAAAGAGGCCCTGGAGATGCCAGAGGAGGATCAGATAGAACGCAATAGGATAATGCAAATTAGGCTGCAACGCTACGATGTGATAAGGTGGGCAAATGAATTTGTAGACAAGCTTCTTGAAGCAAAGAAGGCCCAACGGGAGTTGGGCCAAAGGAGATTGACGCAGGAGATGAGAAATAGCTTAATTGACCACTATTTGAAAAGCAAAAGGCGATTAATATTGTTAGACTATGATGGGACACTCATCCCATTTGTAGTGAGGCCTGAAAGGGCAAGGCCAGATGAAAGGCTTCTAGAGTTATTAAGATTGCTCTCTAATGAACCAAAAAATGAAGTAGTCATTATAAGTGGAAGGGATAAGGCTACCCTGGAAAACTGGTTTGGCAGTCTAAATATGGGATTGGTCGCCGAACACGGTGTGTGGATCAAAGAAAAGGATGGGAATTGGGAGATGATAGAGCCATTAAAAAATGACTGGAAAGAAGAAATAAGGCCAATCCTAGAAATTTATGTGGATAGAACCCCTGGGGCCTTTATTGAGGAAAAGGAGTTCTCCCTTGTTTGGCACTACCGCATGGCCGATCCAGAATTAGGGGAGGTGAGGGCAAGGGAATTAAAAGATGCCCTTTTGCAACTCACTGTAAATCTCAACCTTGGGGTCTTGGAGGGAAATAAGGTAATTGAGATTAAGAATATTGGTATAAACAAAGGCCGTGCTGCCTTAAGATGGATTAAAAAGGAAAAATGGGGCTTTATTTTGGCAATAGGCGATGATTGGACAGATGACGATGTATTTGCTGTCCTCCCTGAATTGGCATACTCCATTAAGGTTGGTTTGGGGCCCTCTCGGGCAAGGTTTAATCTTGACTCAATAATGGATATAAGACTACTATTGGAAGAATTAGGAGGGAGGCATGCATCATTTAGAGGACTATAGAAAAATTGCTGGGGATGAGGCAATATCAGCAATATATAAGGAGGCAAGAAGGCTTTATGGAAGGCGTATATTACATATCAATTCTACTTACTATGGAGGTGGTGTAGCAGAGATATTAAATTCCCTTGTGCCACTCATGAATAATATAGGGATAGAGGCAGATTGGAGGATACTCCATGGCACACCTGACCTGTTTACTATAACCAAAAAGTTTCACAATGCCCTTCAAGGTGACTCTATAAACCTTACTGAGATAAAAAAGCGATTGTATGTTGGGGCAAATGAGGCCTTTTCCACCTATTGTCACATAGATGCCGACTGTGTATTTGTACATGACCCACAACCACTGCCTGTTATAAAGTTTTATAAGAAGAGACAACCATGGGTTTGGAGGTGCCATATAGACCTGACAAACCCAAATAAAAAGCTCTGGGAATTTCTAAAGGGGTTTATCCTCAGATACGATATGGTCATCTTTTCATCTGAAAAATACAAAAAAGAGGATCTGCCTGTAGAACAAAAGGTCATTTACCCATCCATTGATCCTCTATCGCTTAAAAACAAGGAGCTATCTGAAAAGGATATACTAAAATATGTCAGAAAAGCAGGTATTCCAAATGATAAGCCGGTTATAACACAGGTCTCAAGGATGGACCCCTGGAAGGACCCAGAAGGTCTACTTGAGGTATTTAAGTATGTAAAGGAAAAGGTAGATTGTAGAATGGTCTATTGCTATGATATGGCATTAGATGACCCAGAGGGTGTTGAGATATATTCTAAGGTATATCGTAAGGCAAAGAAGTTTGTAGAAAAAGGTGATGTCATCTTTGTTGTTGGTAAACACCAGATCCTTGTCAATGCCATCCAAAGATTTTCTACTGTATTGGTACAAAATTCTATAAGGGAAGGTTTTTGCCTGGCTGTAACCGAGGCACTGTGGAAGGGAAAACCGGTTGTAGCTACAAATGTGGGGGGGATCCCTCTTCAAATAAAAGATGGGGAGAATGGATTCTTGGTTGAGCCTGGCAACAGGGAGCAATTTGCAGACAGGATTATAAAGATTTTGGAAGACCCCTCTATAGGCCATGAGGTGGGCAAAAAGGCAAGAGAAGTGGTTAGAGAGAGATTCTTAATAACAAAGACACTGCTAGATTACCTGCGTATATTGAATCTATTGATATGATAAAAGAAAAGGTGCTTGTAGCAGGTAGTGGGGCAAGGGATCACTGCTTGGCTGAAGAGTATGCAGAGCATGGGTACAAGACATACATTGCCCCTGGAAATCCTGGGATAAAGTATACAAAAAAGGGTAAAAGTGGTTGGATAGAGTGTGTCCCCTTAAGGGACCCTATTGAGATTGCAAAGTTCTGTAAAGAAAACAATGTAGTACTGGTAGATGCCGGTTCTGAGAATGTCTTAGATCAGGGGATTGTGGATGTATGCAATGCCTTTGGAATAGCAACCATAGGGCCAAAGAAGGAATATGTTAGGATAGAGAGTGATAGGGAGTTTACAGATAGGCTCTTGGTAGACATAGGTGTTCCAAAACCAGAGTTTGCAGTCTTTGATGACCCAGAGAAGGCAAAAAAATATGTAAAAAATATAGGTTATCAGGTTGTGGTCAAGGCCAATGGACTGGCCTCTGGCAAGGGTTGCATCGTGTGTGATGACGTAGATGACGCCATAGATGCAATTGAGACCATAATGGTAAAGAGAAAATTTGGCAAATCTGGGGAAAAGGTTGTAATTGAAGAAAGGAAATATGGAGAGGAAATATCATTTTTTGTCTATCTAGATGGAGAACATGTCCTTCC
>Ga0190316_1000265_pt1 | contig 14897 bp, 14 predicted proteins | sample 48701112_MG_FD_161663 | JGI IMG/M metagenome (GOLD analysis project Ga0190316, IMG submission 161663) | Hydrothermal vent sediment bacterial communities from Southern Trench, Guaymas Basin, Mexico - 4870-11-1-2_MG | ecosystem: Environmental > Aquatic > Marine > Hydrothermal vents > Sediment ... | reverse complement strand
TAAAATTCCTAGGTCGTATGGGGTGGAAGGCTGTATCTGATTTATATAGGATGATCGGGTCAATATGGTTTAGAGGTCCGCTCAGTATTAGCTTTGATGTTAAATGGCCGAGTGGATGGGGAAGAAGGTCACGGCTTATAGAGGAAAGGGACGCTCGGAAGGTTTATGAGCATATCATAGAGACGCCTATGGGGAAGCTCACATCTAAAGTCATGTATGGAATGGTTCCTTCTGATCCCGCATTATCGAGGACGATTGAGTACTTCATAAAGACCGAGGAGGACTATAAGATTTACAGGGCCTATCTTGAAAAGTTCATTGAGAGGGCAGAGCCTTACATAGAAGAGGTGGTAGAGGCGCATAGGATCATGGGCGATGATGGTGTGCCGAGCGTAGGCTCTGATTGCTGCTTCAGCCACCTATGCTCTGTTCGAGGGCCCGAAAATCTTCTGGTCGACCTCTACAGGAGACCGGAGACCGTTAGGGAAATCCTGGATCTTCTCGGGGAAGTTAAGGTTATAGAGGTTGAAGCATTCTTAGAATCGCCTTCAGAGGTGCTCTACTATGATGTTTGGGGCTCATATGACATGAGTCCTGCCCACTTTAGGGAGTGGATATTCCCAGACCTTAAGAGGACGGTGGATCAGGTGAGTAGGGAAGACAAGTATGTGGGCTTCTATATGGTCGGCAAGATCAAGGATCAGCTTCCAATAGCCATCGAGGCTAGGCCTCACTACATTGAACCTTTTGAGCTCCAAAGCAACATAACATTGGGGGAGGCGAAGAGGCTTTATGGCGATAAGATATGCATTATGGGGAACTTTGATCCCGTCGTATTAGCATTCGGTAGCGTTAAGGACGCTGAGAGGGAGGCTCTCAGATGCTTGGAGGAGGGAATGGAGGGCGGAGGCTACGTCATGGTTACGGGAGATGAGGTACCGGCAAATGCGAAGATTGAAAATCTAATAGCAATGGTTAAAACTGTAGAGAGGTATGGGAGATACTGAGCTGACCTATGAACCATAATATTCGAGGGGAGGATTATGAATATCCGTGAAAACTTCCTGAGAGCCGCTGAGATGAGCGGGCCTGAATGGATACCGTGTAGCGTCAGCATTTCTCCCCCGCTCTGGAGCAAATACCGTGAGAGGATGGAGGATCTCGTGCTTAGACATTCGAGGATCTTCGGGGAGTATAAGAGGGGAAGCAGAGACTTCGATGATTTCGGAATTAGACGCGCTGGGAATAGGATCGTTGATGAATGGGGCTGCGTCTGGGCCTTCCTAGTTGACGGATTACAGGGACAAGTTGTGAAACATCCATTAGACGATTGGAGGAAGCTCAGGTCATATAAGCCTCCTGATCCCATTCTGCTAGATAACGTTCCTCGGGAGGGCTATCCACCCGTCAAAGGAGAGTTTCAGAGGGAATTAGAGAGGATTCGGAGATACAAGATGGAGGGGAGATTGGCTGTTGGAGGCTGCCCTCACGGCTTCATGTTTCAACGCCTCTATTATCTTAGAGGCTTCAGCAATCTAATGAAGGACTTTATCCTCGAGCCTCCTGAACTTCAAATCCTAATCAACATGGTCGTCGATTACAATTTGAAGCTTATCCGCAGATGGCTTGATGTTGGAATTGATTTACTGAGCTGCGGAGATGACCTTGGAACGCAGGATAGATTGACCATCCATCCTAGGGCCTTCCGGAAGTATCTAATTCCAGCCTACAGGAAGATGTTTACTCCAGCGAGGGAGAGGGAGGTGCATGTCCGCCTTCACAGTGACGGGCATATAATGGAGATAGCCGAGGACCTAATAGAGGCTGGAGTTACAATCCTCAATCTCCAAGACCTAGTTAACGGCGTGGAGAGAATTAAGAGGAGACTCAAAGGCAGAGTCTGCATAGATGTGGATATAGATCGCCAAAAGATAGTTCCCTTTGGAAAGCCTGAGGATATTAGGAGACATGTCCATTACGTAGTTTCGGAGCTTAATTCTCCTGATGGCGGATTCATGATAACCGTTGACATTTACCCTCCGACGCCCATAGAGAATATAGAGGCTCTCTGCCAAGCCCTAGAGGAGGTTGGATGCGGACCTAAATTCTGATGGGTGAAACTTTATATTCTTCATCCGATGTTTCCGTTTTAGAAAAGCCTCGACGAGGGATAGGATATGTCAAGCGAGAAGGATAGAGAGGAAAGCATCTTAGCGAGGAAGGTTAATCTCCTCCTGAACTTTAGGGGATACACTGTAGAGGATGAGGTGAGAGAGAAGAACTTTAGGGATCTTAGCGTAGTGACTAAACGCGATGGAAAGCGGATTCTCCTTCGGATAATCGAGGAGACTCAGCTCGTCTCTGGAAAAGTGAGCGTCCGACAGATCAGAAAGATGAAGGAGAAGATCATTAAAGAGGGCTACGACGGCGGGGTGCTCGTCGGATCCGGATTTTCATATTCAGCGAAGAAAGAAGCAAGAGCTGAGGGGATAGAGATCATCGAAAGCTCAAAGATCCCATCATTTAACATATTCGAGCATGAGATAGTTCCGAAACATGAGATCCTAAGCGATGAGGAACGTGAGGAGCTGCTTAGAAAGTATAGGATCAAACCCTATCAGATACCGCACATAAAACATTCTGATCCAGCCGTCTTTCTCATAGGAGCTAAACCAGGAGACATCATTAAGATCACACGTAAAAGCCCAACTGCAGGAACTTACGTGACATATCGCTACGTAGTTTAATGCTCAATCTATTTCACCCTAGATCCTTTTTAGGAATGAAGGTCGAAAATATCGCGGCGTGATTAGGCATGAACATAATTAAGATTATTCCGATCACGAATCTCCCTATTATAAAGGAAAATGATGATCTAGCGGCTTTGATATGCAAGGCCGCTGAGAGACAGGGCACCCCGCTCGAGGATGGAGACATCCTAATAGTCACGCATGTGATAGTTTCGAGGGCTGAGGGGAGCATTGTAAATTTGGATGAGATAGTTCCATCCGAATTCGCTAAGAAATTGGCGATGCAGTATGGCAGGGATCCAGCATTAATCGAGGTTGTCCTTAGAGAGTCGAGATCTATAATTCGCATGGGAGGAGGACATATAATATCTGAGACTAAGCATGGATTCATATGTGCAAATGCAGGAGTTGATAGATCAAATGTTCCAGGAGAAAGGAACGTCGCTTTATTACCGAAGGATCCAGATGAATCTGCGAGGAGGATCAGGCGGAAAATATGGGATTTAACGGGTAGAGATGTGGCTGTGATAATCTCAGATACTCATGGAAGAGCCTTACGTAGAGGGCAGATAAACGTCGCGATAGGAGTTGCTGGGATAAAAGCCATTAGAGACCGAAGAAACGAAAGAGATCTCTTCGGGTATACTTTAAGGATAAAGCAGACAGCCATAGCTGATGAATTATGCTCAGCAGCCGAGTTAGTTATGGGGCAGGCTGATGAAGGAATCCCCGCCGCCATAATTAGGGGATATCAATACGAGAGAAATGAGGACTCAACAGCTAAGGATCTGATCTGGCCCCGTGAAAAGGCTCTCTTCCTCTAACTGCGCCGACGAGTCTTTCCGCCCTCCTCAGATCTAAGGGAGTATTAACATTGAAGAGCGATAAGAGGCGGGGATCGAATTCCTTGAGCACTATTGTTGAAATGTATCTGACCCTTCTCAGCCTTGAGATCATAGATTGCATCCTTCTCTCTCCATTCCCAAATGCGATCTCAGCTGCTTTAAGCGCCGGTCTTGTGCGATAAACTGCCTGAAGAGGCTCAATGTACCCATTTGGCCATCTGGGAATCGAAGCATTAACATTGAATGCCGCTTCAAATAATAATTCGATCACATCGCCCGAGATAAAGGGCGTATCGCATGGTATTAGGACTGAGTAGACCCCTTCAGCCTTCATAAAACCAGTTAATGCTCCAATAAGCGGGCATCTCCCATCATTAAAGTCTATGAGAACCTTCACGCCTAGAGGGAAAAGCCTCGAATATATCTTTCTCTGCTCAGATGAGCTAACAACAACTAGAACCTCATCCACATAGCCCTTAACTCTATCATAAACATGCTTAATAAGCGGCTTTCCAGCGAGATCCATAAGGCATTTATCGCATCCTAGCCTCTCAGAGGAGCCTCCAGCCAAGATTATGCATGTTCTCTTCTTCATCTATTACCCTTCGATTCCCTCGACCTAGCGAGGACGTATGATGCAATCTCATCAGCGATATTTATTTTTGTTGTTGTCTGAAGGCCCTTCCAGCCCGGCTGACTATTAACCTCGACTAAGACAGGGCCTCTACTTGTCTGTAGAATATCAACTCCAGCGAGTTCACATCCGAGGATCTCAGAGGCCTTAATCGCAATCTCCTTAATCTCATCTGGAGGATTATACGGAAAGGGCTTCGCGCCGAGACTTATATTTGTCTTCCAGGAATCCGCAACTCTCTTCATCGAGGCTAAAACATTTCCTCCCAGAATTAGCAGTCTAAGGTCGTAATCTCCATGCGGAATAAACTCCTGAATGTAGAGCACGTGGTGCGTGAAGTCTAGGGCTCTAAATATTCTCTCAGCCACATCTATATCTGAGATTCTAGTTGAGCCTATTCCCCTAGAGCCGAAAATAGGCTTTATAACGACGTCTCCGCCAAGCTCCCGGAATGCAGAGATTGCGGAGCCCGCATCCTCAACCACAACAGTCCTTGGAATAGGAATGCCATTTTCCTCAAGCAATGAGAGGGCATAATATTTATCCACTGCACGCTCGATTGCGGAGGGATTATTCAGTATATACATGCCGAGCCTCTCAAGTCTATGGAGCAGATCCATGCGGAATATTATCTCCTCTAATGAGCCTCTGCCAATTGGACGGACTACTATTGCATCTAAATCACATAGAACATCGATTTCTTCAAGTGAGACTTCAGGTTTAAATCCAACTCTAGCCGTCAAATCCTTGAAACTGAAGCATACTGGCTCCGCATTCATCTTCAGAAATGAACGTCTAAGCTGAACGGAACACCAAGAATCTCTGTTACGCGTTAATATGCCAACTTTCATGCGGATCGATCCGAAGATAAGATCATTCCGGAAATAATAATCTTCCCTGAACTGTGAGTAAAGCATCATATGATTGTGGCTTCTAGATGTGTCGGATAGGCCTCTTCAACCCTCACCCTCACGTATTTGCCTAGGAGATTTTTATCGGTCTTCACGACTATCGGCTTATATGCCACGTTCCTTCCAATCCAAGATGAACCTCTCCCCCTCTCATCTATAAGTATCTCCCCCTCCCAGCCGAGCCAGTTCCTATTCCTTTCAAGCGTGATATCCTTAACTATATTGGTCAATCTTCTACTGCGGCTCTTAACAACCCTAGCATCGAGCCTCTCCATCCTCTCAGCTGGCGTTCTTGGTCTAGGAAAGAACCTTGAGATATTCACTATATCCGGCTTAACTTCCCTTATGAGCCTCACAGTATTCTCAAATGCCTTTGAATCCTCGCCGGGAAAACCGCAGATTACATCTGTTGAGAGGGTCAGATTGGGAATTTCCTTCCTGAACTCCTCAACTATCCTCCTGAACTCCTCAACCGTATAATTCCGATTCATCCTCCTTAAAATCTCATTATCTCCGCTTTGAACTGGCAAATGGAGGAAATTGAAGATCTTCCTATTCTTAAATGCTCCAATAAGTTGATGGAGGATCCTTAATGCATGATTTGGGGTCATCATCCCAACTCTGATGATGAATCTCCCCGGAATCTCACAGCACTTCCTCAGCAACTCAGCCAGGTTTGTGCCAATATCAAATCCATAGGCCCCAGTATCCTGTGAGGTTAGCCATATCTCCTTAATCCCATCTGAGATGGCATCTCTAATCTTCTGAATGATCTCTTCCTTAGGGAAGGAGTAAAGCTTGCCCCTAGCAAATCTTACGCAGCAGTAGGCGCAGCTGCCCAAGCAGCCCTCAGAGATAGCTATCACATCAATCACGCTGCTAAGCCTGAAGATGGGCTGCCTTAACTTAGGAGGAACAGCATCCGAGAAGAAGAGGAGGTTTCTCCGGCCTTCCCGAGCCTTTTCAACTGCCTCAACTATCCGATCAACGCTTCTCGGATCAAGCATAGCGGCGAAATCAGGTGCTACTCTACGGATCACGCCGGGATTTATTCGGGGGAGACAACCACATACTAATAGGGGCTTACCAAACCTCCTTAGACGACGTATCCTCTCAACCATTCGATCCTCAGTTGGCTTCTTTACGCCACATGTATTGATCAAAATTACATCTGCCGTCTCGGGGTTCTCAGATATATGATATCCCGCGGATATCAGCTGGCCTAGCATAACCTCAAAATCAAACCTATTGGCTGCGCAACCGTAGTTTTCAGCATAGACGAGGCCGATCCTATCTGTGGATATCAAATGAGACTCTCCGTTCTAAGTGTAAGAGAGCATAAGGCATATGAATCATATAAACATCCTTTTACTATAGTAAATTGCGATGAAAAATGAGATATCACATTCCTTAAGACAATCAAAATTTACATAAATGGAAAAAGCAGTTCATAGATAACGAAAGTAAAATTTAAAAGAGAAAAGAACGAACATGTTTAAATCATATTTATTACATGATATATACGTATTTTAGATTTCTTCCCCTCTCATTCTTCAAAGGTGATAGAGTTATGAAGCTAATAACTATCTATCTTCCCGAACCATATTTGAAGGCTCTCGATGAGCTCGTTGAGAAACGCTACTATCCGCATAGAGCTGAAGCAATACGGGTGGCAATTCGAGATTTAATATCAAGTGAGCTCTGGAGAAGAGAGGAAAATGCCGAGGATAGCTGATAAGGCCTTTCAGTATATGTGGGATAATTCTCTACCTCAGGGAATAAGGGATCCAGGCTATTGCCGGATAATGGTGCTGGGCGTAGGCGGAGCTGGCAATAACACTATAAGCAGACTTATGGAATCGGGGATAAACGCTGAGTGCGTCGCCATCAACACTGACATGCAACACTTGAAAGCCACGCATGCCGAGCGTAAGTTACTGATAGGCGAAAAATTAACACGCGGACTCGGCTCAGGAGGGGATCCTGAGATTGGAAAAGCCGCCATCATGGAGTCTGCAAAGCAGATCGAGAGTCTGCTTGAAGGAGTTGATATAGCATTTATCACCGCCGGGCTTGGCGGCGGAACTGGAACTGGAGCCTCCCCCGTAATTGCAAGGATGGCACGCGAGAAAGGAGCGATTGTCATCGGAGTCGTCACTATGCCCTTCAAGATAGAGAAGGGAAGGATAGCCTATGCAATTAAGGGTTTAACGGAGATGAGGAGAGAATGCGACACCGTAATAGTCATAGATAATAATAAGCTGGTGAGAATGGTTCCACACCTCCCGATAAATGAGGCATTTAAAGTCGGAGACAGCGTTCTCGCGAATATGATAAGCGGAATCACAGAGATCATAGCGGCTCCAAGCCTGATAAACCTAGACTTCGCCGACTTCAAAACGATAATTAAGAAGGGGGGAGTTGCAGTTGCAGGAGTAGGTGAGTCAAACGCCCCAAACAGAGCTGAAGATGCCGTTCGCAAAGCTCTTAGAATGCCCCTGCTAGATGTTGATTATGCAGGTGCAAAGGGGGCGCTTATACACGTTGCGGGAGATGAGAGGATGACGATTGACGAGGCAAATAGAGTTGGCGAGATAGTCTCTCAGATGATGAGTGATGATGCGCTGGTAATTTGGGGAGCTAGAGTGAATCCTGAGATGAAAGGTAGGTTGAGAGTTACCCTAGTATTGACTGGTGTCCGCTCACAATATCTCCTGAGCGGATACGCATCGATAACTCCAGACATATATCAGCTAGATTCGGGAGAGGAAACGGAGAAAACAGTTGATTTAGGTCTGAACCTGTACGAGCTATAATGCCCTTTTCTAACAGTTATCATTAGACCAAATGAAATGCTTTTCTATCTGACCTTACTTCCCGGCCTTATTGGTTTTTCTGGCTGTATTAGGGCAATCTCATCGTTATTTTGGGCAGCTAAGATCATAACTTCAGATTCTATCCCGAATATCTTTTTGGGCTTCAGATTTGCAACAACGACTATATGCCGATTCAAGAGTTCTTCAGGTCTGTAATACTTTGATATTCCGGCAACCGCAACCTTAGGATTAGCCAGGCCTACATCGATGGTCAATTTCAGAAGATTCCTTGATCCTGGAATTCTTTCTACGCCTATGATCCTTCCGACGCGCATATCGATCCTCGAGAACTCCTCAAATGAAACTTTCTCCTCCAACGCCCTTATCTCCTCAAGCATACCCTGCAACTCCTCCTCTGAGAGATTTATCTTCTCGAAGATCGGCTTGGCCTCCTTTATTTCATGCCCCTCCTCTAATGGGACAATAGCATCTTCCCACCACATCTTCTCAGTCAGATTTAGGAATCTACGGATCTTCTGTGCTGTTGAGGGAATGAATGGCTCCAGCAGGACTGATAATGCCTTAACTATTTGGATTGAGACATAAAGCGTAGTAGCCGCTGACTGTGGATCCAACTTAATTGCCTTCCATGGTTTCTTCTCATTAAGGTATCTGTTTCCCTCCCGAGCCAGATCAATAACGTTTTTCGTCGCCGCCTGTATGTGGAATCCGCTGAGGCACTCATCAACCCTCCTGAAGTACTCATTTATGGCATTGAGCATCTCCCTGTCGATCTTATCGAGCCTCCCGGGTTTGGGCACTTTACCATCAAAATAGTTATTTATGAAGGTTAATGTTCGATGGATGAAGTTTCCAAGCGTATCATTCAGGTCTGAATTTACTTTTTCCAGAAAGATCTTCCATGTGAAGTTTGTATCACTCGTCTCAGGCCTATTAGCCATCAATGTATATCTCCAGTAATCCGCAGGGAACATTTTTAGGGCCTCGTCTATCCATATTCCGACCTTCCGGCTCTTAGATGATTTCTGACCTTCAAAATTCAACCATTCATTTGTGCTTACATTCCATGGTAGATTATAGCCCTCATGTGTGGCTAAGAGTAGAGCTGGGAATATTATCGTATGGAATGGAATATTATCTTTTCCTATGAAGCATAGGATCTTCGCATCCTTATTGAACCAGAATCTCCGCCATCCATCTGGATCTCCATGACGCTTAAAATACTCTATTGTCGCCGAGATGTACCCCAGAACATTCTCGAACCATACGTAGAGGGTCTTTCCCTCAGCACCCGGAAATGGAGCTGGGATTCCCCAATCACTATCTCTGGTCATGGGTCTAGGCTTAAGGCCTTCCTCAATAAATTTCAAACTGAAATTTCTAGCGTTATCTGGAAACTGCTTATTATTAGTTATGTATTCTCTCAATTGATCTGCAAATTTTGGAAGATCAAAATACCAGTGGAGAGTCTTACGGAATAGGGGTTGAGAGCCGCAGATAGAGCAATGCGCATTTATAAGCTTTGTGGGATCCAGGAGCCTACCGCACTGCTCACACTGGTCTCCCCTCGCCCCTTTATATCCGCAGTAGGGACATTCACCCTCGACGAACCTATCCGGTAAGAAACGCTTGCATTTTGGGCAGTATGGAAGTTCACTCTCTTGCGAGAATACATAGCCGTTCTCGGCGACTTTCCGATGGAAGCTCATCACGAACTCCTTATGAACTGGACTCTCAGTAGTCGAGTAATTATCAAATGAGATCATCCATTTCTTGAAGAGATCAACTACCCGTTTATGATTTTTCTCAGTTAATTCCTTCGGTGATATGCCCTGCCTTACAGCCTCAACCTCGATTGGAGTGCCGTGAACATCCGATCCGCTAACGAAAAGGACATCATTCCCTTTTAGGCGATAATATCTAGCCATCACATCAGCTGATAGTATAGGAAGGAGATTACCTAAGTGCAGGATGTGCTGGATGTATGGCCACGCTGAAGTTACAAGGATCCTCTCGAGTTTCACGCACCTCCCAAACCATAAATCATTAAGTTTCTTATACTTAAACACAACGGAACGGTTAATCCGCTCCTTTCCTCAACCCTCTGATCTCGCTTAATATTCTCTTGAGTATCTCCTCATCGCTTAGACAACCTGCTGGAGGATCGACAACCTTCTTGAGGGGGAGAGGGACGTGATCCATGCGATAGACGGTTCCATCAGCCTCTATCCCAGCGAAGGCCGAGGGTATAACGACATCAGCGATCATCGCTGTCGGAGATAGATGCGGATCAATCACTATGAGCGGTATATCCGCTAGGTTCCTCACGGCCTCTCTTGGAAAGTTAGAGACGGGATCAGACGCTACTATTAGCGCCGCGTCGGCATCTCCCCTTCTTAGGATATCTATTGCGGATGTCTCTCCGGGATTATATCTTGGATATCCATGAGAGAAATCTACGGCGTATGGATATCCGGTCTGCCATGTAAAGACCGTATTTGCACCCGTAACATTGAAGTGTCCTCTCATGGGCAGAATGAGAAACTTAGTGCGTTCGTTCAGGTCCTGAACCAGCTTTATCGCCGCTTCTACATTACGTAGCTTACCCCTACTCATAGTTAATCCTAAGCCGAAGAACAGAACGCCTAACCTACAGTTGATCATCTCATCAGCCACCTTCTCTAAAACCTCAACTGACACACCTGAGACCTCATCGACATCGAGTTCCTCATCGCGAATTATCGCCCTGAGAGCCTGAAGAACCTCATAGTCCCCTCCAGGCTTGACTTGAATGAAGTAATCGGCTAAGTCAGCGGTTCTAGTCCTGCGCACATCCACGACTATTAGTCTCCTCTCATCTGACGGAAGTCCCTCGAGGCTCTTCTCAGCCTCGGATAGCATCATCGAGGCCCTGCGGTGCAGGAGTAGGCTTGCCACCCGCATTAGACTCTTTCTGAGAGATTCAGCCTTAACTCGAACTATTATTCTCCTCCATATGCTCCTTTGGAATCTCCCCTCTGAGAGAGCCGTGTATCGCTCCATGTGGCGCGGATGGGAACTCCAAGGATTACTCCCCCAATAGATTATGAGGTCTGCTCTGTGACGGAATTGCCCGAGAGTCGCACCGACAAGTCCAACATCCTGCATTGCTAGTATTGACGGCCCATGACAGACAGTTGAGGTATTATCTATTACTCCTCCAATCTCATCTGCAAGTTCTAAGCCGACCTTGATTGCCTCGCAGCTCGTGGAGCTCCATCCATAAAGGATAGGGTAGGATGCATCTGCGAGTATTTCAGCGCTTCTCCTAATTGCCTCATCAACTGAGGCCTTAACTAACATACCATTCTTCCTGATATACGCATTCACGTTTCTATGGAGATAATAATTCTCGAATTTCGCGGCTCCCATCGCGCATGCATTTCTCGCCTCAACTATAACGCCGTCTTCTACGACTAAATCAATATCATCGCAACAACACCCGCATACCGGACATACAACCTTCGAGACTATCCTTTTCATGATGAATCTACCTCATCCATGCATGACCGACTTAACGAGATCCTCTATTGGCGAAATCCGCTCCTCTGTCGGCTCTATCTCGGCTGGAACCCCCTTCAACAGCGGCATTCCGGTTCCATCAGTTTCTGATCCCATCACTTGATTTGCCCATAATCCGTAGGGAATGAATGCCATGCCAGGCGATCTCATCCTTTTTGATCTTTTTGCTATTAGAACTACGGAGCCAAATCTCGTGGTTACCTTAACATTATCTCCATCCTTAACTCCCAATCTCTTCATGTCCTCTCCATTCATCTCGCAGATCGCAACTGCCTCAACGTATTCCCTTGATGCTTTACCAATCTCCTTTCTGCAGCCTTGATCAATAGTTCTACCAGTCAATATGAGTATCCTCATCTTGAAGCCCCAGTTCGCCCTGTATGTTATATCCTGCAGTTTTATAAGTAATCAAGAAATTATTAAGTTCTTACGTGGTCATAATGCTGGATCGGAGGGTAAATGATTGAAAGTCATACTGCTAGTTATAGATACTTTAAGGGCGGATCATCTTGGATGCTACGGCTATCATCGGGAGACTTCTCCCTGCATTGACAGCATAGCAGAGGAGGGTGTGCTCTTCGAGTATGCCTATCCAACAGATGTTCCAACACAGCCATCTTTCACGTCGATGTTTACTGGATTAAGGGGCATAGAGACAGGGATAGTTTCGCATAGTCAGACGGAGCAGCTATCAGAGGAGATCCCGTGTTTTCCGGAGATACTATCCAATAAGGGAATAGTCACAGCAGCGGTTAGCACGCTTTATATGATGAGAAGATGGTTTGCCCGAGGCTTCAGATACTACATGAATCCCGTGGCGGGGATCAGACGGAGGCTTCAGCAGGTGGACGCCGAGGAGATTAACGAGATAGCCTTCTCATGGATAAAGGAGAATTACAAGAGGGACTTCTTCCTCTTCATTCACTACTGGGATCCACATAGCATATATCTTCCACCCGAAAAGTATAGGCGTCTGTTTTACAGTGAGGATAAGGATGAATGCGACCCGGAGAATCATAGCCTTGATCCTCTCAAGAAGCAACCGATCTGGCCCTTCACAAAGAGGCACTTGGATAGCATAAAGGAGGGAATAACGGATATAGATTATGTAATCGCGCAATATGACGGAGAGATAAGGTATGTCGATGATAATGTGAAGGATCTTATCGAGCTCCTCGAGGATCTGGGGATCTACGATGAGACCGCACTCATTATAACCTCTGATCATGGGGAGAGTCTAGGCGAGCACAGCTTCTACTTTGATCACTGTGAAGTCTACGAAACAACGGTACGAGTCCCGTTGATCATTAGATATCCACATCTAGTTCCTGAGGGAAAGCGATTCAGAGGACTCGTTCAGTCGACGATAAGCTTGATGCCGACAATTCTTGATCTATTTGGGATAAAATATGAGAGGAAGCTTGAAGGCAAGAATCTGGTTAAGCTGGCGAATGAAGAGGAGGAACCGTGCAGGGAGATCTACGTGAACCAAGGGTTATGGACTGCTAAGCGCGCAATAAGGACGGAGAAGTGGAAGCTAATAAAGACTCTCGATAAGGCTTTCTGGGAGACACCTGAGATAGAACTCTATGACATGCAGGTAGATCCCAATGAGACGAGGAATCTAGCATCTGAAAAGCCGGAAGTTGTAGATGAGCTTGAGCTTAGAATGGAGAGATGGAAGAGGAAGAAGCTAGGAAGACGCATCGATCCCCTAGAACTTATCGTGAATGTTGGGCTTCCATCGAGAAGATGGGTTGAAGCGGTTGCTAAAATCCAGGGATCAATAGAGAAATATGACGAGTGGAGAGCAAGAGTTGACAGGGCTGAGAAGACAAAATCCACCTAAAAACGATACAATTCAAACAACCGACACTTCCAAAAAGCAAGAGAATCATCATAGTGCGAAAATTAAGGGCATATAAAATTAGATCATCCTACCTTCCTTATCCTAATCTTTTCCTCTAATAGTCCACCTCTCATTCATCTCCTAGCTTTCCAGAGGAAATAGAGTGAAGGGAAGATCAGTATTGCGAATAGCGAATTTAACAGCGATGCCCCGGCCAGTGAAGCGGCAAGGAATAATATTCCCAATGCAAGATTCGCGATTATATGCGCTGTAGGAGAACCGTAATTGGGCTTCTCTTTCATTATTTATATCCTCTTAGAATCCCACGAGGGTGATCTCTTAGAAATTAGACCATTAAAGATTTAAGTCGATTATCTTTGATGCTCTGAGACTAATCTTTTAAAGTCATCTTCTCCCTCTGCGTATCCCGATGCGATTAGTATATCTCCGGCCTTTATTCGCGTTGTAGGCTTAGGCCTTATCCATTTCTTCCCTCTCTTTATTGCTAATATCCACATGCCAGTTTCATCGGCTATCCTCGCCTCCTTGATAGTCTTGCCGTTGAGAATAGAATTCTCAGAGACCTTGGCTGAAGTCACTGTTTCCTCGGCCTCCTCGACTGCAAGTCTCAATATTGGATGAGGCTTAAGTCCGCGGAGGACTATCTCGCCCATCTTGGCGGCTGCATCCGCGATCTCCTCTGTGACCACGCCAAGCCTGATCAACCCTAGGAAATCACCTGATTCTTCCGGGCCGAATCCACTTGAGAGAACGAGTAGTTCAAATTTTGTATGCAGATCATCTATGTGCTCCTCTAACTCCTGAACTTCACGTGCAAGTTCGGGGCTGTTCAGGATTATCGAGGAGTATGCGAGATCAAGCATGAGCTCCGATGTGTCCTTTAACTCTACAAGCGCATCAACTATCTTCTGGAAGTGCTTCTCATCCAACAGCATTAATCCTCCAGTTTTCTCGATATTCCCGCCGCCAGCCTTCCGAGCTCTTCGATTCCGGAGGGGGCGCCTCTCGCGATTAGAATGTCACCCTCAAGTATTCTGTCTCCGCCTTTAGGATTAATTATCCAATCTTCTCCTCTACGGATGGCGATTATATCGACTCCTATCCTCGAGGCTAACCTAAGCTCTCTGAGACTCTTACCTGAGAGAATCGAGTCATGCTTGACAACGAATCTTCCAAGCCTCTCCTCAACCCTTTTGAATGCTTCCCTAACCGCGGGGTGTATTCCTATATCGTGAAGAACCAAATATGCTATGTCTGCGGCTGCATCAGAGATCTTATCGGCTGCGCTTGAGACGAGGGAGACTCCAAGCAGGTCCTTCGCATCCTCAGCGTCCCTAGCCGCTATCATCACGTTCATCTTCAAAAGCAACGCGAGGTTATCGACCTTCTTCTCGAGCTCCAGAACATCCCTCGCAAGCTCAGCATTATGGAAGAGAGCTGAGGAATAGGCTAAGTCAAGCATTAGCTCTGAAAGATCCTTCATCTCAAC
>Ga0190316_1000264_pt1 | contig 14907 bp, 13 predicted proteins | sample 48701112_MG_FD_161663 | JGI IMG/M metagenome (GOLD analysis project Ga0190316, IMG submission 161663) | Hydrothermal vent sediment bacterial communities from Southern Trench, Guaymas Basin, Mexico - 4870-11-1-2_MG | ecosystem: Environmental > Aquatic > Marine > Hydrothermal vents > Sediment ... | reverse complement strand
CCTTTTGCAGGGTTTCGATCGCGGGCCGGATTGCACTGCCTCTCCGGTCTGCGATGAGTGAGCTTTGAAACCCGGAAAAAGGTAACCGCTCCAAGGCAGGATATAACGGGTTCACCGAATATTTACTAAATTAGGCCTGACTTCGTCAACTACCTTCCATTGCTGGCCATTCGCCTTGCTTAGCCTCAGCCTGGTAAAGATTTTGCTGCCTTGAGGAAATTCAATTACTATGTCTGCTATTATATTGCCCTCGGCCACTATAGCTCTTTCCACAGAGAAACTGGCCCCCTGATAGAAGTCCCTGAGAAATCGCGGGTAGTCCTTATTTTTCTCCAATAACACCCTGTTTTGACGGTACATATCTCCGGAAATGTAATGCTTAATCACTTCTACATTGCCATCTCTTAACGCCCTAAAAAAAGGTAAAAGTGTCTCATCTCTCATATCGCCATAAAGTGCTTCGTTAATACAGAGTTCTTGTGCGTATAATAGTTCATGGCCGCCAGCAAAGAGAAGTAATGGTAAAAGAAAAAGGAATTTTCTCATGATTAGTCTCCTCTATTGAGTTAATGACTCAAACCACTGCTCTGCCATTGAACGGTATCCGACTCCATTTGGATGGAGGTTGTCAAAATATTCGATTTCGTAGCGATAACTTCCAGTTGTAGGATCGTAATAGTTAAAATAGGCATAAAAATCCGGTGGAATTATATCTATTTGGTTTGACGGATCACTTGCTAACTCATCGACAACTTCATTGTATTCTTTAATCAAGATGCTTCTCGGACCCGTATCAGGATCCGGGTATGGTACACAAACAGAAGGATCATTGCAGCCCCCTAAAGCGATCGGTACTTTTGCTAAACAGGTTTCTCTGCCATCAGCATTAATTGCATTAATAATTTGCTGCATGTTGTCTTTAAAGCTGCCCGGATATCCATCATCCCAGGGTTCCAGACCCAACCCGCTGGGAACAGGAAGCCATGGCCGCGCATCGTTCGTTCCATACTGAACCAGGAAGCGCTGGGCATCGGGATGCTTTTCTAGAATTGCTTGAATGGAGGATGCTCCATCAAAAGAAACAGTCCCTCCGACTCCTTCGTTAATAATAGTATGTGGATAGCCCAGCACGGCAGTAAGCAAGTTGTTCAATATCGGCTCGTAGCCTCCTCCGCTGTTCCTTCCATCGTTAGAGATATCATCAGAGGCATTGTCATCGCCATACCCTTCTGTAATACTGTCTCCCATTGCAACGTAATAATCTCCAATACCTATATTCCATACCTGGTAATGCGTCCATGTGCCGGGTACCTCTCCACCACTTTCGTCGATCACAAATGCATCTACTGTATGTTCTGACAGGCCGACGCCTTCAAAGGTGATTTCGTATGGAGACCAGTAATCTTCTATACTCTGGAGTCCGCCATCCAATAATATTTTTACACCTTGTCCAGCAGCAAGACAGGCATTCACCAGCACATAGAGATCAGGCGACGTCTGTAAATGATTACTGTCCGGCTCAAGAATAACAACGGAAGGAACTACACAGTTCGCCAGCACATTCAATTCAGCCATTGAGGTCCATGGGTTACCATTGACTTCGCTCAAGGCCCGAAGCCGGATAAACCGGCCGGTTACAGGTGAAAAGGCAACCTCTTTCTCAGAAGCATCATTTGCAAACGTGCCCGTGGCTACCGGAGTATCCCAGTCAGATCCATCCGTGCTTATGTAAAACTCGTATTGGGCTATATTACCATTCACGCCTCCGTCCTGCCGCGGCAGGTACCTGAATCCGTCTATGTCATATACCCCGCCGAGATCGATCTGGATCTCGTGCGGATGAGGAGGATCGGAGGCATACCACTCCGTATGCCATAATGTGTTGACATTGCCGTCAAATGAATTGACCGCTGCTCCGTCCTCTCCGGCCAGTTCTTCGCTGTCTACGTAACGGAGGCTCCAGTTCGTCTGGGGGATTACGGCGCCACTACTCTGAACGGTAACTGTGCGCGTCGCAGGAGTGGGGTCGGCAAGACCTTTATCGTCCGTTACAGTGAACGTAACCGTAAACGTCCCTGCGTTGTCAAACTGCTTCAGACCCGGATATTCCTGGGTCGAATCCGATATCCCTGATCCTGCGCCAAATTCCCACAGAAAGCTCAAGGGATCGCCGTCAGGGTCACTGCCCGTGCCTGAGAAATCTATGCTTTGCCCAACCGTGATCGTTACGTCGCCCGCTGGTGTATCAATCACACCATTTGGTGCCTGGTTTCCTGTTGATATCTCCCCAAGCACATTCAATTCAGCCATTGAGGTCCATGGGTTACCATTGACTTCGCTCAAGGCCCGAAGCCGGATAAACCGGCCGGTTACAGGTGAAAAGGCAACCTCTTTCTCAGAAGCATCATTTGCAAACGTGCCCGTGGCTACCGGAGTATCCCAGTCAGATCCATCCGTGCTTATGTAAAACTCGTATTGGGCTATATTACCATTCACGCCTCCGTCCTGCCGCGGCAGGTACCTGAATCCGTCTATGTCATATACCCCGCCGAGATCGATCTGGATCTCGTGCGGATGAGGAGGATCGGAGGCATACCACTCCGTATGCCATAATGTGTTGACATTGCCGTCAAATGAATTGACCGCTGCTCCGTCCTCTCCGGCCAGTTCTTCGCTGTCTACGTAACGGAGGCTCCAGTTCGTCTGGGGGATTACGGCGCTATAGCATTTATAAGAAAAAAAACTAAAAAATAAGATGGGCAGGAATAAGATGGGCAGGAAATTCTTGCTTAAGACATTCATGCCGATGTCTCCATAAAAAAATATTAAGCATTTCCGAAAAAAGAGAGCAAAAATTATTATATTATTTTAAACGAGAACTTGCAAGCGGAAACTTGCAATTGATTGATTTCTTAAATTTAATCTTGTGGATAAAATTCAGTCGTCCATTTCAGCATAGGCCTCACAACTCCGCTCATGCGCCCCCGCCAATCCCCCCTTGCGGAATCACCCTCCAAACTGTCCACGACATGAAATGCAACCGCATCGGACTCATAGAATTGGGGAATATTTGGCTCAAGAGTGATCATAGCAGCAGCAACAAAAATAGTTCCCTCTGCAAAAAAGTTTCCAGGAGCCCAGGCAGTACTTACGTATCTCCCTGCAGGACGATGGCGTCCTCGCCATTCAGGATCAAGGTCATGAGCAGAAAATAGTTCTATGCCCTCTTCGTTTAAAATGTTGTAGTGAGGCATTAGCATGTATCCTGGTTTAAGCACCTCGAATTCCATCTCCAATCTCACCGGTCGACGTATATCCACAGTCTCAATGATCTGCCCATCTTCTGACCGAACCCTCACAGCCCTGAGACGACAGACCTCTCCCGCCGGAGCTTTTAAAGGATCGGGCCACACGCGCTCTCCTATTGTGCCTGTCTCGCTGCCTAAATAGGCACTGATCACATCCCGTGAAGGTCCGTCCTTAAGGACCTGTCCCTCTTCAAGCAATATTGTCCGGCTGCAAAGGCGTGCAACCGCCGACATATTATGCGAAACAAAGAGCACTGTGCGTCCTGCCCGTCCCACATCCTGCATCTTCTTCAGACACTTCTTTTGAAAGCGAGCGTCCCCTACGGCCAACACCTCGTCAATAATCAATATCTCCGGCTCCAGATGTGCTGCCACGGCAAAGGCAACGCGTACGCTCATTCCGCTTGAGTAGCGCTTTACAGGTGTATCAATAAATTTTTCCACCCCGGAAAAATCGACTATCTCATCAAATTTCTCATCTATTTCGGATTTCCTCATGCCAAGAATTGTGCCGTTAAGGTATATATTTTCTCTGCCTGTGAGTTCGGGATGGAAACCGGTTCCCACTTCCAGCAGGCTTGAAATACGCCCATGTATCTCAGCCAGCCCTCCTGTAGGATCTGTAATCTTTGCCAGAATTTTAAGGAGGGTAGATTTGCCAGCACCGTTTCGTCCGATAATGCCTAGAACCTCTCCTCTTTCTACTGTGAAAGAAACGTCCCGCAAAGCCCAAATAATATCAGCGGACTCGGTAAATGAAATGTCTTTAATGTCGTCGAACTTATAAAGTGAACGATATTTCCGGTAGTTTTTCAAAGGGCTTCTGATGAAATCTAATATTGTCCCTCCCAGGCTGTCTTGCACCTGCTCCTTCAGCCCGATGCGATAACGCTTGCTTATGTTTTCTGCCCTGATTGCTATATCCTTTGAACTCATAATTGTTGGTTAAATCGTTGACTGGTTAAGTGATTAAATTGACGACTCAACCACTTGACTACTTGACGATTGTCTATATTACATCAACGAATACTCTCTCCATACGGTGAAAATATAAAGCGCCGCCAACAAGCAAAACAATAGAAGCAACAAGGCTGGGGACCAGATATTGCCATAGCATAGGTGTTCCCAGGAGGCAGGCCCGAAAACCCTCAATAACACCTACAATTGGATTAAGGGAATATATGATACGATATTTTCCCGGAATTGTTGACGCAGAATATACGATTGGTGCGGAATAGATCAGCATCCGAAGAATAAACTGCATTGCAAACTTCACGTCACGAAACCGTATTGCCAGGGCTGACAAAAACATACCGACACCTGCGGGCACAAAAATCATCTGGAGAAAAAAGAGAGGTAAAAACAGTAAGTTCCATGTGGGCGTTATGCGATAATAGATCAAAGCAGCAAATAAAATTACAAGAGAGATTCCGAAATCTACGAGCTTGGCTAGCACGGATGTCATTGGAAACATGATCCTGGGAAAGTAAATTTTTCCGAGCATACCTTGTCCGGTCACCAGGCTCAGGCTTGACTGAGACATTGCCTGAGACATATAGGTCCATGGAATAATCGCCACGGTAGAATACAGAATATACGGAATACCTTCGGTGGATATTTTTGCCACCTTGCCAAAGATGATGGTGAATATGACTATCTGTACAAGAGGAACCAATACGGCCCACAAAAAACCCAGAATGGTCTGGGCATATAATATTTTAATGTCGCGCCAAACCAAAAAATAAAACAGATCACGATAGTCCGCCAGCTCCTTGAAATCAACAAGCTGCCAGCCTGATTTGGGCTTGATGATCGTAATTGATTCGCTTTTTGAATTCATTTCATGAATTGCCCGCTCTTTGCAAAAGCAGAAAGTAATCGTTCTGCTCGGCCCTCAGCTTGTCACACAGCCTTTCCGCGGGCAACTCCACGTTCTCATAGGAAATGGCCTGATCTATGGCAATATTCGTTTTCAGGCGACATTCTTCAGACAATCCCATTGGCAGAAGGTTCTCTCGCTGGCAGATCCCGGAATTTTCGAGCACACCGTAACAGGTAAAGCCTCCGATACCATCCAGTTTCTCTCCGGCTTTAAGATCACGCTTTGCGACAGTGATTACGTCGCAGACCGGGCCGGCTATGGGTGTAATGGCAGGATCACCGAACAACACTGCTCGTGCAACGGTAAGCGGTGCCTCTAAGTGGCACAGATGATATGGTGTATAAAAGGTGTAAAAAGGACCTTCACCCATTTTATAGTAATATAAATAGCGCTGCTGGATAGGATGATCATTATAACCTATTACAAACACCCCGGGGCCGGGTTCGGCGCCCAGGACATAGTCGACCAACCCTCCATTGAGCATCTGATCCCTGGGGAACAGGTTGACCGCCTCTGTCACGTGGGAACACCTGGGTCCATACATACCACGCCTTCCCGCCCTAAAGCCGGTGGCATTGGCCACCACGGCCATTTCCATTGAAATCTTGGTACCATCTGCAAATGAGGTAACCATCCTGGGCTTTTGGTGATATTTTGCAGCGTATGCCTTCTGGGTCTCCGGGGTACGGCGGACATCCTGTAATCCCTTCATGTTGCCCGCAAGGACCGGCCTGCACCCTATAGCCTTTACAAAGCGATAAAGGTTCATGATCACGCCGGGCTGATCCCCGTCGGCATTAGTGAAAATCACGCCTGCACGATCAGCGTAAACTTTCAGGATGGGACCGATCGTAGCGTCCAGTTCGGCATTCATTAATATGACGTGTTTTTTGTTCTTGATCGCCTCTAATATGACACCGGCACTGAACTCAACATGCCCGGTCGCCTCTATCAGTGCCTCAACATTTTCGGCCCGGCATACCAGGGATGCATTATCAGTTACAGCATATTGATCCCGAGCAATAGCATCTTCCAGTTGGGATACATTATCAACACTCTTCACAGCGGCTACGCCGGCTTCTCTGTAAGCGCGTTCAGCTTCCAAAGGGGTCCGGTTGGCTATCGCCACCAACCGCATTCCCTTCACTGATGCAATAATCTGGAGAGCGATGCCTCGCCCCATGAAACCCGCACCAACCAGGGCGACCCGAACGGGATTGCCTTCGTCGTGCCTTCTCTCCAGCGCCGTATCCACAATGATCATCTATTGTCCTCTACTATCAAACGTAATCCGCCCAATTTTTGTCCTTTTCCGAAATTTCCAGATTATCGACTATAGGCCAATCAATACCAAAAACCGGATCATTCCATCTCACACCACGCTCGGCTTCAGGACAATAAAATTCCGACACCTGATAAAAGACCTCCGTATCGTTTACCAGTGTCTGATAACCGTGAGCAAATCCCTTTGGCACAAAAAGTATCTGCCTGTTTTCTGCATTCAGCTCCACACCAATCCATTCTTTATGAGTTGGCGAGTCCGGTTGCAGGTCTATAATTACATCATATATCGAACCCATTGTGCAACGCACCAATTTGGTCTCTTCGTGTGGCGATACCTGGTAATGCATGCCCCGGAGCGTACCTCGTTTTTTATTGTAGGAAACGTTGCACTGAACCAACCGCGATATCAAACCCTGTTCGTCAAACTCCCTCTTGCACCAGGCCCGTGCAAAAAATCCTCTTTCGTCTTCTATTCTTTCGAGCTGAATAATATAAGCCCCTTTTAACTTCGTCTCTGTAAATATCATGCCTTTACCCTGAAAAACGTGGGCTATTGAGCTTCTACCGTATCATCTTTTCGTAGCGATCAATCTGGGCCTCGGTGAGTTGCCTCATGGCCTTCTTTTCTTGATAGCCTTTATACCACTCAACAGTCCACTCCAGTGCCGTCAGAAGGTTGAGTCTGGATTCCCAGCCCAACAGCATTCTCGCCTTTGAGGAGTCCAGTTTGAGGTACGTTGATTCATGAGGATGCGGCCCATCAGGGTCCGGACGCCATTCAGCCCCTTCCCCCCAGAGATTGGAAAGCCTTTCGGCAATCCAACAAACCGGCTTTGCTTCATGGCTGTGAGGCCCAAAATTCCAGGCCTGCGCAAAACCCGCATCCGTCCAGAGCCTCTCTGCAAGGCCGAGATATCCGTTTAGCGGCTCCAGTACATGCTGCCATGGACGAATCGCATTCGGACTCCGAATCACAACCGCTTCCCCTTTTATGAATGTAGCCATGATGTCGGGAACAAGACGGTCTTTTCCCCAGTCACCTCCACCGATAACATTACCCGCCCTTACGCTGGCAACGGCCGTCCCGACATCGCCGGCATCATAACCCTTATGTCCGAAGTATGACCGGCGATATGCCGATATGACCAGCTCAGCACATCCCTTACTGCTGGAGTAAGGGTCGTAACCGCCCATAGGCTCATTTTCCCGATACCCCCAAATCCATTCTCTGTTCTCATAACACTTGTCGCTCGTGACAACGACCGCGACCCTGACACATTTTGCAAGACGGACTGCCTCCAACACGTTAACCGTGCCCATCACATTTGTAGCATAAGTCTCGATCGGGTTGCTGTAAGAGTGCCGGACCAGGGATTGCGCGGCCATGTGGATAATAATGTCCGGTTGATATTCGGAGAAGACTCTCTGGAGATGTTCCAGATCACGAACATCCCCGGTGATTGATGTCATGCCACGGCTTACCTGCGCCGCATCAAACAAGTTCGGCTGAGTTGGGGGAGCAAGGGAATAGCCATACACACTGGCTCCACATTTCCGCAGCCAGAGGCACAGCCAACCCCCCTTAAAACCTGTATGGCCTGTAACGAGGACTCTCTTCCCGCTCCAGAAATCCGGCGTCATTTCCAAACCTTCCAGGGTGGATTGCCGGAAGCCCACAGTTGCTCCAAGTACATCTTGTCCCGCAATGTATCCATGGGCTGCCAAAACCCATCATGCCGATAGGCGGCAAGCATCCCCTCCCCGGCCATTTTCTCCAGCGGCTCCTGTTCCCAAACCGTCTCGTCGCCTTCTATATACTCCATAACGCCTGGCTCGAGGACAAAAAAACCGCCGTTCACCCAGGCGCCGTCACCCTTTGTTTTCTCGCGAAACCGAGTAATCCTGGTCTGCCCTTCTTTCAGTGCGATCGCACCGAATCTGCCTGGCGGCTGCACAGCAGTCAGTGTCGCCAATACGTTCTGCTTCCTGTGAAACTCTATCAAATCCTTAACATTTACGTTGCTGACTCCATCACCATATGTCAGACAGAATGTCTCGTTTCCTATTTGTTCCTTAACCCGCTTAAGGCGTCCGCCTGTCATGGTCTTTTCACCCGTGTCGATCAGTGTCACCTTCCACGGCTCGGAACTGCTTTTATGTGTCTCAATTTTATTTTCTTTCAGGTCAAAGGTCATATCGTCTGAATGAAGATAGTAATTGGCAAAGTACTCTTTTATCATATAACCCTTATAGCCACAACATATAATAAATTCGTTAAGGCCGTGAGCAGAATATATTTTCATGATATGCCAGAGAATCGGCTTGTTCCCGATCTCTACCATTGGCTTCGGCCTTACTTTACTCTCTTCGCTTATTCGGGTACCATAACCTCCTGCCAATATGACAACCTTCATTTAAAGACCTCCGGATCTCTTTGCTTAAATGCGTTACATCGTAGAGATAACGCTCTATTCTGCACAGGGAAACACCTCCAGGAATGCGGTCAAGAGACGTGAGATCGCTGTACCCGCTTAGACCATAGGCGTCGCCATCCTCCCTCCTGGACCTCATCATGCCCGGAACTGGAGACCTCGGCATTTTCAGGCGGCTCCGCAGTCAGTTCGGCAATTCGTTTCAAAAGGCGTCTTCGTTCTTCATTCAGACGCTTAATCTCCAGACGTTGCTCTTCCAGCAGGTTCGCAAGGTGTGTTTCAGCAGGTGCCGTATCAGAAGACTTGTTCGCCTCACTGCTTAACAGACGTTCATTTACCAGCCGGCTCAGGGTCAATAGCCCGCTCTGCAAGTCGCGAACCTGGGCCTGCAGAACTCGCAAACCTTCGATATCCAGCGACTCGGCCTCAACCTTCAAGCCTGGAGCTGTTTCCTGAAATTCAGGAGCGGGAGCCGTGGCTGTTGCCAGCGCCGAAAAGCCGCTCTCCTCCTGGCTCTTGACGACCTCTTCCACCATATTTCCGGTAATAATTTTCACCTCATCAGCATAGGCGTAAACCAGACATGAGTCGCATAACAGATTAATCAGACGGGGGGTACCTTGCGTATTTTGGTAGATAACCTCAAGGGCCTGATCGGTAAAAATACCCTGCGTTTCCACCTCTTCCGAAGCAACCTCAAGACGATGGCGGATGTATAGTTTTGTCTCATTCTCTGTCAAGGGAGCAAGATGGTAATGAACGGCAATGCGTTGGGCTAATTGGACCATGCAAGGATGGCTCAACTTGCGACGCAACTCAGGCTGCCCGACCAGGACGATCTGCAACAAATAATCCTTGGCAGTCTGCAGATTCGACAAGAGCCTGATCTCTTCCAGCGTATCAAGGTTGAGATTCTGGGCCTCATCCACGATCAAGACCACCCTATGGTCCTTGGCGTAACGTTCGATCAAGAAGGTATTGAGCCAATCCAGCTTCTCGATCCGACCGGCACCCCTTGGATCGTGGTCAAATTCCTGGAGCACAAGATCCAGAAATTCTTCCGGTCTCACCGTGGTATTGAAAATCGAGGCAACTTCTGTCTCATTATCAAGACGCTGAAGCAGTGCCTTGATAAGGGTCGTCTTTCCCGTACCGATCTCGCCACTGATAACAATAAAACCGGCTCGATGGAGAAGGCCGTATTCGAGGTGAACAAGTGCCAGACGATGCTGGCGACTCAAATAGAGATAAGCTGGGTCGGGAAGAAGGGTAAAAGGCTTTTCCCGAAATCCAAAAAAGGTTTCATACATAAAACGACCTTTGTCAGACCTGCATTATTGATAGTATTTTTTGTAATCCCGCCATTCAGACAACTCCCTGGGAACTCGATTCAAGACGGTTCCTATAATGTGGTGATCATGCAATAGCTCAAGAGCCCGTTTAAGATCTTCTTCTTTTGTCTCTTGACAGCGAACCACCATAATGACGGCATCTGCAAAACGAGACAGATACAGTCCGTCGGAAAAGGCTAGCAGGGGCGGACTGTCGAATATGATATAACGATCCGGATAACGTTCCTTTACTTCCCGCACAAAACTATGCATAGCCGGAGCATTCAGGAAATCCGAAGGGTACTGCTCAGCCTTGCCGGCAGGCAGCAGTGTCAACCGGGGTATGCCGGGATTGACCAACAACTCAGATAGAGGCATTCCGCGATCCAGGTATTCATAAAGACCTGGCCCCTGAGGCAACCCGAAGTAGCTGTGTACAGAAGGCAGGCGCATATCCGTATCAATGAGCAAAACTGTCCGGGTCTTCTCGCGTGTAAGGCTGATGGCAAGATTGACTGCTGTAAAAGTTTTACCCTCGCCCTGCTTTGGACTGGCCACCATCAAGGAATTATAACCGTCCCTGGACAGTGCTTCCACGACTTTTACTCTGAGAAGATTATATTGCTCGACTATGGCAGGGTGAATGGAGGTGGTCAGCACACCGAGGCTGCTAAGGGCTGATTCATCCACGTTTTCGATCCGCGTCTGGGTATACTCTGGATCTAAATATTTCGATAGTCCAGCTCTACCCCCGGATTCAGGCAATGACGTCGCAATACCTTTCCTGTTTTCCTCCCCCTTGTCGCGGGCCTGTTTGGCGCGCTCCAGGGCCTTTTCCAGCCTGCTCATGACCGTTTACCTTGCATCTCTTGAACTTCTCTCACATCGGGGATGGCGGACAGGACAGGAGCACCTGTCAGCCTGCGGACGTCCCCGGCGGTCCGAAGCGTCGTGTCGGTGAATTCCATGGCCGCTGCCAGGCCGGCCCCTGCGCCCAGACCCAAAATAAAGCCAATTAGGATAATGGCCATTCGATTCGGCTTGACTGGTTTCCCCGGCACATGAGGCGGATCCACAACCGTGAACTTCTCTCCGGCTTGATTCTCCTCCAGGTTTTCGGCCTGACGTGCCTCCATAAGTTTTTCCGATGTCTCATTATATTTTTTTTGAGCAGCACTGTAATCCCGAGCTAAATCCTGATACTCCTGCTCCACCTGGGGCATCTGCTCAAGCCGTTTTACATATTGCTGCCACTTCTTTTCCAGTTCTTTGCGCTGAGTGCGCAGCGAGTCCAGCTCGATCTCCGTGCGCTTGATCTGGGTCTGAAGATTGATATAAGCTGGATTGGTAGGTCCGCTGTCAGCGGAATCGGCACCGCCGGCTTCATCAGCTTGAATATCCGCCAAGGCAGTCTTAATATTGGAAATCTCCTGCTTCAGACGCACAACATCTGGGTGCTTGTCTGTGGTACGATTGCGCAAATTCTCCAGTTGGACCTCTTTATCATTCAGCATTTTTTCAAGATTCCTGCGCTCATTATCCGCATTCACCTTTTTTTCCAATTCTTCAATCTCGCGCCGTATCTTAATAACATCCGGATGCTTGGGTGAAAGACTGGCCTCCAGGGAGATAGCCTGGCTCCGGAGAAGCTTCAACCGGTCGCGAGGCTCCCACACCTGATCACCCCTAAACAGGACGCTGGGCGAAATCGTTGCCAACTGTCCCTCCAGGTAGACCTTGCGATCTTCCAGAGCCAGTATTTTGGTTTCAACTCTTTCGATCTGCTGACGAATCTGCTGCTCAAATTTAAGATTCAGCCGCATCAGCTCAGGCAACTCAGTCAGGTGCTCCTCCTTGAAGCGGGCAATCTTTTCCTCCAACAAGCGGGTTGTGTTGCGATAAGCCTCCAGTTGCTGCTCTAATATGTTTGTTGTAGTTTTGGCCAGGTTCTCGCGAAGTCTCATGTTGTATTCCAAAAACAATGAAGTCAAACGATTCGCAACCTGAGTGACTTTTTTTGGATCACCGCCCTCGTAAGAGACGGTAAAGGCCACATTTACCTCAACCTGACGTTCACCGCGCCGGCTGGGGACCATGGCACTTACCATTTCCACCGAGATGTCTTTGCGCATTTTACTCAGAATGTCCTCGATCGGGGCATTGTCCTGGAAATCAGGGTAAAGCCGAAAGTCCTTAATGATCTGTTCCAGGGTCTGCCTGCTCAGGATCTGCTCAGTTATGGTCTTGATACGTTCCTCAGCATAGCCGGTAACAGTAGTGCGAACCAGGTCTTCCGGAACCTGTTGGGATTCAATCAGAATAGTGGCCTTGGACTGATATACGGGGGGCAATATATAAGCAACCACTGATGCAATGCAAAGAATCACCAGCCATGGCACAACAATGAACCACTTACGCCTCCGCAAAAAGGCAATATAGTCCTGTAACGTCTGTAGCCCGCGATCTGGTTCAGTCATCATGTCTCCCTAGAATACATGCTACTGCTGACAATGATAAGCTTATCGTCAACTCCCGCTGCACTTTATAAAAATTCAAAGGATGCTTGTAAAATCCAGGCGAATCCAGAACATATTCCTTCTGTACGATTGATCGTTCTCCTGGTAATCCACGAAACTGTGGTAATAATATATCCCCAGATTGGTATGTTCAGTCATACGATAGACAAGGCCGGGACGGACGCTAAGTGTCCAATAATCATCGGAATACTCATAATGCCCATAATACCCATGATCCCCATCACCCTGAGAGCGCACATCTGTAAAACTCGTCTGACCGATCAGAAGCAGCCGCTCGGTCATCCTGTACATCCCCTTCAAGGCCACACGATCCCGCAAGACGGTTCTCCCAATCCCACCTGGATACACGTCCCGTATGTAGCGCGCCCGCCAACGGCCCCTCTCCAGTTTTCCCTGCGCCTCGACAGAGGCAACAAAACCTGTCTCGCTCGAGGTCTTTGTATCCTCCTTGATATGCGATAAATAAACTCCCCCGCCAGCATGAAGGGTGAGACGCTCTGAAAAAGCACGGTCTACGCCGCACATCATCTCATAAGTGTGCGTATCTCCCGTTTCAAAATCATCATAGGAAAACCCGGGCTGTACGAATATATGTGTACGATTATCGGCCAGCATGCGACTATATTCGAGGTAGGTCGCGGTTGACTTGTAGTCGTAATCATCATACTGCCCTCCATAGTCCTCCTGGCGGAAAGGGAGGCTCATTTGCCATGCCGAGCGTTCCGTGGCCTGCCACCGCACAGAGGGATTCATTCTGTAAGTTTTGCGGTCCTCTCGAAACAGCAGGATGCCTTCCTCGGACAGCTCGCTATCCAGAGTTGTATCTTTGCGATAGCTGCCATCAAAAGACAGGTTCAGGGTCGGCCATAACTGACTTGAGGCCTCCAGACGATAGTCTTGATCCAGGGTATCAAGCTCGCCTTCGGTGTCGTACTTCTGACCCAGCAGACGGGCAGTAAAACGCAAATCGTCCCGTTCGGTTCGGTGTCGCCATGTCAGCTCCGGACGAACTTCATAGATCCAGTCACGCACTTTATTGCGGCTGGAATAATTTATGTTGTCGTCATATTTCCATTGCAGAGAGATCCTGGAACTCCACGTCTCTTCGGCCGCCTCTGCCGCAGGAATACATACTCCTGCCAACCAACTCACTATAAGGAACAAACAAGTTCCCAAACGCACAAATTGCACTGTCCCATCCCCAGCTTTCTGTTACGGTACGACAACCACGTCGCCGGTCTGCAACATAATGTTCTGTTCAAGATGCTTCCCTTTGGCAACGTCGCCATAGTCAAACCGTATCCTCGACTGGCCGTCGGGTCCCTGTCTCAATATGGTAATCTTGTCAAGGTCGGCAAATGGGTTCATGCCGCCTGCCAGGCTCAGGGCCTGCATAACGTTAATGGGCTCCGGGAGCATAAAGACCCCCGGCTCGTTTACCTTGCCGATCACATAGACCTTATAGCTCTCGATCTTAAACGGAAGAACCGCCACCGTCGGTGAAGGAATATATTCCTGAAGACGCTCTACTATTTCGTGCTGGACCTCTGCCAGTGTCTTTCCCCCAGCCTTAACCTGTCCAACCAGTGGAAAGCTGAGATAGCCGTCAGGCTGAACGATGACTTGTTTCGTGAGCTCCGGGTCTTTCCATACGGAAATCTCCAGGACATCGCCAGGACCAAGGACAAAAGACGGGATCTCGCCGGCACAAACAGGCGGAGATACAATTGCCATGAGTAATAGAACAGCAAACAATCTCAAAGAATATCTCTCCATAATCATTACCCCTCCGAAATTCTTTTTAATAGCCGTGAGCGGCTACTATAAATCCGGCTTCGTGGCACCCAGAAAACTCTCTCGCTTGAATGCCAAACGTTTTTCATTATTACGCATTTTAAATGCCAAAAAAATTTATTTGGGAAAATAAATGGGATTCTACCATCAAAGAGTCACAGATCAATTCATCATCCAAAACTTACGACAAAATCTGGAACCAGTATTTTGATATCCTTGCCTCCAACAATTTTCAGTCCTCAATAGTCAGTTGTATCGTAATACCTCAAGGCCTCCGGCAACAAATTCCGAATTTTTGCAATACGATCTTGATCGGTCGGGTGAGTGGAAAGAAATGAA
>Ga0190316_1000263_pt1 | contig 14908 bp, 14 predicted proteins | sample 48701112_MG_FD_161663 | JGI IMG/M metagenome (GOLD analysis project Ga0190316, IMG submission 161663) | Hydrothermal vent sediment bacterial communities from Southern Trench, Guaymas Basin, Mexico - 4870-11-1-2_MG | ecosystem: Environmental > Aquatic > Marine > Hydrothermal vents > Sediment ... | reverse complement strand
TTCTAAAGCATCTTTCAGCTCTTCTCTTCTTGTTCCCGTATCTTGAGTTTTATGCCAAAAGTTAAACTCAGCTATTTTTTCTAACATGTTACATTATAATATAACATTTTTAGTTTTAAATGTTTCGATATACCGAAACATATTTTCAAAAAGATTTTTGGTCAAGGTTTTGGAAAAAAGAAAAAGTTTTTTACTTTTTATTTTTATATTTCTCTCTTTTATCTCTGGAAATTCTCTTATTTCACATTCAACCAGAACTTTGCTGTTTTTTCAAGTAAAGAGCGATATACAAATTCAATTAAAAAGTAGATATTTTTATCCACCTTCTTGATAGAAAAGTTTATAATATTAAAAATGAAAGTTATTTATGTACGAATTAAAAATCTTGAAACATTTTAAAGATATCCCAGTATTTAGCCTATCTGATGTAACGCAGACAATAAAAAACAAGGATTATGCAAAAAAATTTTTGAAAAGGGAAGTTGAAAAAGGAGATATTAAAAAAATAATGAGGGATGTTTATACTTTGAATGATGATGCCTTTCTCGTAAGCACCTTTGTTGTAAGGCCTAGCTATATTTCCAGTATTTCAGCCCTATCCTTTCACAAATCAATAACTCAAATTCCTAATGCTGTTTTTTGCTTTACTACAAAAACAAAAAAAGAGATAAACTTCATCCAAAAAATCTGCTACTTTCCAACAAAGTATTTTTTTGGTTTTGAGCTGAGAACTTATAGAAATTTTAAGATTCCTGTTGCTGCAATAGAAAAAGCGATAATAGACTCAATAGGTATTGTTCCTTTATCAATAATTGAAGAGGCATTTTCTGAAGTAGATTTAAATAAACTTATCTCTTACCTGAAAAAAATCAAAAAAAGCTCAATAATAAAGCGCATAGGTTTTCTTGCGGAAAGAAATGGATTTGAAGTTTATGATGAATTAAAGGAATTTATCAATAACAGATATATTTTTCTTGATCCGTTAAAAGCAAAAAGAGGGAAGAAAAACAAGAAATGGAAGCTGATTGAAAATGGATAAAGAGATGCTTTTAAATATAGGGAAGAAAAAAGGATTGAAAAATAGGGAGCATATAGAGAAGGATTATTTTCAGGATAAATTACTCTACTGGATTTTTAAGCTCACCAACAACCTCGTTTTTAAAGGCGGCACAGCATTGTACAAGATTTATACCATGCCAAGATTTTCCGAAGATTTAGATTTTACTCTGCTTGATCCGAAAGAAAATACAGAAGATAAAATCGTAAAAATAGCTGAGAAGTTGAATGCTGAAATAAACATAAAAAAACTGAAAACAAGTCTGCTTTTCAAGTTAAGATTTAATGGAATTCTTACTTCTTACAACACGGTAAGAATAGATGTGAGTTTGAGAAATAAAGTTTTATTGGGTTTTAATTTAAAAAATTATGTTCCAGATTACATAGACATTAAACCATTCTCTCTTAAGATTTTAAAATTAAAAGAAATGGTAGCAGAAAAGATTCATTCATTATTGGCAAGGAAGAATGCAAGAGACCTTTACGATTTATTTTTCCTGTTAAGAATTTCGGAGTTTGACAAAAAACTTGCAAAAGAAAAATTAAAGATATTTGGGATGAGGTTTAATTCTAATTTGATAAAAAAACGAATCAATGAAATAAAACCGATATGGGAGGCTGAGTTAAAACCTTTTGTTCTGGAGGAATTACCAGATTTTAATGCAGTGAAAGATTTTGTAATAAAGAGATTAGTTAATTCAAGATAATGGCAAAAAAGTCTTAAATTAAGGAAAGTTTAATCAATTATGGAAATCTATTATCAGGTTGAAACATTAAAAAACCTAGGACTAAAAGAAAATGAAGCAAAAGCATATTTAACTTTGCTTACTCTTCAAGAAGCTACTGCAAGTAAACTTGCAAAGGAAATGAAAATAGAGAGAAGGACAGCATACGATTTATTGCAAAGGCTTTCAAAGCTTGGATTGGTTGGATGGATAGAGAAGGAAAGAAAAACATTTTACAGGGCTTCAACCCCTTTAAAATTGCTAGAAATTCTGGAAGAAAGGGAAAATTCTATAAAGAAAATTAGGGAAAAATTGATCAAAATTTTACCAACTTTACAAACTATTTCTGAAAGGAAAGAAAAACTAACTGCTCAAATCCTTTTCGGAAAGGAAGGGATAAAAACCATTTACAACGATGAGTTAAAGGAGAAAAAGCCTGTTTATGTTATCTGCACATCTATTGATAGAACAGAAGATATTCTTAAACATTTTTTGATTCAATTCACAAAGAAAAGGATAAACTTAGGGATAAAAATAAAGATGCTCTCCGTTAAATCACAAGAGAAAATTCTGAAGAAATATATGCTTTTAGAAGTTAAATACTTGCCGGAAGAATATCTTTCTCCGGCGAGTTTAACAATCTACTCGAACAAACTTGCAATTCATCTATGGAGCGAGGAGCCAATAACAGTTTGGATAGAAAATGAGGAAGTGGTTAAGCAATTTTTGAAGTATTTTGAGTTGATGTGGAAAATTGCGAAATGAAAAAAATAAAAAAATCAAAAGGTTTTATCAGCTGCTTGTATTTTTATACCTGGGCTTACCGTCAATCTTCGATTTTGTATTTACCTGTTGCTCTCTTTTCCGCATATCCAAAGAGAGGTTTTACGAATCTTTGCTCATACTCTATGATTTTTAGATTAGCAGCATCAAAAAGCTCCCTCATTACCCTTTCCGTGTCATTCCATATTTCCACAGGAAACTCGTATGGCTCATCCCATACATGTCTTACATCGAAACTTCCATCTTTCTTTATACTCAAATCTCCACGGTAACCTTTAAATTCTTTATGATACAAATCTGCCCATACTTCACATTCAGTGCTATACGCTTCATTAAGTTTCAAAATTGTTCTGCTAGGCAAATGCAAAATCCTTCCTTCTTCCATTGGAATTTCCTGCGGATGAATTCTTTTGAGTCTTTCTTCCATCTCTGCTTTCCAATTTCTATCTGCCCTTTTGTACTTCTCTTCCTCGCTTAGCCCATCATATCTTTCTCCAAACATCTTCATCACCATACTTTATTTTGCCTTTACTACTATTTATAACTTTGTGGTGATGAATGTTACCACACTGCTAAATATTCAGCAACCACTTCCACAATGGAAAAAATTTTATCTTCTTTCCTTTAATCTTTTCTTCTCCTTCAAAATCCCAGGTTATGCAAAGTAAGTTTTTGCATTTTAACTCTTTACTAATTTTGAGCAAATTCTCCATTTCTCTTTTTTTAATTTCTTCTATTGTTGAAGCATAGCTTACCTGAATAAGTTCTTTTATCTTTTTTCCTTCTTTAACCACAAAATCTATTTCTGGATCATAATGGTAATATACTTCCTTCCCGGCCTTTTTAAGCTCAAGAAAAACCACATTCTCCATTAATCTCCCAAAATCCTCTGAAAATCTGAATCCAACAGCATTGGAAAGTCCTGTATCAATGGAGTAAACCTTTTTCGGCAACTTTTCTTGGGTTTTTAATGAATAAGAAAACGCTGGCAAGAAAAAGCATGCAAAAGCCTCCTGAAGATAGGAAGAATATCTCTCCACAGTATGCAAAGGCATTTCAAGGAATTTTGAAACAGAGTTATAGGTTATCTTTTTTCCGGAATTAGAAAGATAAAAGGAAGCAAGATTTCTTAACTTGTCTATTCTCTTTATCTCATGTCTTTCGGCAACATCCTTTACTATTATTGTTTCAAAATAAGAGCGAAGCAAATCTATATCCCTTGTTAAAACATATTTCGGGAACCCTCCTACCTTTATGTATTCATTGAGTTTGCTCAAAATTTTCCTTCTATTTGCTATAATTTCTTTTTCCGAGGTAAAAGAAAGATTTTCAAATATCAAAAATTCTTTGAAAGAGAGCGGATAAATGTTTAACTCTATGTATCTGCCAGAAAGTAAAGAAGCGTATTCCTTGCTCAATAATTTTGAGGAGGAACCAGTTACTATAACACAAGATTTGTCCCTCTCACTCAAAGTTCTTACAAATCTTTCCCATCCTTCTATGGAATGAGCTTCATCAAGAAAAAGATAGGGTTTTTTCTTCGGATGCATGTACTCTAAATAAGTATTCCATATTTCTTCAAGTAATTTTAACTTCCTGCTCTTCCATCTGTAATCCTCAAAATCAACAATTAAAATTCTTTCCTTTTCTGCTTTGAGAGATTTTGCGAATTGTTTTAGAATTGTGGATTTTCCACATCTCCTTACCCCGGAAAGAACTAAAATTTCTTCAGTTCTAATCTTTTGGTTTATTAGAGAAAGATAATCTTCTCTCTTTATCCCAGTTTCAATTTCCTTAAACCAGAAATTTGTGTCTGACAATATCTCAAATATTTCTTCTTTTCTCATAATCCATATATGAGTTGAAAAATATATAAAAGTAACTCATGCATAATTAAAAATCAGGTAGCCGTTTCCACAAAAGCACAAACCCATAATTTTCCTTCTTATCTAAAAGATATTTCATCATAATTCTATAGGGGGGAATATTATTCTAAAATGTTTGCTTACATAAAATTTAGTTTCTTATAGCTTTTCGAATTTTTATAAGAATTCCCAGCAATATGCAATCTTTAAATTAAACAATGTTTATAATCTCTCTTAGGTTTTTAATAGACTCCTCAAAGAGAAATTCGAATTCTTTTGGTAACTTGGCAATAAACAAATCTCTTTCAAAGGGGTCTTCCAAAAATTCTTTATCGATTTTAAAAATTCTTTTGTTTCTCTCTAAGTTCTCTCTGTACTTTTTGTAATACAAAGATACTTTTATTTTCTCCACTATTTCCTTTTTTAAATTCTCTATTTTTATCCCTTTTTCATTGAGTTTGAGCAAATCATAAAAATCTCTTAGCTTTTGAGTTTTTCTTGTTAAAATTGCTCTTACCTTCTCGCAAAGAATTTCCTTCTCATCATATGCAAGCACCTTTATCGGTTTGTAAAAATAAAGAAAATCGTGAAAGTAAATTCTTTCATCTTTATCAATCTTAGCGTTAGATAGCAAAGTTTTTGCCACAACTCTTTTTTCCTTGAACAGAATTCTTTCGATAAAATTTATCTGAACTTTTATAAACTCCAAGTCTTTCCAGAGTTTGAAAGTTACCGTCCTTCCTCCACCACCGAATTCAAAATATTTTTTATTTTTAGTATCATTTGAAAAATCTAAACCTAGCTGTCTTGATATTTTTTCAAGTAAGGAACCAAAGATTTCAACTTCTTTAATCAAAGCTTTTCTTAATTTTTTACTTCCTAAGCCTTCTAACATTTCCTGATTTTTCCATGTAAAATCCAGGTCAATGCTGAATCTGTAATAGCCAAAATAGCACTTAACCAAACAACTTCCTCCTTTGAAAAGATATTTTTCTGCAAGTTCGGAAGAATAAATTTCCTTTAAAATTTTATGCAAAATTATATCTTTCTCAATTAGGCTTGGTTTTTTAACTTTTGATTTCTCGCAAACAAACCCAACAAATTCAGAGAAGCTCGGCATTTTTACTCACCTTTTCTACACTTTTTGGATAAAATTTTAGATAGGTATTGATTCTTCTTTTATTTACTTCTTTTCCGTATTCTCCAATCATTGAAATAATTTTTTCCTCTGGAAGAGATCTGTACTTTGAGATATAAATGAAATCGAGCAAGGTTTTTTCCAGATCAGAAAATTTTACTGTGCCTTTTTCTTTTATCCCAAACCCAAACAATTTTTCTTTAAGCTTGATGAATTTAACTTTTTCGTTTGCAATTCTTATTTCCTTAGGCCGAAAAATTTTGTTGTTCAAAACAAATATTGTATCAAAATATTCATGCGTAACTTTGTTGAATTTTAATCCTGTGTATAAACCAAAGTACCACTTAATTTTCAACTTATCCATGCCTAAAGAAATTGTTTTGTAGATGTTTAAAGCATGGTTGAATTTGAATTCTTCAATGGTTTTAACATAGTAGAGACCCCTCAAAATCCTTATTAAATATCCATATGTTATCATGAAATTTAAAGTTCTCTCGCTTTTTGCATTAAACTTTTTGCAAATCTTTTCAAGTTCCCTTTTATCCGCAACACTTCCTCCAAAATTAGATAAAATATATCTGGTTAATAACTTCATAATGTTATTTATATAAAAACCTTTAAAAAAGTTTGTTGTTGTTATTTAAATAATAATCTTCAAAAAGTAAAAAAAACTCGCAGTAGAACTGACAGGTATCTAGAAGTTGGTTAGTCTAATTTGTTTTTGAATATACCTTCTAAATTGATTTTGTTACTATAAACAAAATAAAAAATTTTAGAGTAGATTTAATCTTGCAACCCTTGCTGTAATTACTCTGCTCATAGTGCTCTGTCTTTTTATTCTTTTTATCCTGTTTGCTAATACAATATCTCCAATGACATTCTCTATCCAATTTGCAAAATCATTTTTCTCTTCATTTACATGATGTAGAAAAGTTTCTGGATCAAGTTTTTTAATTTCTCTTGCAAGTTCTTCCAAACTGCAAATTATCTTACCATTTCTGCAATAAAATTCTTTTCCTTCCTCCACCCTTCTCAAAAAATTCTTATCCATATAATTAGTTTTTATTTTTTTATTAATATCTAATTTTAATTTTAAATCGTTTATAATGTTCATAAATATAATAAAAGCATCATAGGGGCTTCTGTATGGATTGAAATATTTGTGCACATCTCCATCAGAAAACCATTTTGTGCACATATAATAAAGATGGTCAGCAGTTTGCAATTTTCTCCACTCATCTATTAGTTTTCTGTCTCCATATTTTAAAATTTCTTTTTCTAAACTGTAAAGTTCAGATGATGCAGCTTGCTGCATTCTGTTTCCAATCCATGCACTTAAGTCTCTTTCTGTATCTGCCCAAGAAACAATATTTGGGAAATCTATTTCGGCAACAGGTTTGTATTTTTTTATAGTTTCAGTTGGAGTTAAAAATTCATCACCATTCTTTAACACCTTTAATGGGAAATGTTTTAGAAATTCAAAAATTCCGGTTTCTTCCCATTGATGTTCTCCAAAAGTTTCATAATCCATAAATAAATTTATTATATTTCCATTTCCGTTATGTTTATTTATCCAATTTGAAAATTTATCCGCTGTTAATGGCCATCCTTCCCATTTTCTTTCAGAAAATCTAAAGGCGATATCATCACTCAATTTATAGTGTTTAAGCAAAACATATATATTGCTGTCTTTTCCCTTATAAACAAAACAGGGACTTCTCCATTCAAGGACTTTATCCCATCCTTCAGCAAGAATTCCTTTATAACCTAATCTCTCTACAAATTTACCAATTTCATTCTGATAAACTAATTCTGTATTTCTGAAAATTTTTGGTTTAATTCCAAAAACTTCTTTTAATTTTTTTTCCTGTTTTTTTATTTGTCTTTTAAATTCACTTAAAGAAAATACTGAAGCAAGAGAATGGTAATATGTTTCTCCAACTAAATCGCAACAACCAGTATCTACTATCTTTTTAAAACTTTCCAAAACTTTTGGATAATCCTCAAGTTGTTCAAGCAGGACTCCTGTTATTGAAAAACTAACTTTAAATTTTCCGTCTGTCTTGTGTATTAAATCAAGCAAAATCTGATTTGTCGGAAGATAACTTTTTTTTATTATTCTCTCAAGATACATTCTGTTTCTTTCTTCATCAAAATAATTTTTTTCTTTTCCAATATCAAAAATTCTGAAATTTTTCAGCCTGAATGGTTGATGAACATGCAAATAGAAACAGACCGAAACCATATTATCTAAGCAAAGAATTATAAATATTCAAAACATGTGAAGCTTGTTTTTTCCAGGATATTTTTTCTAAATCACGATAAGCATTTTCAGTAATTTCCATTCTTGCAGGTTCATATTCCAGAACAGAAATCATCTTGTTTGCAATTTCATCAACATCCCAAAAATCAACTTCAAGACAGTTGTTAAGAATCTCTTTTACTCCGCAATTTTTTGAAATAATAACAGGAATTCCATTTGAAGCAGCTTCCAAGACTGTAATTCCAAAAGGCTCTGATACAGAGGGAAGAACATACAAGTCTGCTATTTCATAAATTTTTTCAACTTCATCTTCTTTTAATCTTCCTGTAAACAAAATTTTATCTCCTATGCCAAGATTGCATGATAAGTCAATCATCTCTGGCAATAGTTCTCCTGAACCAGCCATAACAAACAAAACATCTTTTTTATAATCTAAAACTTTTTTAGCAGCTCTTATAAAATAATCCGGACCTTTGTGCAAAGACAATCTTCCAAAAAAAAGAATTATCTTCTTTCTTTTGCTTTTTTTGTTTTTCTTCTCTCCATTAAATTCTATTGCATTATGCACAACTTCTATTTTGTCTTTGCTAATTCCATAACCTTCTACTATTTTGTTTTTTGTATAATTTGATACAGCAATAATCTTATCTGCTTTTTCAAAGGCATTTAATTCTATGTTATAAACAAAAGGATTGCATCCTCCGCAACCTCTATCAAGTTCTGTTGTGTGCACATGCAAAATTAATTTTTTTCCAGAAAACTTTTTTGTTTCTATTCCTGCTGGAAAGGTCATCCAATCATGGCAATGGATTATATCAAAATCTTCTTGTTTTGCAATTTCTACTCCTCTTTTTGTGAATCTGTTAATTTCATCTCTTAGATTAACATAAATTTTTGATTCTTCTTCTAATTGATATTGATAACTTCTCTCATTTAAATAAGGAGTTAAAAAAGTTTTAATTCCTTTAATTGAAATAAGATTTGTTGGTATTATTTTTAGATTATTGCTCTTTCCTCTGATTGGTAGAATCAAAGATATTTTTACTCCTAAATCTGCTAAGGCATTTGATAAATGATAAGTGACTTTTCCTAATCCGCCAACAGTATGAGGAGGAAATTCCCAACCGAACATTAAAACTTTTATATCCTTCATAATATTAAATTGATATTAAGATTAAATTATGCCGGAAATTTTCGTGCAGAAAGCAAAAGAAATAATTCTTAAAAATGAAATTCAAATTGGAATTAAAGCTGGAGATTATTATCCGGACTTTTGGGTTAGAGATGCTTTAATTTCTTCCTTAGGTATGAGTCTTTCAGGAGATGAAAAACTTGTAGAATTAGCAAGAAGGTCAATAGATATGAGTTCAAAATATCAAAAATTTACAGGGCAGATTCCAAACAAAATTTCTCAGGATGAAAAAAAAGTTTGCTTTGGTGAGGGTGGTTGTGTTGATTCAAGTTTGTGGTATGTAATTGCTGTTTTAAATTTTTTCAATGTAACAAAAGATTTAAATTTTTTAAAGAAACATTATAATAAAATAAATAAAGCTGTTAACTGGGTTCTTTCTTTAGACCAAAACAATGACTGGCTGATTGAAACAAATGAAGGTTCTGATTGGATGGATTTACTTTTGAGGAGCGGAAGGGTTCTTTATGACAATGTTCTGCTTTATAAAGCCTTAATAGATGCTGACAATATAAACAAGATTTTTGGAAAAGAAGAAAGTTTTGGCTGGATCGCAGAAAATCTAAAAGAATCAATAAATCTCTTTTTCTGGCCAACAGAGAAAAATTTAAACAAGATAAAGGAAAAATATTTATTTACCGGAATTGAAAAAGATGTAGAAACTGTTTTGAGGAATTTAAAAGGAGATAGAGAATTTTATCTTGCTGATCTTGGCTTTAGGAAATTTGATCCAAGATTTGATTCACTTGCGAATTTACTTGCAGTTTTGTTTGATGTCGCAGATGAAAATAAAAAAATGAAAATTCTTAACCATATTGAAAATGAAAAAATTAATGAACCTTATCCATTAAAAGTTTTGCATCCGCCAATATCAAAATATGATCCTTTCTGGAATTTTTATTTCAGGTGGTCCGAGTTGCCTTATTTGCAGGAACCAGGAAATTATCATAATGGAGGGATCTGGCCTTTTGTTGGTGGTTTTTATGTTGCAACTCTGAAAAAAGAAAAAAAACCTTATGAAAAAGAGTTTGATAAATTAATTGAAAGTTGCAAATTGGGGAATTGGAGATTTTCTGAATGGTTGAATTCAAATGGAAAGATAATGGGGTCTGCAAACCAGAGCTGGAGTTCTGCAATGTTACTTTATGCTTATTATATTTAGTTATGAGAATTGCCTATTTTGTTTGGGAATATCCTCCTTTATTAGTTGGGGGTCTTGGAACTTACGCTTCTCAAATGGTTCCGAGACTTGCAAAACTTGGAAATGAGATTTCAATTTTTACTTTAAATAATGGAAAATTAAAAACAAGCGAGAAAATAGGAAAAATAGATATTCATAGGCCAAAAATTATTAATTCGTGCGATGTGTTGAGTTTAATATTGAGACGTGAATTAAGGAACTGGGGTTCTTATATTAGTTTTTTTAATCAGATATTTTCCTATAATTATTTAAGTGTATCAAAGTTTCTAAATGAGATTTGCTTAAAGAAAAAATATGATTTAGTTGTTATTCATGATTGGTTGTCTTCTATTGCTGGATTGATAATAAAACAAAATACGAAGTTGCCTGTTGTTTTTCATGTTCATTCAACAGAACAGCAGAGAACTGGAGGAGGAGGAAGTTCAACAATAAAACAACTTGAGATGGAAATGGCAAAAAAAGCAAATTCTTTAATTACTGTCTCTTATTCAATGAAAGAACATTTAATAGGTTTGGGTTATCCGCAGGAAAAAATAAATGTTGTCTGGAATGGTTGCGATACAAATAAATATAAATTAGAAAATGTGAATTTAGAGTTAGTTAGTAAGATAAAGAAGAGATACAAAATAAAAGAAAATGAAAAAGTAATATTTTTCATTGGAAGATTAACCTGGGTGAAAGGTGTTGAAAATTTGGTTTCAGGATTTCCGTTTGTTTTGAAAAAATTTCCAAACACAAAGCTAATTATTTTGGGAAAAGGAGAAAAATATCAAGACCTTGTTGAACTTGTAAAGAGATATAACATTGAAGATAAAGTTGTAATAAGGTCTGAGTTTGTTTCAGAAGAAGAGAGAATTGCACATTATGCTTTATCTGATGTTTGTGTTTTCCCAAGTTTTTCTGAGCCATTTGGAATTGTTTCTCTTGAGGCAATGGCGATGAAAAAGCCTGTAGTTGTTGGAGCCAGTGGAATCTCAGGATTTAAAGAGCAAGTTGTTCCAAAGGGAGAAGAACAAACAGGAATCCATGTTGACGGCAAAAGACCAGAAGATATTGCTTGGGGAATAATGGAAGTTTTAAAAGATGAAAATAGAGCAAAAAGAATGGGAGAAGAAGGTAGAAAAAGGGTTGAGAGAATTTTCAATCTTGATAAAGTTGCATTAGATACTTTTTCTTTATATAAGAAAGTTGTAAAAGCTTGAGTTATCTAAAATTAGATTAACTTATTTTGTTTTTAAATTATGGAGATTGGAACTGTTGTATGCAAAGATGAAACACCAAATACAAACAATTTTTATTTTGTTGCAACAAAAGAGAGCAAAGTAAAAAAAGGTTTGTTTGTTCAAACAAAAACAAGAGAAGGGTTGCTTATTGGCAGGATTGAAGAAATCATAAAAACAAACAGATATTTCATGCAACCAGAAACAATTTCAAATTATGAAACCTCTATAAATTTACATTTCCCAACAGATAAGTGGGAATTTCTTTTATGCAAAGTATATTGCCTTGGAATTCTGAATGAAACTGTCAAAAGAGCTAATTATCCCGTCTCTCCAGGAGAAACAGTAAAAATTGCGGAGAATGAAAACCTAGAAAAACTCTTTAAATTTGATAAGAATGGTTTGAACATAGGAAAATTAATCGGACATAATTTAGAAGTAAAACTTAACTTAAACAGATTATTTCAAAAACATCTTGCAATTCTTGCTTTGTCCGGAGCAGGAAAAAGTTATGCAGTCTGCGTCTTAATTGAAGAATTGCTAAAAAGAACAGATGAACAAGGAAAAGTTGGTATTCTCGTAATTGACCCTCATGGAGAATATTCTTCTTTTGCTTATGATGAAAACTTTTCTAATAAAACTAATTTGATTAAAGGAAAAGATATTAGGATAGGTCTTACAAATTTATCAACTTATTATTATACCTGGTTTCTTCCAAATTTAAGTTTTGCTCAGGAAAGAGATTTAATAAAAATTGTTGAAGAACTGAAAAAGAGCGGGGATGTTTTTGGAATTAGGGAAGTGATGCAGAAAATTGAAGAGAGTGAAAATATAAAGCAAGCAACAAAAGATGTATTATTTTCAACTCTTCACTCTTTAAATTCTATGAGATTGTTCGGGTATTATGATACTCCTTCAATAGATAGTTTAATTGTTCCTGGGCAAGTTTCTATTCTTGATATATCTGAAATCACAAATGAAAAGAAAAAGCAAATGATTGTCGCATATTTTTTAAGAGAATTATTTAATAAAAGAATAAAAAGAAAAATTCCTCCTTTCATTGCTTTTATTGAGGAAGCTCATAATTTTGCTCCTGAAAGAAGTTATAAGGAAAGCTTCTCAAAAGAAATTATAGAAAAGATTGCAAGAGAGGGGAGAAAATTCAATGGTTTGCTATGCTTGGTTTCTCAGAGACCTGTTCATCTATCTACAACAAGTTTATCACAGTGCAACACCCATATGTATATGCGAATAACAAACCCTTATGACTTAAAGCATATTGGAGAAAGTTCTGAAGGGCTAACTAATGAATTATTAAAAAGCATAACAACCCTTGAAGTTGGAGAATGTGTATTGGTTGGAGAGGCAAGTTCTTTTCCTTTATTTGCAAAAATAAGAGAAAAAGTTGTTAAAGACATAGAAACAAGAAAAAGTCTTGAAGATGAATGCATTGATTATTTGGAGAAAAAGAAAAATAATAGAAAGAATGTAAGAGATTTAATGGAATCTTGATTTATAAAAATAGAAATTTAAATGTCGCAAGCTACTGTTGCTTTATAAATTCCGTCTTTTTCAACCTTAAATTTGTAATTTGTAATCCCCTTTACAACAGTTTCTCCTTTCTCTGGAGAAATTTTTTCTCCGAATGCAATAATTTTTCCTTTAAATCCTTCTTTTACTTCCTCAATATCAACTTTGAATTTGCACAGAAAAACTTCATTAATCTCACTCTCTGCTAGCAAATTGGAAAGAAAATTATAAAGAGTTTCTTCTAAAGTTTTTCCGTTAAATTCAAATTCTATTTTTTCTTTTGGTTCTATCTTATTTATCTTGCAAATAACTGAAAAAAGAGCCTCTGCAGAATTTTCAAACAATTCCTTTAAACTTGAACCATAGGATTCAAACAAAACATCTGAAGTCAAGTCATCAATAAATTTGTACTTCATAATTTACTTTAAAAATAATTATGGGATTGCTAGAAAAATACAGACCAAAAAAACTTGAGGAATTTATTGGAAACAAAAAAGCTGTAGAAGAAAGTTTATCCAGTTTGGGAAAAAAACCTTTGCTTTTTTTTGGAGCCCCGGGGGTTGGAAAAACTCTTTTATGTTATCTAATTGCAAAAAAACTCAATCTTGAGATTTACGAGATAAATGCTTCTGATTACAGAGATTTTGAAAGTCTAAAAAAAGTTTTGCTGATTTCAAAACATCCTTCTATATTTGGAAGGAAAAGATTGATTTTAATTGATGAGATTGATGGGTTGTCAGCAGATGATAAAGGGGCTATTGCTGAATTAATAAAAATATTTAAAGAAAGCAAAAATCCAATAATACTTACAGCAAATGATGTTTATATCCAAAAGTTAAAGAATTTAAGAAATTATTGTAAATTGATTCAATTCAACAAAGTTCCTTATCCTTCAATTGCAAAGTATTTAAAAAAAATCTGCGAGCATGAGAATATAGAATATGAAGAATCTATTTTGAAGAACATTGCTCAGAGATGCAATGGTGATGTAAGAGGGGCTGTTCTTGATTTAGAGAGTTTAATTTTAGATAACAAACTGTTATCATCTAATTTGCTCTCTCCTAGAGATTTTGAGGAAAATATTTTTAATTCTGTACGCCTAATTCTGAAAACAAAAAAAATTGATATAGCAAAAAAAGTAATGGACAATTTAGACAGACCCCCTGAAGATTTCTTTTGGTGGATGGAAGAGAATGTTGTTAAAGAATATGATAATGGAGATTTAAAAAGGGCTCTTGATTTTTTAAGTTTAGCCGATATTTTCAGGAGGAGAATTATAAAAAGACAAGACTGGGTTTTGCTTCACTATTATATTGATTTTATTTCAATTGGAATTGCCTTAGCAAAAAAAGAAACAATTCATAAATATGTGCAATATGGTTTTCCAACATATATTTCAAAAATGAGCATAATGAAATCAAAGAAGAAAGAGATGGAAGAAAAAATTGCAGAATTGCAGGAAAAAATGCATTGTTCAAAGAAAATTATAAAAGAAGAGTTGCCATATCTAAAGCAGTTTTTGGAATTATGAATATTGATTTAGAATTAGAGAACTGCCAGTCATCTCTTTTGGTTTTTTAATTCCCATTAAATCCAAAATTGTTGGAGCAACATCTTTTTGTCCTCCTTTTCTGAGTTTAATTTTCTTTAGTTTTTCATCATTTGAAACAATTATAAAATTCACAGGATTTGTTGAGTGGCAGGGCTTAGGTTTTCCATTTTTATATAATTTATCTTCTGCACTTCCGTGATCTGCGGTCAAAATAAGAGTATAATTATTCTCCAATCCAGCCTTTACAACTTTTCCTGTGCATTCATCAACAACTTCAACAGCTTTTATAATTGCTTTTTTTACTGCGGAATGGCCGACCAAATCGCAGTTTGCAAAATTTACAAGAATAAAATCATATTTTCTCTTTTTAATTTGTCTTATCAATT
>Ga0190316_1000260_pt1 | contig 15014 bp, 14 predicted proteins | sample 48701112_MG_FD_161663 | JGI IMG/M metagenome (GOLD analysis project Ga0190316, IMG submission 161663) | Hydrothermal vent sediment bacterial communities from Southern Trench, Guaymas Basin, Mexico - 4870-11-1-2_MG | ecosystem: Environmental > Aquatic > Marine > Hydrothermal vents > Sediment ... | reverse complement strand
CGAGAACAAGCGCTCTGCCGCTTTTGACGTCACTTCATCATGGGTTCTCAGGCTCAACAGGCACGAAATGAGTGTCAGAAACGGATCGCCCCTCGTTGCAGGCGCCATAAGTAACGAGCTCCCCGCCTGGTATCGTTCCTTCAATATCTGTATCACCTTCTCTACATCTGTATCTGTGCCCGTATCCGTATCCATATCCATATCTGTATTAATCTCTCTCATTGATTTGATTCCGTATTGGGCTGGTATGGGATGAGTACAGCATCGTTCATCATCGCCTGTAATAGACCTTCCTCACAGGCCACGAAATCTCTATCCCTTCTTCATCATAGCGCCTCTTCAACGCCTTTATGAACTCATGCATAACCAGATATTTAGCTGTCGGTTCTTCAACACGTAGAATAATCGAGAAATTTATGTTCGAATCGCCGAAGGTGTGGTATCGGATAAAGGGCTCGAAAGTCTTCACCGCTCCTGGTACAGTCTCCTGTATTCGCTTGCCCACCTCATTCGTTATTCGCTCCACCTTGTCCAGGTCAGATTCGTAAGCCACGCCACATTGGACCACCACTGACATCTCCTGCACTGGCAACGAATTATTCACGATTATACTATCAGCGAGTTTTGAATTCGGAACCACGACATAAGTATTTGGCAGAGTCCTTATTCTTGTAGACCGCCAGCCAATATCCTCAACAAAGCCAGATATGCCACCTTCTATATCTATGAAGTCACCAACATTTATCGGGCGGTCAGAGAGGAGATGCAGCCCCCCAAATAAGTTTGCAAGTGTGTTCTGGAGTGCCAACCCGATAGCCAGGCCACCGACCCCGAAGGATAGAAGCAGAGGGCTTATATCTATGTTAAAATGGCGTAGAATCATAAGAACCGCAAGCAGATAAATACCCAGTGCTACTAAATTGCTTATCAACTTCGGCATCTTCTCGAATTTCTTCTGCACTCGCAGCCATCGACTTATCAGAATGCTGAGCACACTGGATATTATCAAGGCTATTAGTATAGTCATGACTACGAAATAAGCACCTTTTATATAATCTGAATAGAGCATCAGGGCAGATAGAGATTGCAGCCCGAAATATAGCCCGATGAGGATTATTGAGCCACATACAGGCTTTATTATTATTTTCAGTAGCATGTCATCAATATCGGTCTTTGTACGGGCAGCTATGCTACGGAGGTATCTGACGATGATGAGATGTACCACCTTTGTGAGAATAAGTGAACTAAGCATGATCAATGCGAAATGAAAGTATTCATTCTGAATCAGACCTTCCATTCCCACTTCCATATCTATACCTGCTCCTATATCTATTACCTTATCTCTTAAAAAAAACTTCAGTCATTCATATATTCCATATATTCATTATTCATTCAATGGTCGAGCCAAATAAGAACTCATCAAATCTTATCAGCGCATGCCATCTATCCCTGCAATCGCAATTCAAGCCTTCGAGGATATTCAAGTCCTGTGTTAGGTTGAATTCCTTTATCGCTTCCTTCACTGCTGTATCACAGTAGCCGCAATTGTGTGGTCCCCGGATATGACCCGCGCCCACAGGGTCGGACATCACTACGATGTGCTTCCTTTTCTGTTTTATCGCACGTATCGCTTCGATCGCGCTCCATAACCATGGAGGTCTGTAATATCCTCTTTTCCATAGCTCCTCTAATGATGTGTGGCGCTGGACATTACAGAGATTCAGAGAGATTACACTACTAAATGGAGTGACAAGCTCGGCTGATTTTATAACATCCTCGAGCGCACTCCTCTCGGATACGAAAGGGGGTTTAAGCAAGAGATAGGTCTTCACTGTGGCACCGCAATCGGCAATGAGCCTCGCAGCGTTCTTGAAATCCGTGAATGAGAAACCCTTATCTATATACTGCAACCTGATGAGATCATCTGCTGTTTCCAGACCCATAGCCACTTCAAGATGCCAATGCCCGATATGTGGCTGTAGCAAATCAGCTATTTTAGCTGCACTGACATACTCTGGTCTTGTCTCTATTATCAATTTCTTTAACTTTATATCTTGCTCTTGCCGTTGCTGCAACATCCGTGCTATACGCCGCCTCGTAGTAGCTGATATCTCACGCTCATCGAGGAAGCTACCAGAGGTATAGATCTTCAGGATGAAATCCTCTTTCGGGCTGGCTCGTAATGAATAATCAAGCTGAGCAAGTATATCAGCCTGTGTTATATGGGCGGAGGATTCATGCCAGTAGCCACACATCCTGCATCTGCGCCACTGGCAGCCAGCAGTTCTCAGTATTACAGTGAGGGTTCTTACCGGTTTCTGCTCCTCCATAAGGAACTCATAATCGAGCCATGAAGCCACAGGTCTGTTTATTTTTATTTTTTTTGTACTGTTAGCGTCGGTCATGTCTATCTACATCTTACACCTATATGATTCAAAGAAGTGTATGTAAAATAACAGTCTATTCTAATGTATAAATACATGAGCACAAAAGAGGCAATTATGGGGCACAAAAGTTCAAAAACAACAGATATTATACATTAACCCTCACCAAAATGTCACCATTCAGCAAGCCTTTGTAGGCTTCCTTTATCCATGAAACCCAAAGAAATGACAATGCCAATCAAAACGGCACCAGGAGAAGTGATCTTTGTCACAGAGGATAGAGTAAATCTAAAAGCCAACGGCTTTAAGGGGGTATTCTATGGCTAAAACAAGTTTCATACCGATATAATAGCCTTTGGACCTGGAATAAGCCCATTTAGTCCTTATATTTTAAATCTTCCCTCTTGTACTTCTTTCTGAACCTGTTAATATCCACCGTCAAATTGGTGGTATCTACAATTATTATCGTTTTTCCTCTCTTTCTCTTTCTCTTTCCGCAAACGGCGTTTACGATTCTCAACACCATAGAAGCCTGTAAACTCCCTTAACGATGCTTTAGCCTTTAATTCGCTTATTACAAAGGTTATATCACCTTCAAAACAATTAGAAACTTCAGTTTTTAATTTTTTCGGTTTTTATCCGTTGACTTTTAATCATACGCAATTAAAAATTGTCGTTTTAAGTGGCGGTGGTAAAAGATGGTGTTTTGATCGATTGGAGAGTGATATGAAGATCTTTTGTGAATGGTTGGTGGAGGGGATTAAAGCTTTTTTAAAAGTGCACACTTTTCAGTAGAAGTGCTGTTTACATAAAGTTTATTAAATGTGACAAAGTTAAGTTAAATTTAGACATTAGACATATTATATATTATATCATGGTCATGGCAGGAGTAGGATTATTAATCCACGGACCGGAGGTAATAGATGAGGGTGAGGCGAGGGAAGCGATAGAGCGGTTGAAGGACGCGGGAATAGAGATTAAAGCGGCTCTTGGTGGTATAACCGGTAAAACTGCGGTTATTGACGCTGATATGCAGGATGAGATAGATATAAGCAAGGATATGCGACCATCAGAAGTTATAGAAGATTTTATGAGACGAGGGATAGAATTTGTTATACTGGTGAATCGAGGTAAGACAGAAGAGAGCGGGTTATTACTCGGTGAGGGGATATTGAGGAATTATTATGGGGATGGAGGAGCGAAGGATAAGCCTTCATTCATTCAACTGGAATATTACAGCCGGCTCATCATCCCATGGATATTGAAGCAGGGTGATGAGGAACTATACAGTACTATAAGAGCGATCTTTGCTGAGTTTAAGGAGCGAGAGCCGTATAAACCTAAATTAAGATGTAAAAGAGAGTCTGATTTCGAGTACAGGGAGATAAGGGGTGTGCATGCGGGAGAGAAGATATTTGTAAATGGTGTTGTTATAGGTACAACTTCATGTGACGGTAGTATCACTCTGGTAGCACGTGATGGTAGAATTGTGGATGTTTTTGGTGGACGATTGATAGAACATAACCTTGAGAAGTTACCACCGCTGAGTCTGAGGGATGCGATGATAAAGTCAGCGAGTATAATCAGGAGAACTATGCCGAAATTTGTCGGTAAGGGACGCATGCGCGAAGGAGGGAGAAAAGTAGCCTGTCTATTCTACACCGTAGAGCATTTATTTCCGAAGATAGAGACGTTGAACCTGGGTGTAGCAGTTACCATAGGCGATGACACGACGAGCATTGCTGCTGACATACTGAAGAGATTTGGTGTTCCTCTAATAGGTATCACGGATGGCGATGCAGATGGACTGATAGCGGGTATAGGCGATGGTACTCTGGAGCAGTATGCGAAATTCCTGCCATCAGGCTCTATGGTAGTAAGACTGAAGCCAGAGCGTGATGATATAATAGGAGAGCGGATAAAAGAAGAGATCTTCAGCGGGTGTGAGGAGTTAGAACTTGGAGATGACGTTGAACATCAGATAAAGGAGCTGAAGAGGCGTATACTGGCTATAGCTGGTGATGATGTGATGGGCGTATTAAGCACCTGAGGGTTATTGGGTTATTTATTTATATCCCGAATTAGACCATCTTCATATTTGAGCTATAACGAAATATATTGCCGTTATGAATATAATTACTCAAGTGACATTGAAAAAATAGGTTATAGCTCAAATTTAGAGGTGTTCTATATGTCATATAATACCGACACCATAACGAAATGAAATGTCATATAATACCGAAACTCCGTCCTGAGGGTTTTGATATATGATTTTAAAGCTTTTCGTGGCTTATGTCGTATAATATAGATTATATGACTACTGCCCCTGTGCTTATCTCATGCTGTTGAAAGGTCATAATCATATAATTCATGGACTGCATATGATATGACAAAGCAGCCGGAGGAACAATTACTTGCGATAAATTCATTGACGCTAACGGAAGGGGTTAGGGTTATTATGACTGGATACCTGCCATAAAGCTATGGTGATGGTGATGATGGAAAATGATTACATTAATTTATTAAAAGAGATAAAGTGAGAAACGAGGTAAGTGAGAAATGGACGAGAAAATATTACTGAGTGAGGAGGATATACCGCGAGCATGGTACAATATACAGGCAGACCTACCTTCACCTCTGGACCCACCGAAAAACCCGGTGACGAAGGAGCCAATAAAGCCCGAGGAGTTAGCACCAATATTCCCTATGGAATTGATAAGACAGGAGGCGAGTACAGAGCGGTGGATTCCAATACCAGAGGAAGTGAGGGAGGTTTATCGGCTATGGCGACCCACACCGCTGTATAGAGCTATCCGGTTAGAAAAAAAGTTGAAGACCCCTGCCCGTATCTATTACAAGTGGGAAGGTGTTAGTCCACCCGGGAGTCACAAGCCCAATACCGCGGTTGCACAGGCATACTACAATATGAAGGAGGGTACGGAACGTATAACAACAGAGACAGGTGCAGGACAGTGGGGCTCTGCCCTTGCCTTCGGCTGCATGCTCTTCGGACTTCGTTGTACAGTCTACATGGTTGCTGCGAGTTATGACCAGAAGCCGTACAGGCGCGTAATGATGGATATCTGGAATGCCGAGGTATATCGAAGTCCAAGCACGAATACCAAATTTGGGCAGCAGTATCTGCAGAATGATCCTGACACCTCAGGTAGCCTGGGAATTGCAATCTCTGAAGCGGTGGAAGATGCTGCCGGAGATGATAATGCGCATTATGCGCTCGGCTCTGTTCTCAATCACGTCCTGCTGCACCAGACGGTGATAGGATTGGAGGCGAAACAGGCATTTGAGCAGATAGATGAATACCCCGATGTCATATTTGGATGCGTGGGTGGAGGCAGCAACTTCTGTGGCTCCTGTTTCCCGTTCGTTGCCGATAAGCTGAGGGGCGATAAACCCGACCTGCGGATAGTAGCATGTGAGCCAATGGCATGCCCGACACTGACAAAAGGGCTGTATCTATACGATTTCGGCGATTGCGCAGGGATGACTCCTTTACTTAAGATGTTCACCCTGGGACACACGTTCGTACCACCACCGATTCATGCAGGCGGACTGAGATATCACGGTGATGCACCTCTGCTCAGCAAACTGGTGAATGACGGCTGGATAGATGCAGAGGCATACCATCAGACAGAGATATTCGAGGCGGCGAAGCTATTCGCGGAGACGGAGGGCTTTCTCATAGCACCAGAGGCTGCACATGATGTGAAGGCGGTTATAGATGAAGCGCTGAGATGCAAGGAGGAAGGAAAAGAAGAGGTGATATTCTTCAATAACAGTGGTCATGGGCATTTCGACTTAGGTGCGTACGAAGTCTTCCTGAATGGAAAGCTTGTGGATTACGAATATCCCGCGGAATTGGTGAAGCAGGCACTGGCTAATATGCCGAAGGTGGACTGAATAAGAACAATCGCCTCTGCCGATAGTCCAGTAACGACAATTTTGAGACGCGAACACCAACCAATCTTATTTTCTTCTCTTTTCCCTTCGCATTCACGCCCATCATCAGTTCTTTTGCTATCCGCTTGAGAGTCTCCAGGTCGGAATGGAATGCCCTCAATGTCTTTGCCCTCGTTATCACTGTGAAATCCGCATATTTCACTTTTATACCAACCGTCTTGAATACAAAACCTTCTGTTTCCAGCGCTTTATGGACCTCATACGCCAATTCCTCCACACATTTCTCCACTATCGCCATATCATCTGTGTCCTCTGTGAACGTCCTCTCCCTGCTCAGCGATTTGCGCTCACAAGCTGTTTCCACATCGCTTTCATCTATCCCATTTGCAATTAGATGGATTCGTTCGCCATATTTACCCAGACGAGCTACTAGTAATTGGACATTGGTATTGGCAAGTTGCCCTATCTTGAAGATGCCCATTTGCTTGAGTATATTCTCCGTCTTCGGTCCTACACCCGGGATGCTCTTCACGGGTAAAGGAGCTAAGAACACCTTCGCAGCACGCTCTTCTACCACCGTCAGACCGTCTGGCTTCACAAAATTCGAGGCTATCTTGGCTATCGTTTTGTTCGGTGCCACACCAATTGAGCATGTCAATCTCTCCTTAGCCCATATCTCAGCCTTTATCCGCTCCGCATAAGCTCGAGCCTCAGCCCAGTCACGTACCCTTGAACTGATATCGAGGTATGCCTCATCTATACTCACCTGTTCCATTTTATCGGCTTGAGTACGCAGGATAGCCATTATCGCTGCGGAGACACGCTTGTATAATCTCATGTTCACGGGCAGGAACTTCGCATCCGGGCAGAGTTTATATGCTCTTGATAATGACATTGCAGAATGGATACCATATTTACGTGCTTCGTACGAGCATGTACTCACAACACCCCTTATCTTACCCGTATCGAAAACACCACCAACAACCACCGGCAGCCCTTTCAACTCCGGGTGTTCTCTCACTTCGATAGCAGAGAAGAAACTGTCCATATCTACATGCAGTATCACTCTCATCGCCTTATGAAAAAAGCAAATGCTATGGCTACGCTACTGCGCTACTGCGCTACAACGGAATATCCCACATCGGGTACCACTTCTCTATATCACGCTCTACAGGTAGCTCATTACGCAGCAATGTACCCAGCTTTAACTCGTACTGCTCGTCCCTCTGCCTGCCATCTCCGGGTATGGTTATAGGTATAAAGGGGTAAAAATTGCCACTCTTATAGTTGTATATTATGTATATGATTTTATCCCGCTTCTTAAATTTGAATACCGAGCTCAATAGCTCTTCTCCAAACCCATTCTCAATCAGTGTATTGGAGATTAGATGCATGGTGGTGACTATATCCTCAAAATCCTTGTCCCTGAGCACTATCCATAGATAACCAAAAGAATCCTTCACCATCTTATATTCCGTCGCCGTTTCACGCTTCGCGAGTGTCAATAGCTCGTCCAGGTCAGCTCTCAATCGTTCAAAAGTTGTAGAGGGTATTATCTTGAAGCATATACCTGCTACATCGGCATGAAAGATATCCAGCTTCGTCTCCAGCGTGGTGTATGCTGTAGTGATACTGAATAGTGCTTCGGTCTTCGACGCCGCTGGTCTTACTCGCCCCAGTAAGGCATCAATAAATTTCATGGAAGCCTTCCATCGCACGTTCCAGTGCGCTCAATCGCTCAATCCTCTTCTCAAGTGGCGGATGCGTTGAGAACAGGCTCATGAGTGTATCCCCTGATATAGCTGGTATGATGAAGAACGCATTCATGCCTTCCACCCTGCGCAGATCCTCTGATGGAACACGCTTCATCTGCCCGCTTATCTTTAATAACGCGGAAATCAGAGCAGAAGGATTACCCGTGATGATTGCCGAACCTCTGTCCGCCGCGAACTCACGATACCGTGAGAGCGCTCTGATCAACAGGAAACTGATGAGCCATACGAGCAGAGAGATGAGGAATATGATAACAGTAGCACCTGCGTTTCTGTCCCTACCACCAGTGCGAAAGAGAGAGGAGTAAAAGGAGAACCGCATTACAAACCATGCTACGGTGGATAAGAAGCTTGCAACTGTTATCACGAGCACATCACGGTTCTTAACATGGGTGAGCTCATGCCCCAGTACGCCCTCCAGCTCCTCATTGTTTAATCTACTCAACAGCCCTGTTGTGACTGCGACGACCGCTTTCTTCTGACTCCTGCCGGTAGCAAAGGCATTGGGTATCGGCGTATCAATGACCGCGACACGGGGCTTCGGTAAATTTGCTATGTTACATAACCGCTCTATCATCGTATGTAATTCCGGTCTCTCCTCCCTCGATACTATCTTCGCTCCAGTGCTCCAGAGAACGAGCCTATCAGCGAAGTAATACTGAGCAAAGAGGAATATCGCAGCGATTACCAGCAGAGGAAAGAACTCCACAAACCGTGATAAAATTGTAATAAACGCAAGATAGACGAGCATCAATAAGCCCGTGGTTAGTACCATCCTCACTGCCAATCCCATATCCTTCCCGTACCATGCCTTCTCCTTCCTCTTCATAGCCCTCTTACCTCCATACTCCTTATCCTATCTTTCACTGAGAATCTATAAATATATAAAGTTGAAAGTTTACCACAAAGCTAAATGCTCATCATAACTGTATTCCCATCAATGATTGTCTATTCTCCCATAATATAAAGCTATAAAGCTATAAAGCTATAAAGCTATAAAGCCACATCCGCACCACCCCGGATTGGAATTCGAGGTATCCCTTCCCTTGTGTGTTGCTTGCGCTTGCCTTTTTCGTTCTTTTTATTTTAACTTGTAGATTCTCATTTTCTCATTATCGAACACTTTCTCAAATCCTTCAACATTATCACCGTAAATCATTTTCAACCCGACTGTTTCTCTCTTTACTACTTCTCTTCTTTCTATACTCTCGATGGTGAGATTTCCGGTGATGTAATCGTCGGGCTCGTTTCCAGAAGCCAAGACTATACAAGGGAATTTCCATATATCATCAGGATAGACCACAAGCGCATAATCAGCTCCGTACTTTCTCGCAATTCTCATGGACTCATTGGAATTTTCGGCAATAAAGAAGTTGGCAACGTCCCTGACCTTATCCTCTGACTCAAAAGGATACCATAGCTCATACTCAATTTTCCTCCATGGTCGCCCAGGGGAATTATAAGGAGCAATAGTCTCTTTAATATTCTCAGAAGCTTCTTTTATTACTACTTTCCTGTGACTGATCGCTTGTATGCCGTCTGCATAGTCCCACCATGCCAGAACGGTTGCATTACCTTCGGTGTTATTAGTCAGCCATTCATAGCCTTCTTCGCCCTTTGGTCCTCCAATATGCCACTTTACAGCCTCCAGGTTACAGAAATCCAACCACATCCCTGTTATTGCAATTGCCATTATCGCTACAGCTACAGCTGCAACACCTATAACGATTTTTCGTTTCATTTTTTCTATTCTCAATTTATCTGCTTTGGATAGTTAAACCATAGGGTATACCCTAAATAAATAGTAACCCACTCTCCCGTCACCAATAAGCAAGCTCTCTTACACCTATCCCTATGCCTTCCGCCAGATGTATGAGGTAGGAAGCTAAATGGAAGGTACGACACACCCACTTTTTTCAACACTTCTAACTGTATATTGATGCAAACGTTTCAAGCAAGGCGCATTCTTCGCGATAACGTTCTACATCGGGTATTTTTCAGACTGCTTGCTGTCTTCTTTGCTCTTCCAGAGCTGGTTTCATTTCAGTTCTTCCATTAAGTTTTTAGATGTGTCGATACAAAGGAATGAAATGAATAGAATTGCAGAAATTGTAATAAGAGCACCAATAATGATCCTGATCACTTACCCAGGCATTCTAAGAAAGGGTCTTCGGGTGTATCCTTCACCGTCTGGTAGACGATGAACGTCTCTGTCCTCTCAACAGCACCAAATGAGTGCATTCGCCTTATGAACTCCGTCATCTCCTTCTTATCTCTGAACAGGAGCTCGAGGAAGAAGTCAAAGCGCCCAAATAGTAGCTGGATCCGCCTTACATTCTTGCTTCGACGCAGGAACTCCGCCAATTCGTTCCTCAGTCGCTCTTCAGGCTTCACAATCAGCAGTACGTAAGCCATAAACTCAAATCCCAGCTTATCCGCATCCACACATACGGAGAAGCCCTTAATTATACCCTCTGAGCACAACTTCTGTACTCGTTCAAAAGCTACCTGCCTGCTTATCCCGCATCTCCTACCAACCTCGGAATAAGATAGCCTGCCGTTCTCTATTAATGTCCGTAAAATACATCTGTCTTTATCTCTCAGTTTCATCTCTATGAATTCTCTTTATTATATTGCAATTAAATTAAAGTTCAATATGTTTCTCCGCCCATTCAAGCAACCTCCTGCTATTTTTAATTCAATGAGCCTGTCCCGCAAATCATTCTTAGTAATTGTATAGCCCACTTCAAACAAAGCACATTAACGAGCAAATTTTTGAGTTCGTCGTAGACATCTTTTCCCTGTAACCGCCACGTGGCGAAGACGGAAGCGATGTACTGGTAATATTCGGCATCGGCACCGATCTCCGAATCTAAAAATACCCATGATCGTCCGCATGAGCACATGCTCCCTGATAAACTGCTCACTGAGATTGTTTGTTGACTCCATACATGGATAAAACGTGCACGTATACCAGTTCCCCCAGACCATTCCTGATTCAAACTTCAGGAAAGTTTGATCAAAATGCTTTGCCATCTGCCATTTTGCTATCCATCACTTCTTTCTGCCGTTTCCACTCTTCCATGGATGCCGGTAGGTCTTTAGCGAGGAACTCTTTTAGCGCCTTGAATTTTTTATGAAAGGTTTCTGACAGCTCCTTACCCCTGGTTGTTCAACGAACGTGTCTACTTCCCTTATCAGGTGCGCCCAGCATCGCTGTATGACAGGGATGATATTATAGGCACGCCAGCCATCGACAACACCCGCACCATTGATGTCCAAGCCGAAAAATTCACGTAAAACGTCCTCACCCCTTGACAGTCTGATCGCTACCACCACTTCGTCATCAGGCGTCCTGAAAGTCCAGAGCCAGTAGTTTTTATCGAGAACCCGCATTCCCGTCACGTCCATATAAATCCACCTTGCATTTCTGATTTTATTGATATTCTGGGGATAGACAGTCTTGCAGGCTGCTCCTACACGGAGTATAGCATCCTGAATGCCCTTATGTGTGATCTCAAAGGCATTGAGATGGAAAGCAAAATCTTTGATTCTGCGAAGAAGAACACCGCGGAGGCTAAATTTCAGCATTATCAGATATACAGGTAGATTTACGCCGAATCTACCCTTTTGAGGCATTCCGCGTCCTTTGCGGTGAACTCATGACCGCAGTCACGGCATTTATTATACTTGTGACGATTTTCGCCAGGAAAAGGAATTAAAGTAGTTACGGTTATAGATACTTCAAGGATGGAAATAATTGGAGGGAGGAAGGAGGAAAGAGCGGCGAAGATGAGTGAGAATCAGATGAGGGTTAGATATGATCCAGATTCGGGTATTCCTATATTTGTTGATAAAGGAGGGGGATATTGAGAATACCACCGAAGTCAGCTAGGATTTGTTCGTGGCGTATGATGAGAAAAAGAACATAGTGGAAATAGAGTTATGGAGGGCGAGGAGAAACTTGTTTGGCGAAATATTGAAATATTTGAACAGGGTAACAGAATTGGAAATGGTAAGAGAGTTTATGGTGAGGGGATTTGAACAGAAACTTATGGAGCTATATGAAGATTTTAAAAGTGGTGAATGCACTTGGGCTATCTTGCAGAGCAAGCCGGAATAAGCATCAGGGAAGCATACGACATCCAGGAAAAGAATGGATTGAGAACTACAAATTCCATGATTATAAGAGAATGGAAGAACAAAAATATGAGGCAGTTTAAGATGAAGTCAAACACACTCAAACACTTCCCAAACGACCTCGCACTCGTTGTCCCCTTCACCCTTTTATGCATTTTATTTGTACTAATCTCACCCCTAACCGAAATTTCGTCAATAAAAGTCATCTTTGGTTTACCCCTGGTTCTCTTCCTACCCGGCTACGCTTTAATCGCTGCATTATTCACACGAAGAGATGATCTGGATGCAATAGGGCATATTGCACTAAGCTTTGGATTGAGTATGGCAATTACCCCCCTGTTGGGTTTGGCATTGAACTACACGCCATTTGGAATACGTTTGATACCTGTTCTTATCGTTCTTTCAGTATTCACTGTTTCACTTGCCTTAGGTGCGTATGCAAGGAGAAGCATGATTCCAGAAAGGGATAGGTTTGTGGTTGAGCCCCACATTGCAAAATTCTTCAAAAGCATGAAAGAACCGTTTAAAGCCACTGATACGAAAATAGATAAGATGCTATCGGTCTTTCTGATTATTTCAATTGTACTTGCAATCTCCATGACCGTTTACGTGATAGCAACGCCCAAAGAAGGTGAGAAGTTCACTGAGTTCTATATCCTCGGTCCAAATGGAACGGCAAGTGATTATCCCACAAATCTAAAAGTAGGAGAAGAGGGTAAAGTTATTATAGGCATTGTGAATCACGAATATGCTAATGTAGCATACTGGCTGGAAGTGAAACTTAATGGAGAAGTTATAAGCGGGAAGAGCATTGAGTTAATGCATAATGAGACATGGGAAAGCCCTTTTACGTTCAGGGCGAAGAAAAAGGGAAAAGATCAGAAGTTAGAGTTCTTATTATACAAAAACCCTTTTAGCAAAAGCGTTTACGGAAAAGGAGAAATTAGGGGAAAGGTGTATCGTTCACTTCACCTCTGGGTTGATGTCCAATAAGCAGGAAATATACTATGCTCTTCGAACACTGGGTGTACTCGGCGACAATTGCAATACTCGTTGGCATGGTCTATTACCGACTCACCGGCAGAAATTATTCCTGGTAACTCCCTCCTCTACTCACCAATAAACAAGCTCTCTCGCACTTATCCCCATGCCTTTAGCCAACTGTATGAGGTAGAAAGCTAAAAGGAAGGTACGACACACTCTCTTTTCAACACTTCTACCTGTATATTGGTGCAAACGCTTCAATCCAAGCGTATTCTTCATAATATCGAATAATACCTAGATTCTGCTCCGTTTTTCTTTGAACGTTTCCCACTTCTCGATTAGCCTAAGGAATTCTTGCCAGATCTGATCTTATTCCAAATGTCAAGCAAATAACCCTTTCCAGCCCATATCATATATCGAGCGGTGGAACAAGATTTGCAACCATAATGAGTCTCATTATGTCTATAAACCGTTCTACATCGGGTATTTTCGGCCTGCTTGCGGTTTTCTTTGCTCTTCCAGAACCAATGGCTTCAAGATTGTAGGTGCTTTGGGAGGGGGGAGGTTATTCATTAAAATACCATTGCCATTCCGTTGTCACATTGGTCTTAACAGGTGCAGGTGGTGGCGTCGGCTTTGATTCCCATCTTTCAACAGTGCCGTTGGCGCGGGTGATGACGATTGAGATGCTTTCACTAATGGTAATGTGCTTGCTGTTTCTTACATTAACATGAGCACGAGGCCGAACAGGCTGTTGGTGAATTGTCATCACTCGTTTATCATTCAAAAGTCTCATGGTCTTGTCGCTTTGCATCTTAGACTGTTTCTCAGCGTACCAATTTTTAAAGCCAGGAGCCTTGCAAACTCCTTTTGCATAATCAAAGTCACACTCCGAGCTGCAGCCAAGAATGCACTAAGATTGTATTTGAAAGCATCTCGGTCAGATTGTCTCTCCTTCATTTGTTCCAAGAAGTACCTCGCCTCGAGTAGCTTCTCTCTGGTATCTGTTGTCATAACCTCCACTCCTTAGATAGCATTTCGCCTAACGTTTGGCAGGTATGCGAAGCCCGTAAGGGTTTGGATGAGCGAAGCGAACCGCATACACACCTGTTATACGCCCAGACGACAGAAAGGAGGAGAGTACAACGGGGCGAGGCACGAAGTGACGAAGAGTCATGGAGGAATAGATATATTTCAACTAATTGATAAATTAGCCAACGATTCAATAGCATAATATGTATACTCTAATGTAGATATTCCAATCGACCCTCTTGAGAATCCTCCATTGTTATTTTGGCAGCCCATTATAAATTTAACACATTGAGATATGTAATGTGGTTTATAATCTAATAAATTACTCGCCATTACTCCGGCATGTATATGTTCAATGAACGAAGGTGCGGTGTTGGGTACATTCACGAAGCCATAAACAGGGCTTTCACAGCGTTTAATGAACGATTTAACCCCTAAAGAATCTATTTCATAATCCAACCAGTTCAGAATCGATAATGCTTGAAAAGTTTCAATAAGCGTAGAATTAGTATTTCCAAAACCGTTATCGTCATTCCTGAAAGTGAGAACAAAATTTATTAAATCTCTCTTAAGTTTGTCATCTAGTTCAATTTTTAGCCTGAAGCACAAATCCATCAGATACCACAAGGGTTTAAAAATTGAAATAACTTCAACTGGTAGTTTATTAACATTATAAAAATTGATGTTATTTAGGATATATGCTCTTGGACTCGATATCGGCTTTTCGTTTAACAATAATAAACTCTTAATTGAATAATACGCTGAGTAAATACTGCTATATGAT
>Ga0190316_1000259_pt1 | contig 15019 bp, 11 predicted proteins | sample 48701112_MG_FD_161663 | JGI IMG/M metagenome (GOLD analysis project Ga0190316, IMG submission 161663) | Hydrothermal vent sediment bacterial communities from Southern Trench, Guaymas Basin, Mexico - 4870-11-1-2_MG | ecosystem: Environmental > Aquatic > Marine > Hydrothermal vents > Sediment ... | reverse complement strand
CTCGTGAACATGTATTCAGTGATAATCCAGAACAGGATGACGGATATGGAAATTGATACACTCCAGATAGGAACACATCCACTCCTCACATCCTCACCAATAGCATATCCCGTTATAAATGCAACTGTAAATGCCATTCTGAAGTGGTATAAAGGGTGAATAAAGGGGGGCTCCGCCCCCCTATTCTTTCTATCCTCTTTCTCACTTTAGATGTACCACCGTCGATTACTTCACCAAAGGTAAATTTAGCCAAAGCTGGCTCATTTTTATAAAACTTCCTACAAACTCATATTCATATTATCTTCTTTTTTAAAAACTAAAAACCAATATATAAACATTTCTCTCTCCATTTCTTGATAGTTTTCGTATTTCTGTGAGATTATCTTCCAGAATCTCTCATTATGCCTTTTTTCTATAATATGAGTCAACTCATGGTAAATCACATACTCTATCAAATACTCTGGCAAATACTTCATTAACCTGTTAGCAGTGAGATTTCTCGCTGAACTTAACGAAGCCCATTTTGTTTTCATTTTTCTGAAATAAATGTGATTGACTTCAACTTTTAAATCTCTGGAGAGTTTCACTGTAAAATCATAAATAAGTTTTCTGAATTCTTCTTCAGTTCTTCTGCTTAACCTGTTGTTTTTTGTATTTTCCAGGCATTCTTTTATAAAGTTAACCTGCTTTATAATCCAATCTCTATATTTATCAAGAAGAACCTCCGGATTTACTCCAAAGGGAAGAACAATCAGAAGTTCTCCTGTTTTAAACTCTAATCTTGGATACTTCACCTGCCTATAAGAAACTTTGTACGGGATATCACGAAGTTCCATAATTCTTGACCCTCTCAATAAGTCTTTTATACAATTCATCCATCTCTTTTAGGGTTATGTTGTATTTACCTTTAAGCATTCTTGTGAACCTTCTTACTTCTCTTTCTACATTTTTTTCCAGGACAGGCTGATTGAACCAACCAGGAAGCATATATTTTTCAAGCCTTTTTAATAAATTTCTTACTTCATTTATAAGCATTTCATCTTTACCAAATTTCTCTTCAAGAGCAAGTAATAAAGAATATTCTATGTTTGACATTCCCAATGACTTTTGCCTTTCAGAAAGTGATATTATTTCATCAATTAATAATACACCTTCTTTATATATCTTTTCATAATCTTTTGTTTTTTCTTTCCAGAATTCAAGTAATCTTTCAACTCTTTCTACCAGAGATTCATAAATAGGGTTTTTATGTTTATCAACAAGAACCAGCTTGTTGAGAGTGAACAGAATATTAGCTGCTTTTTCCTTTTTGTTTTTAATTTTCTCTTCAAGTATTGTAAGATAGTTTTCGTCAAAAACTATAGCTGGCAAATCAGTTTCTATCTTTTCTACTTCTATTGATTTGTGTATAAATTCAACTGTTTTTTCGTAGTATCTCTCAACATACTCATCCACTGCTGGTTTTTGTAACACCATTCTCAGGTAGTATGCATAAATTGCTGAAATCCATTTATACTTTTCAAAATATTCAAGTTTGATCTCGTCCGGTCCAAGGAGTTCAAAAAGTTTCCTTATATTCCTGTATTTCGTAATAAATTCCTTCTCTTTTGTTTTATCCCCGGTAAGGACTTCTACAGCCTGTAACAATGATTCCCTTTCGTAGTTTCCTGGTACTTCTTTAAATATCTCAAGAATTTCTTTTAACATGGACACAAATTCCTGTCTTACCCCCTTGAAATCCACTAAAGCACCTTTTATATCCCTTTCATTATATATTTCCAGTGCTCTCTCAAATTCTTTAAGGACGCCAACATAATCTATTATAAGACCCGCTTCCTTTAAGTCCCTAAAGGGCCTATTTGTTCTTGCAACTGCCTGTAAAAGCCTGTGTTCTTTAAGAGGCTTATCAAGATACATAACCTGAAGTATTGGAGCATCAAATCCTGTAAGAAGCATATCTGTAACAATAAGAATTTTAGGGAACTCTTCTTCCTTAAATTTTTCTATTGTTTCTTTTCTTATATCATCCAGACTCCTATAACCATATCGCGCCCTTGTTTCTGCAACTCTATCTAAAAGGGCTCTTTCGTCGTCTTTGTTATATGTCATAACTATTTCAGAATATTCCAATGGAAGATGCTTATCAAGTTCTTTTTTATAAATATCACATGCTTTCCTGCTACCAGCCACAACCATACCTTTAAACTTTCCGTCAACGTTTTCCAGGAAATGTTTTGCTATATCCTCTGCTATAACCTTAATACGCTGTGGGTCCTCAAGCATTATCTTTATGGCATTCAACTTTCTTTTGATATTTTCCTCTATTTCTTCTCTTACCTCCTCAGGAAACTCTTCAAACTGTGCTTTCAAGAATGCCTCAAGTAAATCCTTTTTCAAATGAACATGTTTTGCAAGTCTCGGTTGATAAGCAATCTTTACCGTGAAACCATCTTTTATAGAATCTGTAATGAAATATCTATCAAGATAGTCCTCTTTCGGAGGATAACTGAACTCCAGATAGGTATCCCTTCCCTTTTTTGCAATAGGAGTTCCTGTAAACGCAAAGTAAAACGCATTTCTGAGAATACTTCTCATCTGCGATGCCAGCAAACCGTATTGAGTTCTATGCCCTTCATCAATGAAGACCACAACATTTTTTCTATCCATAATTGTTTCTTTATATTTTGCTACTTCTTCAAGCGTCTTTATAATATTTTTAAGGCCATCTGGCCTGAATTTGTGAATGAGTGTTATAAATACTCCCCGTTTACCCCGATAGTCATCAGATTGAATAATTTTTGTAAGTTCTTCTGCTGAGCCTATAATCTCTGGTTTCAGAATGTCAAGGGAATTAAATTCCCTATAAAGCTGGTTCTCAAGTTCAATTCTATCCACAATGAAAAATATGGTAGGATTCTCCAGTTCATCTGTGTAGAAAAGTTTATTGGCTGCAAATATCATGGTGAGCGTCTTCCCACTGCCCTGCCAATGCCATATAAGTCCTTTATTCTTTTCTTCTTCCCCTCTAAGATTCTTGATAACTCTATCTACTATCCTATTAGCAGCTCTATATTGCATATATCTGGTTATAACTTTCGTGGCTTCACCTCTTTCTTCTCTGTAAAAGAGGTAGTTTCTGATAATATCAAGCAAAACATCCGTTGACAGCATTTCAATGGTAGAATCAATTGAATCTTTCTCATCAGCACGCCACTCGTATGTATTTGTTTCCTCCTGCCATGGAACTATAGGGAAATATCTCGCAATACTTTCAGCGGCAACTCCTATTTGAACATATTTATATAGTTCAGGAACAAGCCTTTCATAATTCTTAATCTGTTTATAAGCATTATACCAACTTTCAGTTAAACTTGCTGGATTTTTACATTCAATATTCACAACTGGAATACCGTTTACATACAGGATAATGTCAACTCTTATGGCTTCCTTACCATAATAATAAACCTGCCTTGAAACTACAAATTCATTATTCTCAATATCATAAAAATCAAAGAGCCTGACATACTTCACCACCTTCTCTTTTTCAAACTTAACCGGAACACCAAATTTATAAAATCCAAGAATCTGCCTGGTGCCTTCTATACCCCTCCCAGTAAGTTTAAGTTCATTTAATACTTTCTTTATCTCTTCGTCGCCAATACCAGATTTGCTATTTATTCTCTTCAATGCTCTTACAAGATTTGGGATAAGTAATGGCTCGTCCAGACTATCCCTCTCAAGAGCAGAAGATGGGATAAACTTCCATCCTTTTTCTTCAAGTTTTTTTATCAGATAATCTTCCACCAGAACCTTTTCGTCAAACATTTTCTTATTCCTCTCCCAAAGTTAAAAGCCATTTCCACAAAGGTAAAAACTCAATATCATACCCTTTTATTCTCTTTCTATCTTCCAGGCCAGAAGTAATAATCAACCCTTTTTTCAATCCCAGTTCTTTAAGACCATAAATCAAACCCGAAACCTCTTTTTTTAGAACTTCATCATTATTTACATCAAAACAAACCTGAATAGCCTCTTTTATATTTCTTTTATTCCTTACAACAAAATCAATTTCCCGTCCCCTTTTATCCTTGTAGTAATATAAATCTGCACCCCTCCGCCTTAGTTCAACGAACACCAGATTTTCATATAATCTTCCGATATCTGGAGAAGAAGAAAATCCAACGGCATCTATCAAACCATTGTCTATAACATATATCTTTTTTATTCTGGTTTGAATTTCCTTCAGGGAGTGAGAAAATCTTGAAAGTTCAAAAAACATGTATGTTGACGTAAGATATTCAATATAATTTTTTACAGTATGAACACTACCAAGAGAATAAATATTTTTAATCCTGTTGTATGAAAATTCCTTTGAACTGTTTGATAAAAGATAGTGCGCAATCTCCTTTATTGTTTTGACCTCTTTTATTTTGTATCTATTTACAACATCCTTCGTTATAACATCTGAAAACAGTTTTCTTAATATAACAGACTCTTTATATCTCACATTTTCAGGAAATCCTCCTGTTACGAGGTATTCATCAAGTAGTTTCCTGAGATGTGCTTTTGTTTCAGTTTTATAATATGTTTTTTGTTTTACAATATCATCTATGTGAAAACCTTTATATATAAGAAACTCTCTGAAAGAGAAAGGAAAAAGTTCAATCTCTACATATCTTCCAGTTAAAAGTGTGGCAAGTTCTGATGAAAGTAGTCTTGCATTTGAACCTGTTATATAAATTTTATATCCCTGATTATAAAGCCTTGCTACGAACCTTTCCCAACCTTCAAGATTCTGAATTTCATCAAGGAATATCACCTTTTTATCTCCAAATAAGATGTGAAAAACCTCCATAACCCTGTTCATATCTTCACATTTAAGAGAAACAAGCCTTTCGTCGTCAAAATTAAGGTAATAAACTTCATCTATTCCGTAATATTTGTGTATAATCTGTGAAAGGAAAACACTTTTTCCTGCTCTTCTATGTCCCGTGATTACGACTATGTGCTTTAATTTATGAAATTGCGGCACTTTTTTTTATAAGTTCCCTTTCAATATACTCTGAAGAAGGTTTGATAATCTCTTTTTGTTCTATCAAAACCTGCTTCAAAAGACCCTCTTCTATCATGTTTTACTCCTTACTGCAAATAATTCCGTCATTATTTGCATTATACTGCAATTTTTCCCAGAAATCAATGGTTTTTTTTCTTTTCATACTTTAACTCTCATTTTCCCTGTAAGCAGGTCATTCATTAATCCTTTCTTTATTCTTTTCAGTTTTTCTTTTTTGTTTTTCAACAATTCCAGCCTTTTATCAACAGTTGAAAGAATCTCTGCAATCTTTTTTTGTTCAGGGAGAGGGGGGAGGGGGAGAATTAAACTTTTAAGTAAAGGGAGATTTATATTTTTGAGAGTACTACCTTGTGCTTTCTTTATATGACTCCAATACATATAAGACTGGAAGAAATAATGTATGTACTTGGGATATATTTCTTCCTTTTTAGGCTTAACTTTGATTAAATAAGAGCCAAAAACAACATCTTCATAATCTCTATCTACTAATACAGAAACCCCTACTGTCCCAGCTCGAGCTACTATAATATCACCTTCAAAAAGTTTATACTGGCTTATTTGATTCCGGGTATCTGTTATTTTGCAATAAGGCAACTTATGATAATCAAATACAAAGTTTTTTATGTCTGTTGTTCTTAACATTTTTAGACCTGTTTTATAACTACATGCTTTAGCCGTTATGCCGTAATAAATAGCTTCACTTATCTCGGGATCCCCTAACCTCACCACTTCCCACTCCTTCGGTATTCTGCCAATTTCTGTGTCCTTAAACTCCTTATGACCAATTCCATTTGTAAGGAGATTCTGCATTAACCCTTTTTTAAGCCGTTCCGTTTTCTCTATAGCCTCGTCCACTTTCTCTATAGCCTTATCCACCGTTGACAATATCTCAGCAATCTTCCTCTGTTCAGGGAGAGGGGGGAGAGGGAGTTTTAATTTATACACTAAATCTCTATTCAAGCCAGGAGTTCCGGTCGCCATATTTAACCTATCAAGATTTAATGACGATAATTTGTAAAAGAGCCATCTGGGGTCAATTTCTGATTTTCTCAATAAAATATAATATGTTGTATCTATCGGCCAAAAGTTTCTATCTGACCATGTAATTGCACCAATGCTACCTTTTCTTCCAACTATTATACCTGGGCCTTTAATTAAGTATTGGGAATGATAACCTATTACTCCATTCGAACCATAGACAGGATATTCTCCATTTTCTCTTTCATTTTTTGTTAGTCCCCTTCCATATTCTAAAGAGAGAACTTCTCCCAATCTCACCACCTCCCACTTCTCCGGTATCCTGCCAATTTCTGTTTTCTTATATCCTTTTCGAATTTTCATGGCCTTATAAATACAGATACTTTAAAGTTAGTATCTTCTCTTTTTCAGGTCCTCTTGGATTTTTTAATATTCCTTCAGGGGCGTATACAAAAAAGGTAAGATGTTTACAGTCTGAATGAGATTGGTATCTTTCTTTCAAAAGGAAATCTATCCTTGAGGAACTACCAGCACAACTTGGTGTTTCTTCTTCTGCCCGTATATCCTTAAAGAACATTTTTAAAATAGCATGTGGTAAATCCTGCACATCATATTCATCTTTAACCTCTATGGTAGGTAGGTCAATGTATCTTTTAAGTAATTGTCTTGAAAAAAGATGAAATCCATCAAAAATATTTCTTAAAAGTACAAAAAATTCTATTTTGTTAGAACCGTCAATATAAACATTTTTCTCCATCAAAATATGGCTTAAAATCACCTCGGCCTTCTCCAAATTTTTTGGACCTCGGAAAAGGTCATTAGTAGATTTCAAGCTTTGTATAACATCTTTTAATGAGAGGATAGCTTTATCTTTCTCAATCAAATCTCCCCCTTTCTATATTTCTCAATCAGATAATTTACAAATGCCGAACAGGTTACAAGCATATACCTTGCTTCCTCAAAATTTGCTGAAAGTGGTTCTCCTTTATAAAAAGAATGACGTATCCCTTCATCGTCGGAAGTCCATCCATACAAAGATTTGAAGCCTTTTATTAGTGATTTGTGTATGTTTAGGTTATTTATCAATTCCCCTAAAGATCTCTTTTCCTCAGTAAGTATCCTTGCGATTGCTTCAACAGCAGATATAGATTCTTTTATTGAATTTTTGTAATCAGGATTGGGTTTTCTGGAAATATGTTCTAATGCCTTTTTTATGTGTTTCCTAACCGGCAAAAATTTATCTTCTTCATCTATTTTCTGTAAAACAGAATTTATATCATCTATCTCTAAGTTTTCTTCAATTGGAACTACATAAATTTCTATTATTCTATAAGGCACCTGTTCTTCTTCAAAAACTTTATTTAGTGATGAACGCAATTTATCTTTAAGTTTTTTTCCTTTAAAGGTATTTAAGAAAAACTCAATAAAATCATAAATCGCATACCATTTTTCATTAAAAGAACTAAACAAATTCGTTTTAACTAATTGCAAAGTATTGTTATAAATTGTTACTTCATCTGATTCTGTTCTACTTATGTTTGGAGGACAGTCCCATAATCTTTTTATTTCTGCTAAATCTTTTCCTAATAAATTATCCCAAATTTTGATTAGGATTTTTTTAACTTCTCGTGAATTATATCCATTCATAAAGACAAAACTCTCAAACCTGTTCCATATTCTGTTTATTAATCTTGAATCAACATACTCTTTATAAAGACTTCTTTTGTCTTTAGTATCTGCATACCCATATCTCTCTGAAAAGTACTTCTTTACCATTTTCCCTCCAAGTACCCCAATTCATCCAGGTAATTTTTTAGCTTTTGTTTAACCTCTGCAAATCGCTGTTCCAGTTTCTGCATCTCTTTCCACTCCTTTGCTATGTCTATTTCTTCAACTTCTTCTTCAGGGAATACGTAAAGTGTGACATTCAGGTTATAGTCGTTTCCTTTTATCTTATCTATCTCCACAACCCGTGAGAAACCATCGTAATTTTTAAATTCTCTGTATGCCCTGGCTATTTTTTCTATATGTTCATCTCCTAAACGATTAAGTTTCCGAACGTCTGGATGTTTTTCATATTCCCTACTCGCATTTATAAACAGAATTTTACCCTTTCTGGACTCTGATTTATTTTTATTCAGAATAATTATTGCTCCGGGTGCTCCTGTATTGTAAAAAAGTTTCTCAGGGAGAAGTATAACAGTTTCTATGAGGTCAGCATTAATTACACTGGTTCTTACCGCCTTTTCCTTTCCGCCTCTGAAAAGACAACCATTATCTATGACAACTCCAACCCTTCCTGTATCATCCTTTGCAGAAGCCAGCATATGCTGTATCCATGCCCAATCTGCTGATTGTTTTGGAGTAAATCCAAACCTGAATCTCTCCTTCCAGAATTCGCCCTTTTTAAGAGTTTCCTCGTTATAACCGTCCTGATTCCAGGGAGGATTAGCTATAACAACATCAAATTTCTTCAATTTATCACTCTCTTTAAATTTGGGATAAAGTAATGTATCTCCCAGTGCAAGTTGACCATTCCTGATATCGTGGATATACAGGTTCATTTTTGCCAGGGAAAGCGTTTTGTGATTGTATTCCTGTCCGTAAAGAAAAAGTTTATCTGCTTCGCTCCTACCAAGGGCCTTTTCAATGTACTTATAGGAACTGATAAGCATTCCACCTGAGCCACAGGCCGGGTCGTATATACTCTCTCCCGGTACCGGATTTACCATTTCAACAATAAGATTAATTACCTCTTTGGGAGTGTAAACTTCACCCTCCTTTGCCTTTTGAGGAGCGAAATACCGTAATATCCACTCATAGGCATCTCCGAGAATATCAGGGGATACACGATGAAGTGATTGAACACTAAAAAGCTCTACGAGTTGTCTTAATATTTCTGCGTTTTCCCGATTCGTGGTGAATTGAATAAAATCCACGTTTTCAAACACATCTTTAAGACCCGGATTTCTTTCTGCTAGGACCTTCATCGCTCTGGAAAAGTTTTCGGACAATCTTGCAGGGTCTTTTCTTATGTTCTCCCATAAGAGGTCTTCAGGAATATCAAAGTCGTGATATACAGCATTTCTAGCCTCTTCCTTCGCTTCTTCTCCTGTCAAACCATCCGCAAGTGCTTCTTTATATGCATTTTCAAACTCCATCTCCCACTTATCACTTATCCTTTTGTAGAAAAGAAGGACAAGTATAAAGGTATAATCAACACGCGTCCTTATAAGGTCTGCTGCTGCTTTAAGAATACCTTCAAGGTCTCCCCTTGTTAACTCCTTGCCTTCAATAGTAAGTTTTTCAGAAATTATATGTTCTCTACTGATAAGATGATAAATCTTTTTCCTTGCATCCGTTGGGTCAAATTCCACTTTTAGCATCCCCCTTTTTCTGAGTTCTGAGAGAATGACATTAACCTGTTCCTCACTGGCTTCAAATTTTTCCTTGAGAACACGAGCAGCATCTCTTACACGAAACGGAGAAGACCTGAATGCTTCCCACAATACTGTGTATCTCTTTTCAATCCATTTTTGCATTATAAGTTTACCTCCTTTCAATTATTAAATAACCAATAAAGACTATACTAATATAATAATTTCTCGGAGGATGTCAAGGTGTAAAATTCTAAAAATTAAAATTCATTAAAATATATACACGATTATGGTTGAGGGTGTTTAAAAAAATTTCTTCTTCATGGGGCCTTCTAATTACCAATCTATCTTTTTGCTCCATTTACTATTGACTTAAACGGGAATTGTGGTAAATATTAAATCACTATGAACTGGAGCAAGGCACTGATACCCACCCTGAAGGAAGTTCCCAGGGAGGCGGTGAATAAAAGTCACATACTCCTCTTAAGGGGAGGGTTCATAAAGGCACTGACAAGTGGGGTGTATTCTTATCTCCCACTTGGGTGGCGTGTTCTCAAAAAAATAATGAATATTGTGCGCGAAGAAATGGACAGGATTGGTGCACAGGAAGTCCTCCTTCCCGCACTCACACCTTCCTCTATATGGGAGGAGACTGGAAGGTGGGATGAGTTTGGAGGAGAGATGTTCAGGCTCAAGGATAGAAAGGGAAGGGATTACGCACTCGCTCCAACACATGAGGAGATTATGACTGAACTTGCAAGGAAACATATAAAATCCTACAGAGACCTCCCCCAGATATGGTATCAGATACAGATTAAATACAGGGATGAGATAAGACCCCGTGGGGCAGTACTGAGGGCAAGGACATTCATAATGAAGGACTCCTATTCCTTTGATATAGACGAAAAAGGGCTTGAAAAAAGTTATGCCCTTCACTACGATGCATACACAAGGATATTTGAAAGGGCATGGCTTAAAACCTCGGTTGTCTCTGCATCAAGTGGACTTATGGGTGGGTCTGAATCCCATGAATTTATGGTTCTGTCTGATGCTGGAGAGGACGTGATAGTAAAGTGCCCGAAATGTGGATACTCTGCCAACTTAGAGGTGGCAAACCTCATTCCTTCACCGGTTGACTTTCCTTCAGGTGAACTGAAAAAGGTTCATACACCTGTTGGTGGAAGTGTCCGTGAAATATCAGAATTCCTCTCTGTGCCAGAACATCTTCTCATGAAAAGCCTTTTATACATGGATGAGAACGGTTCTCCCTTCTTTGTGGTGATCAGGGGAGACTATGATGTTAATGAGGAACTCCTCTTCAAAAAATTCGGGAATGTCAGGCAGGCTGAACCTGATGAGATAAAAAACCTTACAGGTGCCTCAGCTGGATACATAAGCCCCATTGGTCTTGAGATCCCTGTTTATGCAGACAGAAGCCTTGAAAAGGGTAAAGGGCTTGTGAGTGGTGCAAATGAGGACTTCTACCACTATGCAGGCATTGATATTGAGAGAGACCTGAACATAATAGAGTTTGTTGACATAAGAACACCCCATGAAGGAGACCTCTGCCCCGAATGCAGAAGCAAAGTTGAAATCAAGAATGCAATTGAACTTGGTCATATATTCAAACTTGGAACAAAGTATTCAAAGGCAATGGGTGCAACATTCACAGATGCGAATGGAAGATCAAAACCCATTGTTATGGGAAGTTATGGTATTGGTATTGAAAGGATTATGGCAACAGCAATTGAACTCTACAATGATGAAAATGGTATAGTCTGGCCAGACCCAATCGCCCCATTTGATGTGCTTGTAATACCCCTTGACATTCGGGATTCAAAAGCCCTTGAAATATCCAGAAAAATGGTTAATATACTTGAGGAAACTCACGAAGTCCTCTTTGATGACAGAGATGTAGGACCAGGGTTTAAGTTTAAGGACGCTGACCTTATCGGTATTCCAGTAAGGGTGGTTGTTGGTCCAAGGAGTCTCAAGGAGGGGAAGGTGGAGGTATCAAGGAGGGATGGGAGTGAAAAAATCATGATTGAGCCTGATAGGGTTCAGGAGGTTGTTGAAAAACTATGGAAGAATGGGAAAGAATTGAGGAAGAAGTCAGGAGAATAGTCCTTGAGACACTCAGGGTTTTTGAAGCAGATGAGATTCAACTCTTTGACCTTGAACTCAAAGGGCCTGGTAGAACTGTATTAAGGGTTTTCATTGATAAACCCGGTGGCGTGACCATTGACGACTGTGTGAAGGTATCAAAGGAACTCTCAACAAGGCTTGATGTAGAGGACCCGATACCCGGGCATTACACACTTGAGGTGTCTTCACCTGGAATAGAGAGAAAGAGGAGGGAGAAGTGATAAATAAACAGGTTGTTGAGATGCTTACTGAACTTGCAAAGGAGAGAGGGCTTGAAAAGCGTGTGGTGATTGAGACGCTCAAGGATTCCATCATTGCAGCGGCGAAAAAGAAGACAAATATACCGGAAGGTTGGGTTTGTGAGATTTCAGAGGCATCTGGTGAAATAAGACTATTCCTTGAAAAAGAGGTTGTTAAGAAGGTTGAGAATCCAGATGTTCAGATTTCAATTGAAGAGGCAAAGGAATTGAAACCCGGAGTGAAACCAGGGGAAAAAATCTATGTAGAAATACCCTTACTTGAAACATTTGGAAGGAATGCAATAAACCTTGTGAGAAACAGCCTCATCCAGAAGATGAAGGAGAATGAAAAACAACTAATTTATAAGAAATATGTTGCAAAGATTGGGGAACTCGTCTCCGGGACAGTGGCAACTGCATACTCTTCCGGTGCATACATTAAACTGGCTGAAATTGAGGCATTCCTTGATAAAGAGGACCAGATACCTGGTGAGGTGTTGAGGAGAGGCCAGACATTGAAGGCAGTTGTGAAGGAGGTTGAGGAAAAACCAAAGGACAAGACAAAGGTAAGACTCAAAGGACCGGTGATATACCTGACAAGGGTGACTGAAACCTTCATAAGGAAACTATTTGAATTTGAGATACCCGAGATACTGAGGGGTGAGGTTGAGATAAAGAAGATTGCACGGAGACCAGGGGTAAGGTGTAAGATAGCGGTATTCTCATCCAATGAGAAGATTGACCCTGTTGGTGCATGTGTTGGTCCAAGGGGGGCAAGGATACAGGGTATTGTGAAGGAGATGAGTGGAGAAAAGATTGACATCATTGCCTGGTCATCAGACCCCAAAATCCTGGTTGGAAGGGCATTATCACCAGCAAAGGTTACAAAGGTGGTGATGAAGAAGTCGGGTGATAAGGCAACATGTGTTGTTCCCGATGACCAGGTAACCCTTGCCATCGGCAAGGACAGCATAAATGTTGAACTTGCAAAGGAACTTGTTGGAATGGATATAGAGATAAAAGGCCAGACAGAATACCATAAAGAGGAAGAGGAGAAGAGAAGGGTAAAAATCAAGGTGGAGAACCTTGACCTTCCAAAGAGGATAAAAGAAATACTGAAAAAACACGGTTATAAGAATGCAAAGGATATAATGACATCAACAGCAGAAGAACTCCTGAAACTACCTGGCATTGGTAAAAAGGCCGTTGATAAAATCTATACTGCGGTGCACAAGGCACTCAATCTGGGAGAGTAATGGGAAAGAAAAGGGTCTATGCAGTTGCAAAGGAGTTGAACAAAGACAGTAAAGAGGTTCTTGATGCCCTTAAGGAACTGGGGGTCAAGGTGAAGTCTAACCTCTCCTCAATTGATGATGATGCAGTAGCAAAACTTAAAAATTACTTCTCAAAGGAAAAAATAGAGGAAAAAGTGGAAGTGCCCATTCCACCGGTTGAGGAAGAACTGGAAGAGGAAGAGGTTCTTGAAATATATGTTGAGCCTGAGCCAAAGGTAGCACCACCAAAGAAGAAGAAAAAAAAGAAGAAGAAGGAGAGGAAGATTGACGCAGCACTGGTTGAAAAAAGAATAAAGGAGACGCGCTCCATTCTTGAAACAGGAAAACGGAAAAAATATAAGAAAAAGAAGAAGGGCGGGAATGTTGAGGTTGAGGAAGAAATACTCAAGGTGCCACCATTTATGACCGTATCAGAACTTGCAGAAATTCTTGATGTTGGTCCAAATGATATTTTGATGAAGTGCCTTGAACTCGGTCTCCGGGCAACAATAAACCAGCGGCTTGACTTTGATACAATCTCATTGATTTCAGAGGAGTTTGGACAGAAGGTTGAGATGCAAGAGGAGTTTGAGTCGGAGATTGAGGAGGGTGAGTACTCTGACATTCGTGAAAAACCACCTGTTGTCACCATAATGGGCCATGTTGATCACGGTAAAACCACACTTATTGATAAAATAAGACTCTCTGATCTTGTTTCAAAGGAAAAGGGAAGAATAACACAGAAGATAGGTGCCTACCATGTTAAATACAATGGGAAGACAATCACATTCATTGATACACCGGGTCATGAGGCATTCACTGCAATGAGGGCAAGGGGTGCAAAGATTACGGATATTGTTGTCCTTGTCGTTGCTGCCAACGATGGTGTAAAACCACAGACAATTGAAGCAATTGACCATGCAAAGGCTGCGGGTGTGCCCATTATTGTGGCAATAAACAAGATTGACCTGCCAGATGCGAATCCAGAAAAGGTGAAGATGCAACTCGCCGATGTAGGTGTGATAGTCCAGGAATACGGCGGTGATGTGATGAGTGTGAATATATCTGCATTGAAGGGGATCGGGATTGAGGAATTGCTTGAAACCATACTGCTTCTGGCAGAGGATATGGATCTGAAGGCTCCATTTGAAGGACCCGGTGAGGGATACATACTTGAGGCAAAAAAGAGCAAAGGGTTTGGTAATGTTGCAACAGTTATTGTTGAGAAGGGAAAAATAAAGAAAGGTGACATATTCATTGCAGGTTCTACATATGGAAAAGTGAGGGTGATGATAGACGAGGATAAGAAGATATGGAGTGAAGTGACCCCTGGAATCGCGGTTCAGATTTCAAGTTTCAATGACCTTCCTGTGGTTGGAGACAAGTTAAAGGTTGTTAAGGATGAAAAGAGGGCAAAGGAGACTGCGGAGAAGAGAAAGGCAGCCCAGCGAATACAGGAAATGAGCAGGAAAAAGCAGATTTCACTTGAAGCCATACAGGAGAAACTCGTTAAGGGTGAATATGTTGAACTTAAAATAGTGCTTAAAGGGGATGATTCTGGTGCGGTTGAGGCACTTTCTGATACACTTGGCAGGCTATCAACCGATGAGGTTCATGTTAACATTATCCACAGGGGTGTGGGTGATATTACCGAGAATGATGTTCTGCTTGCATCTGCATCCGATGCCATCATTGTTGGATTCAGGACAAGACCCACTGGAAAGGCAAGGGATATTGCAAAGAATGAAGGTGTAGAAATCAGAACATATGATATAATCTATGATGTTGTTGACGACATCAAAAAGGCAATGAGCGGCCTCCTTGCACCTGAATACGAGGAACATGAAATAGGAAGGGCTGAGGTGAGGATGGTGATAAGGGTTCCAAAGGTTGGGAATATTGCAGGTTCTTATGTTATTCAGGGTAAAGTTC